>Ga0105358_10001529_pt1 | contig 12340 bp, 11 predicted proteins | sample GOMGulsemesocosm_5_FD_83509 | JGI IMG/M metagenome (GOLD analysis project Ga0105358, IMG submission 83509) | Methane-oxidizing microbial communities from mesocosms in the Gulf of Mexico - GOM15C Gulf of Mexico | ecosystem: Environmental > Aquatic > Marine > Cold seeps | place: Gulf of Mexico...
TATTCATTACGACTTCATCGCCTTTGCTAACGGATTCTGCCAGCTCTTTATGCTCTTTTTGACGCTTACGCTGGGGGCGGATAATAAACAGGTACATAAATACAAATAAACCACCAAACATTAACATGGTGATCATTGGGTCAGTGCCAGGAGCCGATTCGGCTTGAGCCATAGCCTCAGGGATAAAAAAACTCATATAGAGTACGCCTCTTTTTTAACGATTCAAAATAGTTAGGGAGCGCACTCTATCGTGTTTGGCCCTGAGCCGCAAACGCCTGAACATTACTTTAATCACAACGGGAATGTACATCACTGTTCATGCAGTAATGGGCGCTGAAGCTATCAAGGGGAAAAGTGCGAATAAGCATAAAGAAAACCCCAAGCTGAGATGATCTAGCTTGGGGTTTTATATTCGAAAACCAAAGTCTCGCTGGCCTGTTTACAATCTAAGCTAGATTCAAGTTAACTAATAACGGCTTAGCGTAATATAACTTTGTCTTTACAAGGGCCTAAACCTAGGCCTCTTTGACCAAATACAGTTTAGGCGTAATCTCGAAACAGTTTTCTAAAGGTACTTGGCGATAAACCTGTCCAGCGCTTAAAGGCATTGGTAAAACTGGTTCGATCGGAAAAGTCCAAGGACGATGAGATGCCGTCAATGCTGTCTTGGCCTCGCACTAAATACTCAATAGCAAAGTGGAATCGTACTTGGTCACGGATGTCTGCAAAACACATATCTTGCTGCTGCAAACGTCGCTGTAGGGTACGTTTAGATAAGTTGAGCGTTTCAGCGATATGGTCTATCCCAAGGGCTTGGGTACCAATTCTATCCACTAGAATCTCAACAACACGATTTGGAATACCATAAAGCTGAGGTAAGCTCGCTTTCTCCATGTATTCCCTAAGACCGCTTACACCATCAGTCGCAAAATGCTCGAGATCTAACGATCCTCCGGCAGGTTGCACATTACGTAGTTCAATCATACGGGCTACTCCTTCAGCCATTAATTTTAACGTCTCTCGATCTAGGTCACTGTACTCAGACTGCTTAGATTCTGATGATAAAAAAAGCATTACACCGAATACTTTTTCACCAACATTAACCAGCGCAGCTAAGTAAGTTTTTGCACTAAGCTCTAGTGCACCTGAATCTACCTTAATCGTAACCTGTTCCGCGCTTAAATTTCCAGCACAAATTTTGTTGTTTTTCAGGGTCTGTGTCACAAACTCAAGAATAACTTCTGTGTTTGAGACATTGGCACAGAGCCCAGCCATCCCATCCGTTTGGCTCAGCGAACGTGGGCGGGTCGGGTTTACAACTTTGTAAAAGCCCCCCTGCTCCATCGAAAACATTTTACAGCCGGCAAGAAGGTAGCTTTTCCATAGCTGCTCTTGGGGTAAATCAGCATTTATAAGCTGATTGTGTAGGAAGCGAAGGCGATCAGTAAAACTCGAAAAATTAAAACTACTGAGCTGCGCCACTAGGCGTTGGCTTATTTCTTCTGGAGATTCGCTAAACGTATTAGCCAAGCTTTGTTGATGTACCAAATTCTGAATTTTATTTCTGTGGTTTAATTCTACCATTGGGTACCGCTCAAAATTTACATCAACCCCCGGAAGCCCCGAGCCTAAATCTGCAAAACTACGCCGCAGTGTGTTATTCGCATTATTATCTTCCTACTATTCTTTTATAAGACTCCAACCATAAGGCTCTTATAGTCTCACCCAGTTGAGCAGCAACCACTTATGTAATAAGAAGTGCCAAACTTGGTTATAAGCATAGTAAACTTTTAATTTAACGCCCGTGAACTATGAGCGTTACGGACTTGGATAACCAGACTCCAAGACGCCAAGACGTTGTTTTTTATGCCATAAATACACTTTTCTACGCTTTAGTGCTAATTCACGCACCAAAGGATAAAAACCATGCTTATTAGTTATATTAGCAAACCAATCCTATATATTCACAATATAAATGACATTAAACTCAATATATAGACAAATATTGATTTTTCGTATCTTTTAGCAAATATCAGAAAAAATGCTTAAAGCGACCCCAATGCTTCCAATACATCGTAATGATGGGTTCTGGTTTTAAACTTATCTAAGATAACCTTAAGTGTGCCATCTTTACCTACGATGAAGCTGGTACGAATTAAACCAAGGTAATGCCGTCCCATAAATTGCTTCATTCCCCAGCAGCCATATTTTTCGGCAACCTCGTGATCCTCATCCGACAGCAAATCGAAGTTCAGCTTTTCTTTGTCGATGAACTTTTGCAGCTTTTTTCTAGGGTCTGGGCTGATCCCCAAGACTACGGTGTCTAATTTCTCTATGCGCTTAATGGTATCTCGCAGGCCGATAGACTGCACCGTGCACCCTTGAGTCAGGGCTTTGGGGTAAAAATAGATCAGCACATTTTTTTTGCCAAGATAATCTTTTAAGGATATCGGTATGCCGTCGTGGTTACTCAGAGTGAATGCGGGCGGCACACTGCCAATCTCGGGTAAATTACGAGGCTCTTTTTCAGGCTTGGCAGCCGCTGCAGCTTTTGCCTTTGCAGGTGCTTTCTTAACCTCGGCTGGCAAATTGCCCGCCGCCAAATCTGCTAGCAGGTCTAGAACTCGCTGATGATGGTCGGTGGTTTTGAATTTTTCCAAGACTGCTTTTAAGCGACCATCTTTGCCAATCAGGTAGCTGGTGCGGAGCAGCCCTTCTTTGCCGCTGGGCTTATCGCCCCAGGCGCCATATTTCTGGGTGATCTTATGGTCTTCGTCTGACAATAAGTCGAAATTCAAAGATTGTTTAGCAATGAAATTCTGTAAGCGCTCTTGGCTATCGGGACTGACCCCTAAAACAACGCAATCGTGTTTTGCGAGCTTTGCCTTATTATCGCGCAGTGCTCCCGCTTGGGTTGTACAACCTGGAGTTGAGGCTCTGGGATAGAAATACAACAGAACATTCGACTCACCCTTAAAATCTTTGAGAGCAACCTTCTTTCCATCTTGGTTTTTTAAACTAAATGCAGGTGCCATATTGCCAATTTTGGGGTACGCCATAATGGTTCTCGCTTACTTAAGAAGTTTTCAATACCGGAAACAAAAAACGCGGCCGTAGCCGCGTTTTTAAGCTTACAAGATTGCGCTTATGAAGGCAGCAAATCTTTAACAGCATCACGCTCTTCAGCTAACTCAGTTTCAGTTGCTGACATTTTAGAACGAGAGAAATCATTGATCTCTAAGCCCTGAACAATTTCCCAATCGCCATTTTTACAAACACAAGGGAAAGAGTAGATCAAACCTTCTTGGATGCCATAGCTACCATCGCTATAAACGCCCATGCTAGTCCAATCGCCTTCAGCAGTACCCAATGCCCAATCGCGCATGTGGAAAATTGCCGCGTTAGCAGCAGAGGCGGCAGAAGAAGCACCACGTGCATCGATGATCGCTGCACCACGTTTTTGAACAGTTGGGATGAAGTCGTTTTCATACCAGTCCTGATCGATCAAACCCATTGCGTTATCGCCAGCAACGTTAGTTGAATGGATATCTGGGTACTGAGTAGAGGAGTGGTTGCCCCAAATGGTCATCTTGGTAATGTCGTTGATAGACTTACCAGTCTTCTGAGCCAACTGAGTCATTGCACGGTTGTGATCCAAACGAGTCATCGCCGTAAACTGACGAGGGTTGATGCTTGGTGCATTACGCTGGGTAATCAATGCATTGGTGTTTGCTGGGTTACCAACAACCAATACTTTAATGTCGCGAGAGGCGTGATCGTTAATCGCCTTGCCCTGTGCAGAGAAGATCGCAGCATTGGCTTCAAGTAAGTCTTTACGCTCCATACCTGGACCACGAGGACGTGCGCCAACCAACAATGCAAACTCAGCATCTTTAAAAGCAACGTTAGCGTCATCGGTACAAACCATGCCCGCTAATAGAGGAAAGGCGCAATCGTCCAATTCCATCGCTACACCTTTCAATGCATTCAAGGCTGGAGTAATTTCCAACATTTGAATGATGACAGGTTGGTCTTTGCCTAGCATTTCGCCAGCGGCAATACGGAACAATAAAGAGTAACTAATTTGGCCAGCGGCCCCAGTTACAGCTACGCGAACAGGTGCTTTCACAATATATCTCCGAGCAGTTAAGGTATCGATAAGCCAGAACTGAACGATAAATCATTGCAGTTCTGACCCGAAATTCTGGATTTTCATTTAGTCTTAACACTAAGCAAGCTCTTAAATAAAAGCCGGCTAGCGTAAGCGCCCTAATTCAGGCGGGCTAATTATAGGGATTTACTCGCATAATTGCATCCGCCACTACAGTAAAAGACGGAATTAAGCATGGATGGCCACTATAATCTTGGCTTATGGTACTTAATTAAAATACCACCATGCCCAATACGCCTATCAAGCTAGGATAAAAGCTTGAAACTGATTTGCCTATTGGACTTTGGTCGATTGAAATTCGGGGAACGGCCTGAATGCGCTAATGGTAAAACCACAGGCATTTCAGGCCAGCAATAGAATGAGAATTCTATTTTGCCATACTGTATCGACGCTCTAGCTCTTGATACAACAAGCCAGAAAACTCAATGCTGGTAGCATCGAGACTTTGCAGTGCCTCGACCAAATGCTCATTGTCTTCACGCCCTGCCCACACTTTGATGTAGCTGCCATCTTTATAACCATGGTCTTGGCGGAAGAAATTCAAAACGTTTTTACCCACATAACTGCGATAAAGGCCGCCCATATCGAGTTCGACCAGACCTAACAGGTTAATAAAACCGGCTAAATCGAAGGTTTTTTCAGTCAATATATGAGCCGTGAATTTTTCGAGCTCGCCGCGAAAATCTTCGCTTTCAGTGGCAGCTGGTAACACTCGGATTTGCGCTTCCAAGGCCGCTGCTAGTACATCTTTGTCGGCCGTCTCCACCAACAACATACTCAAGCCGAAGTGCCAGATATCGATTAGCTCTAAACGCACCTGCTCAATATCGGGATCTTGTTTTTTCCACCATTTCCAGCCGTAATGGTCCAATAGCTCGCCGCACTCAACCCATATCGCCCGATACCAGGCGAAATTTTGCCCACGCCAATCTGCATGAACCTTGCTGTTCATACCATCTTGTAAATCCAACATGATACGTATTTGTTGTTGTACCTGACTCATAGTGGGTGTGGGCTCCTTTGATTTTTTTTCGCCGAGTTTCCTAATATCTCAGTTTACCACAGCAGCATCATAAGCCCAGTAAGACACGCAGCTAAAGCGAATACGCTCACATTTCACACAACTGTCATGAAAGTGGCGTCCAACTGAAATATTCAAAACCTAGACTCGTTAAAAACACGGAGAACACAATCATGGCCTCCCCTCTCAGCTTAAGACGACAGGTCCTCTCGGCAATTCATCAATTCGATGTCGCAACTTTTTATTGGTGCCTGCGGCGTCAACACCGCCAAGGGATAATAGAAGCCAGCCGCTGGACCTCAAAGACCGCCGATGGCCCGCTGTACTTGGTTTGCGGTCTTGCCTTGCTATTTCAAGGTATGATTCAGGGGTTCTACCTGCTAGCAGTAGCATTTACGGTAGAGCGCTGCTGCTATTTTATTTTAAAAAACCACTTCAAACGTAACCGACCACCAGCGGCGCTGCCTAACTTCTGCAGCGTAGTCACACCGTCAGATCAGTTTAGCTTCCCGTCTGGCCACACTTCTGCGGCATTTTTAATGGCCGCGCTACTCAGCAGCCTTCTCCCAAGCTTGGCCGTTTTACTTTATCCCTGGGCCCTAATGGTTGGGGTATCTAGAGTAATGCTCGGGGTACACTTTCCAACGGATATCGTTGCCGGTGCCAGCCTAGGACAAGGCCTTGCTATCATCGTTTTAAGCTATGCCTAGGCTTTATCAAACAAAGTTACGCTTTCCGAACAGAGTTAAGCTTTCCGAACAGAATTAATCTTTCCAAATAGAGTTAACTGATTTATGAGAATTCTTTACGGTGTTCAAGCCACTGGTAATGGGCATATATCTCGCGCCCATGCGATGTCCAAACACCTAGATCTAAACACTACTGATTTTATTTTTTCGGGCCGCGATAGGAGCGAATTTTTCGACATGGATTGCTTTGGTGATTGGCAATGTTTGAGCGGTTTATCCTTCGCGTTTAAAAATGGCAAAGTTGATAACTTTGCCACACTAAAAAGCAATCGCTGGCGGCAGTTTTATCACGATGTAAAAAAGGTCCAAAAACAGCTGCACAACTACGATGTTGTCATCAGCGACTTTGAGCCGGTCACCGCGTGGGCCGCTAAACTCTCGGGGAAAACTTGTATCGGCATTGGCCACCAATACGCATTTGACTACAATGTTCCCAAGTCGGGAAATAGCTTATTATCTCGTTCAATCATGCGACATTTCGCCCCGGTCACCTTAGGACTTGGGCTGCACTGGCATCATTTCGGGCAAACTATATTACCGCCAATCATTGAAATAAATACGATAAAGAATTGCCTTAAAGATGTCGATAGACATTCCAAGCAGAAAAATATTTTGGTTTATTTAGGCTTCGAAAACCGAGCTGATGTTATCCGCTTGTTGGAACCCTTTAAAGAAATTAATTTTTGGGTTTATGGCTCAAGCCCCGAACATCTTGACCCTGCCAATATTAGATTCAAAGCACCATCGCGGGACGGTTTCCATCAAGACTTGCATCAATGCGATGGAGTCATTTGTAATGCGGGGTTTGAACTGGCGAGCGAGGCCCTTAGTTTAGGGAAAAAGTTACTGGTTAAACCACTGCAGGGACAAACAGAGCAGGAATCCAATGCCAAGGCTTTAGTGGAGTTAAACCTCGGGCAATCGATGACGACACTCAAAACCGAGACTATAAAGTTGTGGCTGCAAAACGATGAGCAAGCCAAGATTAACTACCCGGATGTCGCTGAACATATTGTGAGCTGGCTGCATCAAAAAAACTGGCAAGACTGCAGCGATTTGAGCGCCCGCTTATGGCGATTAACCAGCGCCACTGGGAACGCTCATTTTTGCGATGTGCCAAGCCTTAAAAAGATAACAGCCTGACGCCGATAATTTTTTAAGACATGGCAAAATGGAAGCTGTTAGTTTATTAAGCCGAATTGCACAGACTTGGGAAATAGCCGATGAAAGTTTTCGGCCGTCGCATGAATCAGCTCTTCATAAGATACGCCTTTTAGCTCGGCAATATATTCAGCCACTTCGCGAACATAGGCCGGCTGGTTTGGTTTACCTCGATAAGGGATGGGCGCTAAATATGGTGAGTCTGTCTCTATCAATAAACGGTCCATTGGAATCTTTTTGGCGACCTCTTTGAGCTCGGCGGCATTTTTAAAGGTCACGATACCTGAGATAGATATGCAGTAATTCATATCTATCGCCTTCTCTGCCATTTCCCAACTCTCGGTAAAGCAGTGTAAGACTCCAGCGTGCTCTTCACTGCCGTGCTCACGAATCAAATCCAAGGTATCTTGGCGCGCATCGCGGGTGTGCACAATGACTGGTAACTTGGCTTTAGCGCCAGCCTGCAGGTGCACTACAAAGCTTTCTTGCTGCAAGGTTTTTTGATCTTTGCTGTAGTAATAATCCAGCCCGCTTTCTCCTAAAGCGACGACTTTAGGATGTGCGCCCCATTGCGCTAGCTGCTCAGCATTGGCCAAACCGGTTTCAACATCTAAAGGGTGAACGCCGACGGACGCAACAACCTGGGGGTATTGCTCTGCTATCTCGACGACCCGCTCTCGGTTTTCGATGCTAATACCAACGCAGAGCATTTTTTCGACTCCGCGCTCAAGGGCTAACTCGATGCTGTCATCTAGGGTCTGGCCCTCTTTAAATTTAAGTCGATCGAGGTGGCAATGGGAATCTATTAACACAAATAAACCTATATAAACGGGCCGCTGGCGCAGCGATAATGAAGTCACAAAAACAACTTCGGCCCCTGAGGGCCGAAGGTAATAATCTATTTTAACAAAGGCTATTCCTTAAGCCAGCGCTTAAGGAGCTCACCTGCAAGCAAGCTACATAGTATGGGTCGGTCGCTCTGATTCTAAGGAGCCGGCCAAGTATGTCTCGATTTTGTTCAACGCCACATTGTCATGGTCGCTAAACTGCACACCAATACCCGCTGCACGGTTGCTTTGGGCACCTTTTGGAGTAATCCAAACCACCTTACCCGCCACTGGAATTTTTTCAGGCTCGTCCATTAGGTTGAGTAACATAAACACCTCATCCCCTAACTGATATTGCTTACCGGTCGGGATGAACAAGCCACCGTGTTCAATAAACGGCATGTAAGCTGCGTATAAAACAGCCTTGTCTTTGATGGTTAACGATAAAATTCCATTGCGGGCACCGCCGCCTACACCTGACATATTAATTCCTTGACGTAAATATTAAAGCCCTAGGCTTCTATACCGCTAAATATAGCCCTAGAGGAGCTCCCTAGCAATGATTTCGGCTTTCATATGCCAAAGTAGCTGACTGACTTAGGTCTATGAGCAATAAGCTCGACCTAAGTTCAGATCAAATTGAGCTATTAATTGCCCCTATAACGCGGGCCTAGCCGCCACATTCATCATGGCCTGCCAATCCATCGCGACCTCTTCAAGCAATAATTGCTTGTTAGGGTTAGCACCACTGAGAAGCTGCGCCTTTGACTTTAAGAGTTTATCGTAGATACGAAACCTAAGTGCCGGTTTCGCTCGCTGTAATTCATTGAACAACTGCTGCTCCTGCTCCATAACAGGCAGCTGGGACGACTGAGCCTCTTGGCGGGCGCAGCTTTGTAACCAACGCAGCAAACTTTCCAGTAAAAATAATGGTTCTGAATCCATCCAGCGACTGGCAGCCTGAATTGAAAACAGCTGGCCGTGGGCAATATCGCATAGATCTTTAGCAAAGCTTAGCCGCGCTTCTAGGCGGCCGTCGTCGAGCAGATCTCGCGCCGCCAAAGGCGCTCCAGAGGTCATTTCCAATAACGCTAGAGGGTCGTGATCGGCGCATAAGGGCGCCAACCAACGCGATGACTCTTCGCGCGAAGGCACGGCAATAGGTAAACCCTGACAGCGACTGCGAATGGTTGGCATTACTCGGCTGGGGGCATGGCTGACTAGAATCAAATAGGTTCTATCCGCCGGCTCCTCTAGATTTTTTAACAATGCATTAGACGCGTTATGATTCATGGCCTCAGTGGGGGTCACCACTGCAACCTTAACGCCGCCCTGTTGGGAGGTCTGCCCGAGAAAATGGTTTAGCGTTCGAATTTGATCAATCTTAATCGCTTTGCCGGCTTCTTCGGGCTCGACCCATTTCATATCAGGGTGAGTGCCGGCGCGGATCAGCTCACAAGGTTTACACTTGCCACAGGCAGACTGAGCGCTAGGGCTTCGGCACAACAAAAACTCTGCAAGGCATTTTGCCAAGTGGGCCTTACCTAAGCCTGGAGTGCCTGAAACAAACAAGCCATGGGGTAAACTACCCTGCCCCGCACGCTGTATCAGCTCGTGCAATATATCTTGTTGCCATGGATATGGAAGCGCTTGATCCACCTATAACCTCGTTATCTTGTAAACGGTTTCAATCGTGTTCTGATTATGACAGATGCAGCTGCCATTAGGTATGGCACCAGGCATCATGAACACTCCATTGTAAGCTCCTTATCAATCTTGCTAGCAATGGCCTGCTCATATCGAGCTACAATAGAATAAGCTAAAGCATTACTGCCCACCCTATATTGATACGGTGACTTTATCAGAACAATAAATTTAGGAAGAGATGCATGGTGCAACCGAATGCAAAACCCCGCTTATTGAAGTCGTTAGACCCGGTAATAGCCTTATCGGGGGCTCTCGCCCTAACCTTCTTTTTTACAGCCAATAGTCACGGAGCCGGTCAGCCTTCGTTTCAGAATTTCTTTTTCTCGGTTTGCGGGCAAGCCGCTAATAAGCCCGGCGGAAAGCTAGCCAAACGCTGCAAGGAAACCAACCAAGGTGCTGGCGACCTATCTAATGAAAGTGAAGCCTCACTCAACCCTAGCCAAATACTAAGCGGTAACGATGCAGCGCTCAGGGGCGCCAGAGGCAACGTCAGACGCACTCAAAAACGTGGCGGGGAACTCAGAAAGCTTAAGGGCGGCGGAGCTTCAAGCGATGTTCTGAGTAGCCCTTTTAGCCTGCTCGTCAATGCTCGCTCAAATCGAGAAGATTCAAAACGTCAGCCTAGCCTGGGAACAGAACGTGGCTATAAGTCTGACGCATCCACCCTAGAGCTGGGATTAGACTACCGTATCAATGACGACCTTGTGATTGGCTCTATCATCAGTCATGAGCGCAGTGAGCTGGATTTCCTAGCCGAGCTGCCTGGAAAAAGTTTTCGCCAAGCGCGGAATTCAGGCGGTATAGATTCTGATATGACGTCCCTAAGCCTCTTTGGCTCTTATAACCTCAGCCACCGCTGGTATGCTCAAGGCGACGCTGGCTTTAGCCGCAATAGCAATGATTTCAGCCGAAATGCTGTGTTTCAAGAATCTAACCAAACTCAACCCCAGGTGGATTCTAAAACCGCAGGCAGCGCCGATGGGCAGGCACAATGGCTCAGCCTAAGCAGCGGCTACAGCTTTGAGACTGAACGCTGGACCACAACGCCCTACGTTTCAGTTCTATGGTCAAAATCTGAAATTGATAGCTTTGATGAAGAAGATATCAGCGATACCGGCCTGGCCATGAGTTTCTCTAAAAACATACGAGAAACAACAACCGCTAATCTTGGCGTTAGCATCAATGGCACCTTCAACCAAAACTTTGGTGTTTTGTCGCCGCAATTTCGTATTGAGTATGAGCGCGAGCTCAACAATGACCCCAAACAAATTCGTGCCAGTTATAGCAGCGACCCGAACAACACGACGTTTAACTTTCGAGGTCGCCCGGCCGACAATGACTACGTTAATATTGGTATCAGCATGATTGCTATTCTACCCAACGGTTGGATCCCCTTCGTTGATTACGAATGGCAAAATGATAACGACAGTTTTGATCGCTCACGCTTTACCCTTGGCTTTCGCAAAGAGCTTTAATATCACGTTAAATCTACGTTGATACCCACAATGCGCTCACCCGGCGCATCGTCCTAACTCGAAGGCTCTATTCGCAGCCAAGACACCCATACGCTGAGTAATAAAATTGGCAAAGCACCGCTTTACGATTATGATGCCGGACTTTTCCCTTTGGTTATTACTATGTCTTCTTATACGGTTATCTATGCTGACGACGACCTGCTGGTGGTAAATAAGCCCTCAGGTCTGCTGACAGTTCCCGGGCGAGGCCCCGATAAACAAGACTGTTTAATAAATCGAATTTTAAGTGTCCGGCCCGAAGCTAGGATCGTTCATCGATTAGATATGTCGACCTCTGGGCTGGTAATCATCCCACTTAACCACCCTTGCCAGGTCGCCATTGGCCACCAATTTGAAAAACGTCTGGTTAAAAAGCAATACATCGCTTTGGTTGATGGCAAGCTCACGCCGCTTCAGGGCCAGGTGAATTTACCCTTGATCTGTGATTGGCCAAACCGCCCAAGACAAATTGTCGATCACGACAACGGCAAGGCTGCTTCAACAGATTATGAAGTACTAGAATACGATGAGAAAAATGATAGCAGCAGAGTTCGGCTCAGCCCCTTAACCGGAAGGTCACACCAACTAAGGGTGCATATGCAGGCATTAGGCCATCCGATTTTGGGTGATGCTTTATACGCGGAGGGTGCGGCGCTTAAAAAATCTGATCGTTTATGCCTGCAAGCAAAAGAGATAGGTTTTGAGCAGCCCACCAGTAAAGAATGGCTGCACATCACATTGGATGATGAGTTTTAATTAAACCGTAAAGACAGTTCTGAGCCTTAATGATTTTTAGTGGGCTTCAAGTAATTTATCGACAATCAACAAAACTTCTTGCAGCACATCTTCTTGGGATTGAGCCGCATCGACAATAGTAAACTTGGAAGGCTCATCTTTAGCCTGCTCCAGGTAGCCAAATCGAGCCTTGGCGAGGAAGTCCAGCTTTTGATCTTCCATGCGATCCAGCCCTTCCCCTCTCGAGTTAACGCGCTCCAAACCAACAACATGATCAAGGTCCAATATAAAATTTAAATCAGGGGAGGAGCCGTACAACGCCATGTTATTGAGCTGGTCAATTAGCTCCCGAGACAAACCCCGGGCGTAATGCTGAAAGCTAACGGTTGCCGCCGAGAACCGATCTGAAATAACGACTTTACCAGCGTTAATTGCGGGAATTAGTTTCTCTTGAA
>Ga0105358_10001535_pt1 | contig 12326 bp, 10 predicted proteins | sample GOMGulsemesocosm_5_FD_83509 | JGI IMG/M metagenome (GOLD analysis project Ga0105358, IMG submission 83509) | Methane-oxidizing microbial communities from mesocosms in the Gulf of Mexico - GOM15C Gulf of Mexico | ecosystem: Environmental > Aquatic > Marine > Cold seeps | place: Gulf of Mexico...
AAAAGCTTTACTTGATTGGTTGTAGAGTAAGTTTTCAGGGTACTTATCTCTGTATTGTTGTAAAACAGTGCTTGCGGCTTGCCGTGACAATTGAAATTTAGTCGCTAAATGAGTCGCATTTATTTGTCCTTCCCAGCCAACAACACTTTCAATAAAGTTAAATCTTAAGTGCTTTTCTTTTGACATATCCGTATACCAAACGCTAATTCATGCTTAACAATAATATATATCAACTACATAATAAAACAATTGATTAATATCATATATTTCACATTATAAGGCTGAATATATAGCGTAATTTATTCACCTTTAAAGATACCAACATAAGTAGGTGTGTAGTTGATTTAGATGCGCGATACATCCCTTTAGTATTAAATGGTAAACTCATATTGCCTCTAGTATCAATGATGATCACACCACCAGTACCACCAACGGGTATAAGCACTTCATTAATGACTTCCCTGCCTGCTTGGTCTATCATTTTACCTTGGTATTTAACTCCGGCGCATATATCAGCAGCTACGTTATAGCGGACAAAATATTCACCATGACCAGTAGCTGATACAGCACAAGAATTATTATCAGCAAAGATACCTGCACCGATAACAGGGGAGTCACCAATACGACCATATCTTTTGTCAGTCATGCCACCTGTTGAAGTGCCACTTGAGATATTTCCATCCTTATCAAGAGCGACAACCACTACAGTACCAGCTTTATATTCTACTGCTAATGCACGATGGGCCGCTTGATATCTTTATGTTGTTGCTTGGCCTTTTTCATTTTAGCCTTGGCACGCTGCAATGACTTATAACGATGTTCGGTATCAAATATCTTATTATCCACCATATCAACACCTTGCTTTTTTGCAAACTCTTCAACACCATCACAGCTAAGCATTACATGAACTGATTTATCCATCACTAAACGTGCCAGATTAATAGGGTTCTCTATGTGTTTAACGCCAGAAACAGCGCCAGTTTGACGGTTTTTTTCCATACATGATGAAGCATCCATTTCGTGCTTTTCATCAAAAGCATAAACCGCACCTTTGCCCGCGTTAAAAAATGGTGAGTTTTCTAGAACATTAATTGCAGTAGTAACCGCATCAAGGCTACTGCCATCTTTATCTAATACTTAGAAAAGCATCAATATTCGATATGTTTACTTTTGAATTGTGTCAATTCTAAAGTCTTGGGGTGATTTTTGGCAAAACCGTTTAAAAGCACGACAAAAAGCACTTGTTTCTGAATAACCAACTTCATAGGATATTTCGCCAATTGTCATTTGTGTGTTTGACAAGTAATACATGGATCGTTCTATTATTGTTCGTTGCTTAAGTTTTTTAAAGGTTATATCGTGTTCAGCTAAGCGTCGATGTAAAGTACGCTCAGTAATATTCAACCCTTTCGAAACAGAAGATATATCAGCGGTAGAGTGATAGTTTTGCATTAATATTTCTCGACGCACCACATCAATAATATTCATGTTCGTATTTTTAGAAGAAAAATGGTGATCGAGTGCAGAGTTCAGTATTTCATGCAATAAACTGTTAGAAGAATAGAGTTTTTTATTCAAATAATTACTGTTAAAAAATAATTTGTTTCTAGCGCAATGATAATTAATGTCAACGTCTTTAAAAGTTAACTTATCAGAAATGGCATCCGCTACAGTTTTGTTAACAAAGTCAATTCTAGTTAGAGGTATATCAAATCGGGTGATTTTTTTTAATGTTAGAAGAATAAAAGATATTAAATAAAGGGTTATTTGTATTGTATCTACATTTTTGGGAGCAAATACTTCAATATCAAAGCAAGCTTCAGTGCTATTAAAGGAAAAATTTAACTCAAGTGCGCTATCTATATATTTATCGTATTTCACAACAGTATTAAAAAAATCATGAACATTTCTTGAACTTAGCATTGCTTTTACCATTATGCTGCTGTTTTCATAATGAAACTTATTGGCTAAGTCAAAACCTAAATAGGGGTTCGATAGTTTTTTTGAAATATTCTCAAATAGAATTGAAATATATTCTATATCCAAAGGAAAAGATAATTCGTGAGTTGTCTCCTCCAAATTATAACCATCTATAAAATGAGTAGGATCTATTCCTTGATCGAGTAAAAAATCTACAAGGTAGGTTATAAATCTTGCTGATAAATATAATGATTGATTATTGTTCAATATAGAAACCCTAAATTTATGAAATCATTTCAAAGTATAGAATTAATGATTAAAAAACAAGATAAATAAAATAACTTAAGGCAATGAACTATTAGTACCCCTCTATACTTTTTATATTAATTAACTTCTTTTTTAAGTGTCAATACATTGGCTTTAAGTATCAATGCAAAGGTAATGCTTGAGTGATTTAATAGCTTTTAATTTACTCAAACTGACTGTTTATAATGGTTATGTTGTCTAGGTAATGAATATTTAATTACCTGTTTAAATTTCTGAATCGAGAAGGTGCTACCTAATAATTTGCATAGTTAAATGATGGGTAATGTATTAATCGTAACGCTTATTTAATGGTCAAATAAACAATAAAGAGGTAGATAGAACATGTTAAAAACTGGATTTGTCTGGAATGAAAAATACATGTGGCATGACACTGGAAATGCAGCTGGCATTATACCTGCTGGTTTTAATGTTCAGCCATTACAGCATGTTGAAAGTGCAGAGACTAAAAGACGATTTAAAAACCTTGTTGATGCCAGTGGTCTGATAAAGAAATTAGAATTAATTGATGATCGCCCCATTAGTGATCAAGAAATTCTTACCGTTCATACACCTGAATATTTGGCAAAATTAATTAAGTTAAATACGACCGGCGGTGATGCTGGAGTATTTTCACCGATGAGAGCAGGCTCTTTGGATATTGCCAGACTTGCTACGGGTGGAGTGATAGAGCTTACAGATGCCGTTGTCAATCGAAAAGTAAAAAATGGTTACGCATTAGTTAGGCCCCCTGGTCATCATGCATTACCCGATACGGCTATGGGTTTCTGCTTATTAAGCAATGCTGCTATTTCAGCAAAGTATGCTCTTGAAACGCTTGGCCTGAAAAAAGTTGCCTTGGTTGATTGGGATGTTCACCATGGCAATGGAGCTGAACATATATTTTATCAAGACCCTAGTGTTCTCACTATTTCAATTCATCAAGATAATTGCTTTCCACCAGACTCTGGGGCAAGAGAAGATATTGGCTCAGATGTAGGCTTAGGATATAACTTTAATATTCCATTACCTCCCGGTACTGGAGTTGAAGCCTATATCAAAAGCTTTGAGCGACTTGTCATTCCAGCTTTAGAGAAATTTAAACCTGATCTTATTATTGTTCCAAGTGGCTTCGATGCCGGTGCTTATGATCCTTTAGGGCGGCAAATGATGACTAGCCAAGGCTATCGAACCTTAACTCAAATGCTAATCAATGCTTCAGAAAATCTGTGTCATGGTCGGCTTGTTATGTGCCATGAAGGTGGATACAACCCATCAACGGTTCCTTACCATGGATTGGCCGTAATTGAAGCGTTGAGTGGTGAGTCAAGTGGAATTGAAGACCCTTTCTTAGAGATTCACTCAGGTATGGGGGGGCAAATTTTAAATAACCATCAAGAAGCATATATCAATGCTGCTGAGTTAACGCTCAAGACATTAACATCGTACTGGAAATAGCTGATTAATAGTGAAACATAAAAAATCAAACTCAAAAAACAAGAGAGTGTTAGCATGAAACATAATAGAATATTTGATTTAAATAGAATTACCCTAGCGGTAGCATCTACATTAATTGGTGTCACACCTATAGTGACTTCGGCTGAAGAAAGTCCGAGAAAACTTGAAGTTATTGAGGTCACTGCTCAAAAGCATTCCCAAAATGTAAATGAAGTTGGTATTACAGTAAACGCATTTAGTGGCGATCAACTCAAAGATTTGGGTGTAAAGTCAGCGGCAGATCTTGCGGTTCATACACCCGGTTTAACGGTTAACGAAACCTCTGCAACAGGCGTACCTTTATATACAATTAGAGGAGTTGGCTTTCAAGATTACTCCACGGCTGCTTCATCAACCGTTGGTTTGTATTTTGACGAAATATCAATGCCTTATTCCGTAATGACTCGTGGTGTTGTTTTTGATATTGAACGGGTTGAAGTACTCAAAGGACCACAAGGTGATTTGTTTGGTCGTAATACTACCGCAGGTCAAATTAATTTTATTAGTAATAAGCCAACTGATAGTTTAGAAATGGGCGCTGACCTTGGCTACAATAATTTTAATGAAGCTGAACTAGAGTTTTTTGTTAGTGATAGTTTAACTGACTCAGTTAATGGTCGCTTCTCTTTAAAAACGATTCAATCAAGTGAGGGCTGGCAAGAAAGTTTGACTCGTGATGACAAATTAGGAGAGAAAGATCAATTAGCAATGAGAACTTTGTTTGACATAGCGCTAAATGATGACGCCTCATTATTATTAAACCTACATTATGTAAAAGATAAATCTGACAATAAAGCCAATACTACTTACGATGGCACAATAGCGGGATTGAATGAATATTCTCGTCCTTATGTAGGTTTAGAGGATTACGTATTACCGACAGGTTCTAATTTTGGTGAAACACCACCTTGGTATTCAACAGGTGATGCGAGTAAAGCAGACTGGTCAAATAGCTATACCAGCCCTATTACGGGTGAAACGTGGAATATAAGGCCTAAAAGAGACAGTGAGCTGAAGGGCATCTCAGCCAAACTAGACTGGGAGCTAGGTGATGTATCTTTCACTTCGGTCACAGGTTATGACAGTTTTGAGCGAGAAGAAGCCAATGACTGGGACGGTAGTGAAAGTGTTGATTCAAGCAATATAAATACAACTGACATAGAAGTCTTTTCGCAAGAATTTCGCTTAAGTGGCGAAACTGATAACTTATTGTGGATTGCTGGTATCTATTATTCCAAAGATGAAATGGATGAGTCTTATCACTATTTCATGGCGGATTCTGCATTTGGTTTAGCCGCTGCCGAGTTTTCTATTCCTGGTCCGTTTCTCAATTTTCCAATATTAGAGCTTAATACTTCTTATAACCAAAAAACTGAATCAGCGGCAATTTTTGGTCACCTGGAATGGAAAGTAACCGATAAGCTTCGCATAACAACAGGTGCGCGTTATACCGAAGAAACTAGAGATTGGTCTGGCTGTACTTACGATGCAGGTGATGGCAGTTTATCTGGTTTTCTTAATGGCGCCTTTGGAACAAGTTTAGCGCCAGGTGACTGTGGTGTAGCTGATGATAATCCCACATCTGATACTTATATTTTTGGTTTGCTTGGTACATCTAATATTAATGATGCATTCCATCGGATAGACGATCAAATAAAAACTAACCGATGGATGGGGAAAATAGGAGCTGATTACGCCTTTAATGAAGATACACTAGGTTACGCTACCATTTCACACAGCTTTAAATCTGGCGGTTTTAATGGCGCCAATGCTAATACCACTACTCAGTTATTACCTTATGATGAAGAGCTACTTACCTCGTATGAGTTAGGGATAAAAGCCACTTTATTAGAGGGAAGTATGCAGGTTAATGCATCAGCTTTTTATTATGATTATGAAGATAAGCAGGAGCAAGAAAGTGCTGTAACCTTTGTTGGCAATATTGCTGGTCTAACCAATGTTCCTGAATCTGAAATCACTGGTGTTGAACTTGATATCAACTGGTTCCCTACTGAAAACCTTACCGTTCGATTTGGCACGGCTTATCTAGACACTGAAATAATAAAATGGGATACCGTGGATACCGATGCCAGTGCATGGCCAAACACAGTGTTTAGGGATGCATCGGGTGGCACGTTAGCGCAATCACCAAAGTGGAGTCATAACGCTTTAGTCAAATATGAATGGTTAGTTGCTGAAAATTTACTTATAGATGTTGCGGTTGATTATGCTTTTCAAGACGACACAAGTGGTGGTGTACAAGTAGAAGATGCAACAGAAAGCTTTTCTACCACTAATGTTAGATTGGGTGTGGGCTCTGATGACGGTACGTGGAGAGTTACCTTATGGGGTCGTAATATAACCGATGAATATTATTACCCTGCAGCATATACGGGTGGTAACGGTCCTTATGTACGCAGTGCCGGTTTACCACGAACTTACGGTATCAATTTTAGTTATAACTATTACTAAGAATGACTGTTATTAAATCTTAGGTTACTAATTATGAGCATTCTACAATTGAGTTAATGCTCATAATTAATTTATATCGTTTTTAAAGGGCTAGAATATGAAATTCAAAGTGTTTTTTGTTTTATGTATTACGTTGTTATTAATCAGTGGCTGCAGTAAAAAGACTGTAAACACATCAATAATAAAAGCTGATTTAGTGTTAACTAAAGGAAAAATTTACACCTTGAATAAACAGCAACCTTGGGCTGAAGCTGTTGCTGTAAAAGAAGAAAAGATAATCTTTGTGGGTAGCAATCAAGAAGTAACAGCTTATATTGATGAAAATACTAAAATACAGGACTTAGCAGGCAGAATGCTAATGCCAGGTATTAATGATGCCCATGTTCACCCAGCTCGTGGTGGTACTAAAGCATTATTTGAATGTAACTTTGCTTTTAATGCAACACCGGAAACAATCGCTGCGAGGGTAGCTGAATGTGTAGCTGATAACCCTGATGCCACATGGATCAGAGGTGGGCAATGGGACAGCGGTTTTTTTGAACGTTTTGATATCCCATCACCTAAAGCCTTTTTGGATGCCGTATCAGGAGACAAGGCCGTTATTTTAAATGACGATAGTAACCATAACGGGTGGGCAAATTCCAAAGCACTAGCGCTTGCGGGTATAACAAAGGACACTAAAGACTTATCTGATGGAACTTATGTTCGCGATCCTATTTCAGGAGAGTTAACGGGCCTACTATTAGAGAATGCTGAACAAATGCTTAGCGATCAAGTGCCTGACTGGAATACTTCTGAATATATACGCGGTGCGGCAGAAGGTATAAGAATAGCGAATAGCTTTGGTATTACAGGTATGAAAGATGCTTCAGCAACTCCAGAAGTAATGAACGCTTATAAAGCACTCGACGATAAAAACCAATTTACCGTACATATGTCGACTTCAATTAAAACCCCTTATGGACATAGAGATGCATTGCTTGATTACGATCATATTGACCAGTTAAGAGAAAAATATAAAAGCCAACACATTAATACATCGGCAGTAAAGATTTTCATGGATGGTGTGCCAACCTCTTCTCGTACGGCCGCTATGATAGAGCCATATACCGAGGCAACGCCAGACTCACCTAGAGTTTCTGGAATGTTACATATAGAACCGTCATTGTTGGCGCAGGACGTAATTGAGCTAGATAAACGTGGCTACACGGTGAAAATTCATGTGGCAGGTGATCGCGCTGTAAGAGTTGCACTCGATGCAATATCAGCAGCTCGAAAGGCAAATGGTCAGAGTAACCTTAAACATGAATTAGCACACGCGGGCTTTATTGATGAAAAGGATATTAAACGTTTTGCTGAACTTAATGCGGTAGCTGATTTATCTCCTTATCTTTGGCATCCATCCCCCATTATTGATTCAATCATTGCCGCTATAGGTAGCCCAAAAGGCGAACAATATTGGCCGATCAAATCGTTAACCGAAGCTAAAGCGCCTTTGTTAGCTGGCTCTGATTGGCCTGCTGCAGTTGAGTCTATTGACCCTTGGGTGGGTATTGAAGCGATGGTGACGCGGGAAGATCCTCGAGGTGAATTTTCAGGTGTTCTTTGGCCAGAGCAAGCAATTTCTCTGGAGCAAGCGTTATATATATATACATTAAATGGAGCTGACGCTATTGGATTATCAGATAAAACAGGGGCTATTATGGAAGGGAAATATGCTGATTTTATTATACTTAATCAAAATATTCTAGAAATTCCGGTGTCTGAAATTAGTGAAACTCAAGTGCTGGAAACTTGGTTTGAAGGGAGATTAGTTTATAAAAAATAATGTTTAATGAATACAAACCAATTTGTGTGTATAAATACAAATTGGTTGAAAGCTTTAGTTGAATATAATTAATTTACAGTCACTAAGTTTAGCTCTGGTGTAGATTGTTTAAATCTAACAGTACGATGCTTGTTATCGATAACACCCAAATAACTCGCTAAAATGTCAAGGAACGAAACACAGAAATTGTTTTTGTCCTGTTAATTTGCTTAGCTTTCTAGCTCCCAAACCCTATTGCAAGTTAATTAGGTTTTCTTCTTTAAGTTCAGCATAAGCTTTTTTCAACTTATCGACTAATGCATCCTCGGTATTCAAACTTGCTACCAAATAATGCTGCACGCTAAAAGCAAATAAGGATTTTTCAAATAAATTAGGATCAACGCCTAAATTATCCGAAATACTCAAAACTCTAGTTTCTGCTATAAGGATGTAGTCTAATCTTTTTGCTATTAGCATTTTGAATAATTGATTGTGGCCGACTAGCAGTTGCCGTTTATTCGGAGTGAAATGAGCATCAATAAAATTTTGATAATACGATCCTCGTACTACTCCGGTTAGATACTTTTTGGCTTCTTCAATATTATTAATTTGAATAGGATTGTTTTTAAGTTTGTAAAAGTGAATATTAACTCTTTTTGTGACGGGAGCAATCCACTGGAACAACTCCTCTCGTTCAAGGGTACGTCCTAACCCTGGGATAAAGTAATTTTTTCGATTAAGTCCACTTTTATAGATTCTTGCCCAAGGTTTAATACTGAATTCATAAGCAACATTAGCTCGTTCGAATACAGTTTTGACTATTTCATACGCAAGTCCTGTAGGTCCATCTTTCTCCATATACACATAAGGTCTCCATTCATTATTCTCTAGAGCTACGGGATCCTCCGCAAAAACTACCATAGAAAGGCAAGTCAATATCAAACTAATTAATAACCTCTCTTTCATCAACATACTACCTTTATGTTAGGTTGTTAATTTCACAAAAAACTGACTTCGTTTTATTGCCTAATGTCGAATTTCTATCAAGGTATCACGGAAAGCTAATGGTTTATTAGTCTGGAAAAACCAATATTCAAACACGGTTTTTTGCCTTCTTTCATTTTTGTATAAAATAATAATAACCTATAAAAAACGTTCCATCAATAAATCACAAAAAACCAATAAACTGGTTGATGCGTAAATAAACACATCTACAATAAAATAATGTTAGATTTGTTTTAACTTATAAAACACTCTAATTGTTCATATCAAACGTCCAAGTTATGCCCCGTAATATATAGTTAATCTATTAACAGATACATCAGAAAAATATAGCAAAACATTTGAGCCTTATGTCTTCAAAGCGCACCAAAAAGCCGTTAGGGTGTGATTGAAATATTGAGTTTCTAAAGTTAAATTCAAAGTACCTGCACCGGACTGTTTAAAGGGCAGTAGCTGCCACAGGCTGTGTGAAAACTCCCAGCGTAAAATTTTTATGAAATCAAAGCGGAAGCTCCTCCGACCAAAACAGTCATGGGGTGTTAGTGACATTTAACGGCAACTTATCGCTAAAGGCCTGACATGCTCGGATTAATTAAAAACTTAAAAATCCCCATTCTGTGGATGTTAGTACCTCACAGTTGAGGAAATAAATATTGTCACTTTAATTCTGTAATAGCATTAGGATACTTACACTTCGACAATAGATAGATGAGTCCTTATGATGAATTGATGAATATGACATATTAAATGTTAGATAGTACCGATGTTTTATATAGAGAGATATATGACGACTTTGATTAAAAATTGGAGCGCTATGTTTTAGTGCGTTACCTCCTATATCAAGAGGTAACTATTTTTATCTGTTAGGCGAATAATGAGACTAGCAGTTAGTTTTTGTTGCTAGCTTAAACATCGCAGTCAAAAAAGCTAACACATTGAGCACGTCCATTATATTTTGCTGCATATAAAGCGGTATCAGCTTCATTAATAAGTTTTTCGTGATTATTCTTTGTTGAATGAGAGCTGGTAAAGCCAATACTGACTGATATAGACACGGCTACTGAGTTATAATAGACAGGTGTATCGGAAATGATATGCCTCAGTTTTTCAGCTATATGGGCTGCGTCAGCTAAATCGGTCTCCGGTAAAAATATACAGAACTCTTCGCCACCATAACGCCCTATAACATCAACTGAACGTAATGATTCAGTACAGCGTTTCGCCGTTTGCCTCAGTACTTCATCGCCACACAAATGGCCGTATTTATCGTTGATTTTTTTGAAAAAATCCATGTCAAACATAAGAAGAGACACGGGATGTTCATATCGGTTAGCTCGATCAACTTCATTTTTAAAACATTTTTCCCAATGAGATCGATTATACACTTGTGTTAAACCATCAATGCTGCTGATACGTTCTAATTCCATCACTGTGTTTTTAAGTTTTATGGTGGCTATTGCGATATCGGTAACATCTTTAATGGTAATGCAGGCATACTCAACATTATTATCTTGGCCTAATATTGGCGTAAAACAGCAATTTTGATACATAAAGTCAACACCACCGGTTACAGAGCGGCCATGTGGAAACTGAAATATATAAGCCCTTTGTTCCCATGCAGAATAAGACGGGCTATTCAAAAGGAAAACACTTTTAATCTTTCTTTTAAACCACTTTTGAGGTAATTCAGGAAAGCAATCAAAGAGATTTAAACCAACAATATCATCAGAGGAAAACTGACAACGAATAGTCATATAGTCGTTCCACAGATGCACAGTGAAATTTTTATCTATAACAAAAACACCACTATCAACGCAATCAATCACATTATTAGGGTAAGGGAATTTATTAATCATAACCTTTACAACTCACCTGCAAGTCGGTTTAAAACATTTTGTAAATATTTAACCGAAGAATCTGGCATCAAAAGTAATAAGTCGCACTGAAACGAATACTTATCGACACTGTATTGTATTTTTATAGAAAGCGCATGATCCCACATCAAGTGTTCTTTATTGAGTAAATTATCTATTATGATAGATTGCCCTATTATCGATGGCGGCGTACTAAAAAAACGTTCTGATATTTGTTCCGCAATACCGGACAAACAAGCACCATTGATAATATTTGAAATTTCAAGCAATATTTCCTGCTCAACTTCAAACGTCACTTCCTCATCTAAATCAATTAATTGTGCCAACTGTTCAAAGTCAGTGTTACTGAAGATGGTAATGGATTCACCACAAATATTAGGATCCGTTACATGAGTATAAAAGCCTTGACGTACCGCCGATATTTTTTCAGCAGGTATCAATCGTTTTAATGTCGGAACTAAATTTATCGCTGAAATAATTTCAATCGAAGGGACAGATAAAGTCACATATTGTTCAAATAGAACAGAAAGAGATTGACCTGCCTGCCCCATACCTATATTACAGATCTCTTGTAAATAGTCTCGTTGATCTTCGGTAAAATTTAGACCACTGTTCATAGTAAATTATGCTTATTTAAAACTTGAATTAATGCGTCTTCAGAAATGGGTTTTCTAATAAAATCTAATGCTCCTGCGGCCTCAACCATTTTTTTCGCTTCGCTTTGAATATCTGCAGAAATAACAATGGTGTTAATATTCATCGCTTGAGCTTGCATTATTTTTAATACGCTAAAACCATCTAATACCGGCATGGTTAAATCGAGAAATAACAGATCTATCTTCACAGTGCAAAGCACATCAAGCGCCTCTTGTCCATTTTTTACTAACAGTAAATTATCTGCCCAACCTTGAGGTAATATTCTTTTAAGCTGTTTTCGTGCCATATTTGAATCGTCACAAATTAATATTGAAATTGTCATTTTTATCCTGTTGATTTAATAAACCCAAATTGCGAAGAGTTATAATAATCCCTATACTTAATTCAAGGTTGTTCTATAGTTAATATCACTTAAAACAATAAGAAATCACTATATAAGTGAGAAATAAGTTAGTAATTAGCCTAGACAGCTAAAAGTTGAAAAGCTGATGCTTAGAATACCATTAAGCGTTAAAAATAGGGGGATTTATTCGGTTGAAACAATGAGTTAGATCAAACTAAGACCGTTCAAACCTTAAACTTTTCAGGTTGTTAGGTCAGCCAAGCGCTCTTCAATGTCATTAACTTAAGGTTAACTTAAGCATATACAATAAGTTAACCTTAAGTTAATGACGTTGGTGCGCACTAAGTCAACACCCTACGAAAACCTACTAACGACTGCTTAAGGCAGTGAATTCAATTGGATATTGGTAATATCAAACATTATAGTTAGCTGTTAATTTCTTAAGCTATAT
>Ga0105358_10001536_pt1 | contig 12324 bp, 6 predicted proteins | sample GOMGulsemesocosm_5_FD_83509 | JGI IMG/M metagenome (GOLD analysis project Ga0105358, IMG submission 83509) | Methane-oxidizing microbial communities from mesocosms in the Gulf of Mexico - GOM15C Gulf of Mexico | ecosystem: Environmental > Aquatic > Marine > Cold seeps | place: Gulf of Mexico...
AAGTAAGTTAGATGATCCTCGTCATTCCAAATCATGGTTTGCATCAACGATTAAATGTAAGAGTCTAATTGAAAAAAAACTCCATAAGTTACCCTTGTGCAATCTGTTTTTTGATCGGTATACTGAATCCATAGAAGAGTATCAAATACGAAGATTGACTCGTGTTATGATTCAACTAATTGAAAATAATGATATTCTAAGGCCTGTATGTGAAATTGAACGACTTGCTGGACTCAACCGTAAACGTAGCAGGAAACCTGCTCAGGAAATTCTCAGATTGGACATCCCTGCTTGGCAAAGAGATCTGATATTTTTCTAAAACGCACCATTTATCAACCATTCGAAATTAGTGAGGATAAAGCTACTTTATTTGATGAGATAAAATAATTAAAATATCATTATTATTCAATAAATAACTATATTGATAGTGATACTCTAATCGGCATTAATAGCAATACAGTGATATGATTATCCTATGTTTATTATTCTTCATTCGACTCTCTTTTAATCAGAATATTATTGAGTTTAAATAAAACAATTCAGTACTGTTTAATTCAAACGGTACGTAAGGCATAAGATGAATACCACAAATACGGTACAAAAAATTTGGGACTTATGTAATGTCCTTCGTGGAGATGGCATCAGTTATACTGAATACATATCAGAGCTGACATATTTACTCTTTTTAAAAATAGCTAAAGAAAATGGTACAGAGGATTTACTACCTAGTGGTTATCGCTGGAACGACTTAGTTGATCATAGCGGTGATAATTTACTTTTATACTACCAAGAAATGCTAACTCATCTAGGTGGTGAGGCAAGTATAATAGTACGAGAAATTTATAAGTTTCCAACCACTGTATTTAGCCATTCAGAAAATTTAAAAGTAGTAGTTGATGGAATAGATAAACTTGATTGGCATTCATTATCCGTAGATGGAATTGGAGATATATACGAAGGATTATTGTCTAAAAACTCAGAAGACTCTCGTTCTGGTGCAGGGCAATATTTTACACCTCGAGCATTAGTTGATTCAATTATAAAAGTGATGCAACCAGAATTAGGTGAGACTATTCAAGACCCAGCATCGGGTACAGGAGGTTTTTTGATCTCCGCAGATAAGTATTTAAGAGATCATAACAGTGCAGATTCGTATAAGAAAAAAATGCCATCTTATGAGGGGGTGGAAATTGAAAAAGGCACCTATCGTCTGTGTTTAATGAATACTTTTCTTCATGAAATGGATGCCAATATCCTCCTCGGTGATGCCCTGACAGAAGATGCAAAAAAGCTTAAGCAGGCTGATCTTATTATCGCTAATCCCCCTTTTGGTTCAAAATCAGGTAGCGTAAGAAAAAAGCGAAAAGATATTAAATTTTCAAGTTCAAATAAACAATTAGACTTCTTACAACATATTTACCAAGGGCTTAAAGTTGGGGGGCGTGCGGCGGTAATATTGCCAGACAATGTATTATTTGAAGATGGTATAGGGAAAAAAATACGACAAGATCTGATGAGCAAGTGCAACTTACATACTATTCTTCGTCTACCAACAGGAATCTTTTACGCTAACGGCGTAAAAACTAATGTTTTGTTTTTTACGCGTGGAAAAACTGATGAAAGCAATACAGAAAATACTTGGATATATGATTTAAGATCTAGTATGCCTTCCTTTGGTAAGAGAACTCCTTTAACTCAGGAGCATTTTGGCGAATTTATTACAGCCTTTGGAAATGATCCGCATGGCATAGCAAAGCGTGAGCATGAAGATGAAAAAGGTCGTTTTCGTAAATTTTCACGAGATGAAATAACAAAGCTCGATGACAATTTGGATATTAACTGGTTAAGGGGGGGGAACGAAAATAATAAAGACTTACTTGAACCAGATGTTATAGCGGATCAAATATTAAATAACCTCCAAGAAGCGATTGATGAAATTTTAGAATTGCAATCAATTTTGAATGAGCCAATTGAGAGCAAGTCATGAGTGTTATACCAATAAATTGGGAGTATTCTAAACTTGCAGAAGTGTGTACGTTAATAAATGGGCGCGCTTATAAGAGGAGTGAGCTTTTAAGTAAGGGTAAGTATCCTGTACTACGGGTAGGAAATTTTTTTACTAATCCCAATTGGTTTTTTTCTGATCTTGAATTGGATGATAATAAGTATTGTGATGAGGGTGATCTTTTGTATGCGTGGTCTGCTTCGTTTGGTCCGCGTATATGGGAAGGGGGAAAAGTTATCTATCACTACCATATATGGAAGGTAGTTCCACATTCGAGTGATATTTCCCGTGATTATTTACATTGGTTTTTTGAATTTGATAAAGAAAAAATAAAAAGTGAGGTTGGAACTGGGTCAACAATGATTCACATAACCAAGGGTGCTATGGAAAATAGGCGTATTCCTGTAGCACCTTATAAAGAACAGAAAAGAATAGCTGATAAAATTGATGCCTTGATGGCTCGAAGCAGTAAAGCCAAAAATGTTTTAGATTCAATTCCTGAACTTTTAAAGCAGTATCGGCAATCTATTCTTGCTGCTGCTTTCAAGGGAGACCTTACTAAAAGTTGGCGAGCTGATAATGTACCTAAAGATAGTATCTCATCACAATTAAAAAAATTAAAAAAAGAGCTACTTCAATCTGTTGGTACAGTGCCCCAAGAACTAAAGATTAAAGATACTTATGACTTCGTCGAAGATGAAAAATATCCAATCCCTGAAACTTGGAAGTTTGTACAGTTAAAAAAACTGGCTTCAACTTTTTCTTATGGTTCTTCTCAAAAATCCCAAAAAGAAGGGAATATTCCTGTTTTAAGGATGGGTAATATACAACGAGGGGAATTAGATTGGACTAAATTAGTTTACAGTTCTGATGTTAAAGAAATTGAAAAATATAAACTTCAACCAAATGATGTTTTATTCAATAGAACAAATAGTCCTGAGTTGGTAGGGAAGACAGCTATCTATCGAGGTAATCATCCAGCCATTTTTGCGGGTTACCTTATTAGAGTTAGGCCGTATGAAATATTGAACCCTGAATATCTTAATTATTGCTTAGCTAGTCAATATGCTCGTGATTATTGCTGGAACGTTTAATCAGATGGCGTAAGTCAATCAAACATAAATGCTCAAAAATTAGCAGCTTTTGAAGTTCCTCTATGCAGTCCTAATGAACAGATAAAAATTGTTAAAATAATTAAAGAGCATTTTGCAAAAATTGACGTTATTGAGCAAAAATACATTGATTCGTATGCAGAGCTAAATTCTTTAAATAAATCGATTCTCGATAAAGCATTTAGCGGTGAGTTAATTATTCAAAACTTAAAAGATGAGACGGCAAATGCATTGTTAGAACGTATCAAAAAGGAACGAGCTAAAGCGGATAATGATAAAAAAACAGGTGAAAAAATCGTGAAGAACCGACAAAATAACAAGGTAAAAAAAATGGTCATACCTGTGATAGATGCATTAAAAAATGCAAAAGAATCTCTTACATCCCAAGAGTTACTCAAGAAAGCGGGATACCCACTTGATGCATCAATTGATCAAGTTGAAACTTTTTTTCTTGATATCCGTAGCGCTTTAGATGAGAAGAAAATAACTCGTGATCGTGTTGGTGATGAAGACGTATTTAAACTTGTAGGATAATAGCCCGATGAAAGTAGATTACCTCCATATACAATCGCAATTCAAAAACCTAAATGATGTTAAGGTTGAATTTGATCAAAGTAACTTGATGACAGTTATTGTTGGTGGCAATGGCTCTGGTAAATCCAATGTATTGGAAGCATTAGTTTCTATTTTTCGCAACCTCGACCTTGGTGAGGCACCGCTTTTTAAATATGAACTGAAATACCGACTGGGTAGTAACAGCACAGAAAAGTGTGTGATGATTTTAGCAGATCCAAGTCAAAAAAATCTCTCTCAGCAATATCAAATTACCGTCACCCAAGTAAAGGAAAGCGGAAACAAAAAAGTTCCTATATCTAAAGTTAAGCGCGATAAAAATGGTGGTTCTAAATATCTACCTAACCATGTTTTTGCTTATTATTCAGGGCCAAGTGATAGGCTTGAAAATTATTTCAAAAAACATCGTACGAACTTTTATAAAAAACTTTTGAAGAGTGAAATCAATTTAAAGGGTGATATACGACCTCTTTTCTATGCAAAACCATTTCATAGTCAGTTTGTACTTCTGGCTTTTTTCTTAAGTGATGAGAATAAAAGTGAGCGAGAATTTCTAAAAGAGCACTTGGGTATTGAAGGGTTAGACTCTGTGCATTTTGTAATGCGTCGTCCTGATTGGGTACAATCAAAAAATAAAGACGAATTATTTTGGGGAGCTGATGGTGTTGTTCGCGATTTTCTTGATAGTTTATATCCCCATTGCCTTGCTCCAGTAAAAATCACTCGAAATGAAGATGTGTCATTAACTGGCAGTGATATAAAAAATGAATTCGCTCATCTCTATTTGCCTGACGTTGAAACGCTTCGTAAATTTGCTAAAGGTTTAAGCCAAGATGTATTTTTTAAAATGCTTGAAAGTACTCTTTTATCTAATATTATTTCAGAGGTGAGTGTTCGCGTTAAGGTTAGTTCAAGTAAAGAGCCACTTTCATTTAGAGAACTAAGTGAAGGTGAGCAACAGTTATTAACCGTCTTAGGGCTATTAAAGTTCACAGGAGGAAAGGATTCTCTGTTCTTATTAGATGAGCCAGATACCCATTTAAACCCAGCATGGACAGTTAAGTATTTAGAGTTTCTTCGAGATTTCGTCCCTAATGAAGATACCAGCCATTTGCTAATGGTTTCGCATCATCCACTTGCAATTGCTGAGCTTGAAAAAGAACAAATTCAGGTTATGTGGCAAGACTCTGTATATCAGGTACATGCTCAAGAACCATTCGAAAGTCCAAGGGGTATGGGGTATGCGGGGATACTTACAAGTGATATGTTTAGATTAAATAGCACTCTTGATAATCCCACTGAAAACTTATTAAGAGAACGTCGAGGTTTAGTCGAAAAAGATAAATTAAGTGAACCTGATTCTATTCGTCTTAAAGAGATAAACAAAGAAGTTGAAGCGTTAGGTCTATCTACCTCACACTGGGATGCTGATTATGAAACTTATCTCAAAACAAGGAAAAAATTAGATTCCGATGTTTTCGAAGATGAGAATCCTACTCCTGAAGTTCTTGAGATACGCCGAAATAAAGCTAAAGAAATATTAGCTCGTATACAAGATTCAAAAGATAGGGAGAATGCGAATTGAGACGGATAGATTACGACCCTGATGATCTAAACATAACGGATGATTGGAAGCAAAAAGCAACAGATTTAACTAATGAACTCATTAATGAAGATAGCCATACAGAGCGCGCTAGAATAATTGATGGCAATAGTGAAATGTGGCGAGAAATTAAGCCAGAGCTTAAAAAGTTATTTTATAAGAAATGTTGGTACACCGAATCTCCTCAACAAGGAACAGATGTTGATATTGACCATTTTAGGCCGAAAAAGCGTGTCAAAGAATTAGTTGGTTCAGATGAGCCTCATAATGGATATTGGTGGCTTGCATTTGAGTTAACTAATTTTAGGTACAGCTGCATTGTCGCTAATAGACGTAGAACGGATATAGAAACAGGACAAACAGGTGGGAAAGCAGACTATTTTCCGGTTAAAAATGAAAATGAAAGAGCAAGAACTCCTAATTGTGATCTTAGCGAAGAACAACCTATATTGTTAGATCCCTGCAAAGCTTCTGATGTTAGGCTATTAACTTTTAATGATAATGGAGAGGCAATGCCTCGCCATGCAAAAGATATACACCCTAATTTGTTTCTACGAGCTGATAGATCTATTAAATATTACCACCTTAATCATGATGACTTTGTCAAAGCTAGAATAGAATTAAGAAAAGAGCTAGAAGAGCTTAGAACACATGCCGCAAAATTTTATAAAAAGTTGGAAGATAATGATGCTGACCATGAAGCTGCTTGGGAAAAAACAATATCAGGCATTCAAAAGATGATTTGTGAGAAGGCTCCTTACTCAAGTTTTTGCAAGGCATATATTGATAGCTATAAAAATGAAGAATACCTAGCAGGAATTATTTAGGTTTCATAATGATAAAGCCATATATCGAAGAGGGAGAAGATATACGTAGTTTTATTTTTAGAATGCAGTCTGTATTAGGGATTAACAGTTATTCAAATATTATTACAACTACCGGAAAATGGAAAAGATGGGTTTACTTTAGTAAAAGTACAGGTTTTTCATATGATAAGCTTGATCAGAAAATATCAGAGCAATTACTAATAAACTCAGGTTTTTATCGAAGTAATAGTTATGAAGGAAATGGCAATTATGCAGAAAACTCCTTTAATCACTATGAAAATAAACTACAGCTTCTCAAGTCAACTTCAAAGCCGAAGGGGATCGTGACTCCAGCCTGTATATCAAAAGATATTGTATTTTGTCAGACATGTATTGAAAAACATGCAGAGCAGCATGGGATTGCTTTTTTAAAAGTGTATTGGAGAATAGATAAGGAGTGTGACATACATGAAACCCCTTTATTTAGATTAAAAAGCTCAACCAGAAACTCAACAATTCAATGCATTAAATCCCTTTTATCAGGAAATATCCCATCTCAGTGTGAAAGGCTCATTCTTACAAAGTCGGATAAAAAACTTTTAACAGTATATCCATTGAATTCGCGTTATTAATGGTTCGATAACTATTGTAGGAGAACAATAAAGTTCTTACTGTAAATGAAGGAGAGTTACTCATAATGGCCATTGACCACTACGAAGTAGGTCTAACAATGCCACACTGCGGTCCTAATTCTTATATCAATTATCACCAATATTATGTTCACTATTCCTAAAGAAAACAGAGATTACAAATGTCTTTCTATCTCGCTTTACCGAATACGGTAATGTAAGGAGAAAGCCCAATGAGAATCAAGTAATAGCAATTGACACATAAATTCACGATTGCTTTGAGCGTTATCCATACAAGACTAAGGAAAAAATAAAAACAATGAACATTAAAGAAACAATTGAATCTTTATATACTACAAATACGAACTACTCTGATCCTAGTCAATCAACAAACCAAGCAGAGTCGCTAAAGTCACTGTCGAATGATTTATATACAGACGCAAATCGTTTTGTTTATGAATTATTGCAAAATGCTGATGATTCTGCGATTGATGGGGAAGGTGTAGATGTTGTAATTAAAGTTTTCAATGACACTTTGGTTCTTGCTCATACAGGAAAACCATTTAGTCCTCGTGATGTTAAAGGTCTTTGTAGTATTAATAATGGTACCAAAAAATCTGATACAACAAAAACTGGTTTTAAAGGAATAGGATTTAAATCTGTTTTTGGTCAGTCAAATAAAGTAACTATATTTAGTAATAATGAGTATTTTAAATTTGACGCTAATTATAGTTTTGGGTGGAAAGAAAAGTGGAAAAATGAAGGAAACCAAAAACAATGGCAAATAGATAATGATCGCGATTTCTTATACCCATGGCAAATTATCCCTGTTTATATAGGTTTCGGTAATGATGAATTAGAATCTGGAGTAAAGGATTTTTTATCTGGTGGGGATTGGAATGTCGCCACAATAATAAAAGTAATAAAAAAAGAAGAAATAGAAAAAGCCATTAAAGGCTTGTCATCAAATGTTAATATGTTTTTATTTTTGAAGAAAATTAACTCGATTAAATTTGAAATTGATACAGCTATAACAACCATTGCTATTGATAGGCATGAAAATGAATTAGTTTTAAAAAAAGATACTCAAACAGTAGCTAACTGGCTTATAAATACGATTACTTTATTCGTTCCTTCTGAATTAAAAAGCATGCTACAAGCTGATGTAAATGTTCCTAAAAAGTTAAAAGAAGCAGATGAAATAGACCTAACATTAGCTATTAAAAACGGTGATAATGGATTAGAAGTATTGTCTAAGAATGAGAGTGTGTTATATGCATATTTACCGACAGATGAAAAAAGGTATTCATTACCTATTTTAGTTAATACTACTTTTTTAACATCAGCAAATAGGGAGTCTTTACATACTGATTCAAAATGGAACCAGTGGTTATTTGAGTCAATCAGTATAAAACTATTCGAGTGGATAGCCGAGCTTGTAAAAGGGAAATATTCAGAGCAAGCATACAATTTAATTCCAAAGAAATTAAATTGTAATGACAATTTGAGCAATGCTTATGATTTAGGAATTGATAAAGCAACTCAATCTGTAGCCTTTATTTTATCAAAAGAAAAAACATTATTAAAAGTTAACGAAGCAATAATGGATGAGACATTCTTATCTGAAAAAACATTCATTGGCCCTGAACTAATAAGTGAATTTATAAAGAATGAAGTCGGAAAAGAAAATGAAATAGTTGAATTTCCATTCGTTGCGCCTAATTTGAAACTAAAAGCAATTAGAGTTATGTGCTTCTCATGGAGTGACATAAAAGCTTTATTTGATTTTGATTGTTTTAAAAACGAACATACCGTTGAAAAAAATATTCGATTAATAGATTATTTAAAAAATCAATCTGAAATAACTAACTCTTCTGTTTCTATTGAAAAATTGAAAGGTTGGCCTTTTCTATATGACCATAAAAATAAATTGAATTATCCTCATAACATTTATTTTCCAACACCTGATGATTTGACATGGAATAATCCAGAAAACCATTTATCATTCCTTCACGAAGGTATCCAATTATCATTAATTAATAGGCAACCAACCAGAACTTGGCTAGAGAAGTTAGGAGTGATAGAGAAAACTGATATTACATTTTTAGAGAAAACTATTATTCCAAATGCTTCTACTTATGTAACAAGTAGAAATGCTTTTGAAACAATACGAACAATTTTTAATTTATATAAAAAAGAAAATATAAATGGTTATCTTAGCCAGTTAAGTGAACTTAGGCTTTTAACAACTAAAGGAACGTTACTTTCTGCATCTGAGTGTTATTTCTCTGATAATTATGGCCCAAAAACTCCACTTGAATCAGTATTAGATGCTGACGTTTTTTTAAGCGATGAATATCTGGTTTTAGATTCTGATAAAGATGAAGTAAGGCTATTTTTAAAAAAAATGGGTATTCAAGAATCAATTGAGACTATTACATTTGATGGAAAAATAAATAGTAGTACTCTGATTCAAGATTATAACTTCGATAATGAGTATTTTTTATCCCCAGATAACCACTTTCAGCCACAAATAAGATGCTTTAAAGCTAATGAATACAAGAATCTAATAAATATTAAATTTATTTCAAATCTATCAAATATAACGTTTTCTAAACTATTTTGGGAGCATATGATAAATGATACTTCTCTTTCAAAGTTTGTTAAAAATGCTCAAGCATTTTGGGGAGATCAAGGGCATCAGGGCAGAAGTATTGGTAGCTCAGTCCCAAACTACCCTAAATGGTATGTAAAAAATAAACCCTGTATGCCCACCACTGAAGGGAGGTGTAGAAAATCTACAGATGTATTTTTAAATACAAATGAGATAAAAACGATCGCTGGAAAATATTTGTCTGTTTTTGATGGTGTTGGATTAGATCAAGGTTGGATTTCATTCTTTCAATTTAAAAATCAATTGGTATTAGACGATTACTTAGAACTTTTAACGAATATTATTAGTGATAAAAGTGATGATGAAACAATAAAAAAAGACAATAAAGATCGAATTCAATTGATTTTTACAGCTCTTTTAGAGTTATCTGGTCATTGGGGAAGTGGTGAAATAAGTAAAGTTAAGTGTTGGGCTTCATCATCATACCTAACTGATGAAAATGATAATATTATTTCATGTAATGAATTAAAATATTACTCAGATGGTAATAATTCTATATTTCACAACATACATAATTTTATTGCTCTGAGTGAAGAGAATAAAACTCATCAAAATATTGAAAAATTTTTAGGTTATTTTGAAATAGAAGTATTAAGGCAGAGTGACTTTAGTATAGAGATGGATGGAGGAAAAGTTGAATCTGATTTGAAGTGTAAGTTAGAAAATATTTTTCCATTTTTGGAAAAATGGATTCAAAAATTTAATAACGAATTAAACAGGACAATTTTAAAGGAAAAATTTAATTCACTCCAAATAGATGAAACCAATAAGCTTTCATTATCTTCTAATGGGACTATTTTAAAATCGGTGAGAACCCATTTAGTAGATGATTATTTACTCGTAACAACGCCTTGGCATGCAAATACATCAATGTTAGAACTTCCAAAGGTTTTATGTACATATTTTGATATTAAAGGTTACGAGGATAAATTGAGCTTTTTGCTAAAAGCTGATGATGAACTCGAAATAAGAGAATATTTCGAGAATGAAGAGATTGAGTTACCTATAAACTCTATTCTTACTGCATCTGAGGACCTTATTTTTAAAGAGGAAGCAATTTCTGTATTAAATGCAACTGAAAATGACTTTAATGAAATAAAGAAGATTTCAGATAATTATTACCACTCCTCTGAATCCTCTATTGAAAAGATGCAATATATCCAAGGATTATTACAAAGGTCAAAGAGAAGAGTGTTAGAGCATTTAAATAGCTTAGATGAATATAATTGTGAGAATGTAGATAACAGTGCGTTAACCGTTCTTTCTGGAATTTTGAAAAATTCTGAAGAAATTTATATTATTCCAAGACCCTCTGATAATCAAAAGGTCATTATTCACTACCCCTCAGAGTTAGACACATTAGAATACTCTGAATCAGAGCTATGGTATGAAAATGGAGCCTCTGTACCCAAAAAGTTAACTTTTGGAAAAATACTCAGAGATACAAAAATTAATCAAATAGCAATAATTGAGAATGAAAAAGAAAAGGTTATTGATATTATTAACAACCCCAAGAATGAAGAAGTGGCCTGTGAAACTATTTTACCATCTTCTTTAAAAATAGCACAAGTTATGGCATCACTAGCAAATACTAATGGTGGGCATTTAATAATTGGATATTCTGAAGAAAATGGAATTGTAGGTTTAAATAGTGATTTTAACGTTACAGAGTTAACTCAGGATGCTAAAAAATATTCAAGTTACTTTGAAGAGTTCATATTTAAATCAATAATAATAAATGAAAAATTGCTTGTTACTATTAAAATAGAAAAATCATCAGAAGATATACTAATTGATAATAAAAAATATATCCGTATCGGTTCAAGAATCAAAGAAGAACAAGAGGGTAATGATAAGCCATTAATTATTACCGAAGGGAAAACAGATTGGAAACACTTAAAGAAAGCTCTAAGTAGACTCCAAAAAGGTGGCCACTATACTAATTTGAAGGTCCAGTTTGAAGAATATGAAGATATGAATATGGGAGACTGTGAACTGGATAGAATGGTTCAAACTTACAGTAAAACTGAACAAAGCAAAAAACACATTTTTATCTTCGATAGAGATAATAACAATTATGTAAATAAATATGCGAAGAAAGAGTTTAATAACCACAAGAATAATGTTTATTCTTTTTGCATTCCAAAAATAAGTGAAGAATTAGATAAAATTTGTATTGAGTTTTACTATAAAGAAGAAGATTTGACGACTGAGGGAAAAAATGGGAAGAAAATTTTTATAGGAAAAGATTTTTTATCTAATGGAAATAGTAAATGTGGTAAATATGCAACCGAAAAAAGAAACGCAAAAGAGCTTGATATTTTAGACCGCGATAAGAAAGTATATTTAAGAGATGACATTAATTGGGAAAACAACATTGCACTTTCTAAGAGCGATTTTACTAATAATATTATCAATGATGTCGAGGGTTTTAATGATTTTGATATTGACTCTTTTAAGTTGATTTTTGATGTGGTTATGAAAGTTGTTGACGATTGAAAGAGCCTGTAAATAATTCAGTGTAACTGCGGTTTTTAAAGGTAGTATTTAAGACGGTCTTCGAACGTTATCATAAAACGATTCAAGGCCGTTTTCCAATTTCTTATCGACATAGCCTATTTTTATGATGGATCAATTATAGTAAGGTAAACTACCTTTTTATAGTTTCTTGTCATAAATGGCCAAACTTTATTGTTACTTAAATTGGAAGCTTCCTAATACTCAAAAATAAATGATCAATCTTTGAGGTTTATTAGTCTGAAGAATATCCAGATTTAGCTATTTTCGGATCAAACATTATTGTTTGCTGACAACTGCTTAATTTATAATTATTTTGTATAAAAACTAAATGTTTGGCTATAATGTTATTTGCTCTCCTGCTATTTTAAATGAAGCAGGAGACTCAAAATATGCGTAATTCAG
>Ga0105358_10001537_pt1 | contig 12323 bp, 10 predicted proteins | sample GOMGulsemesocosm_5_FD_83509 | JGI IMG/M metagenome (GOLD analysis project Ga0105358, IMG submission 83509) | Methane-oxidizing microbial communities from mesocosms in the Gulf of Mexico - GOM15C Gulf of Mexico | ecosystem: Environmental > Aquatic > Marine > Cold seeps | place: Gulf of Mexico...
CAAATTTTAGACCTGTATCATAAAAACTAGGGGTCAGTTAAGAAATTAAGTTTCGAGGCTGACTTCGATTTTTTCAACAAAAGACATTTCAGGGCCACCACCGAACTTGAGCGAGGCCTTGAAATTTAATTAGGTGTATGTCCTAGAAACTTAAGTCATATTAATCGTTCTATTCTGTGGAAACCTTTCGTTTTTGTAAATTTCATTTCATGTTTGAAATTCTCCAACGAGTCAGATGGATCAAGATGGTTTAAATCAAGTCTCTCGTAAATATTTCTAACAAATTGAACAGATAGAATAGACGTTTCTTCTTGATGCCCCGTTTTCGAATTCAACATAATAGCTGAACATGTCACATAGATTTCATTTAGAGGTAGTATTTGGAGTAAATCTCCTGCAACTTTCAATGCAACACTTGCTACGTAATCTTGATACAGCTCATTAAATTCGCCTTTGGGCATTTTTGTTTCAGATAATTTACCACTCGCTGTTTGTTTTCTTCTAAAAGATGGAACAATTTCATCACCGTGAATCTTTGGTAAAGCATGGATGAAATTGTCTTCAATCATAAACTCAATACCAGTGCCTAAAAATTCTACGTCTGAAAAAGATTGCATCTCTTTAACAACCTCATGAATAGCTGCACTCTCTCCAGCTAGAAGTTTCTTTGCTAAGATAGTATCTTTTTGCCAGTCGCTCAATTCTTCCGAATATTCATACAATTTTTGTTCATAAAATTCTTTATCAAGCTTTGGAGCAATTTTTAAATTATCCTCAAGTTTTTTCTAAGATTTTCAGTACCACCTTTAAAAATATGTAACCAGCTTGGTTTATATGCAGAAAGTGCTTCACTAGTTTTATTCTCAACATCATTTTGAATTTTTGGTTCACTCGGTTTTGGAGAATTAACAATATTTTTCCAATTCATTGGTTTTGCAAGTTCTCCATGCACTGAAATTAAACCTTCAATATACTGTTCCCAAGAATCAACCGCATGTGCAGCCTCTTCAATTGCCTCCTCTACCAGAGCCATTTTTTGCCGTCTATGACTTTCCCTTTCGGCTCTTTTTGCTGCCGCAGAAATTGCTCGAACCGTCCCTTTCCATCCCATCACATGCATCCTCTGTCTTAAAGTGAATATAAATACAACATACACCTTAAAGATTTAAACTAAGATAAGAAATGTCCATTAAGTAGCCTATACAATACCAATAAAGCATAAAAAATCCCCGCTTCATTTCTGAAGCAGGGAAATTTTGGTGCGCTCGAGAAGACTCGAACTTCCACTCGGTTAAGAACATCGACATCAACGATGCAGCTATCCATAATAAGTCATTTAATAACAGTTAGGTAGCGAAATTTAATTGCGTCAAGTTTGCGGTATTTCGTGCGGTAAAGCGTCAAATTTGCGTTTTCAAAACAGGAGGAAGAATTGTTCTATCGCTCAAAAGAAAAGGAGAGCAAAATTAATCACTCCCCATATGTTTCCTGTAGAACCCTCATCCAGTTACCCAGACAACGACCACAACGAAGAGCGTCTACCAATTCCACCATGATCGCATAAATATTTTTTTCTCACAAAGAGACGAGTTTAAGAACGCTTTTGTGCGATAATTTGAACTTGCGCCATTGCACTTCCCATGGTTTGATCAACCACGGCACCCATTTGGGAAAAGGTAAAATTAAGTTCATCCAGCAACCCCAGGGAAGACAGCATACCATTTTCATTAAGGCGCATGAACAGCTTTGCTAAATGGTTTCTTAACAGCTGTTGAGTCTCACTCTCTTGGCCTAATTTTTGAAGTTCATATTTATAATTCAGGTCATGGAGATCTGCAGAAATGATTTTTGAATTGTCCAGCTGATAATGGATTTTGAATGCATCATATGAACAAGGTGACCAGCTTGATTTCGGTGTTTTAAACCGGAAGGTTGCCTTATGATCATCATTAAAACGGCTCGGCCATTGCCCTTGTTCATAAAGATCTTCGTGGGGAACAACCGTAATCATATAACCGCCCGGTTTGACAAGTTGCCACCAGTCCTGAAGAGCTTTGATTGGATCAATCATATGTTCCAGACAATGACTGCTGTGAACTGTATCAAAGCTTTCATGTTCTAAATATTTTAAAATATGATTGGCATCCCCATGGATTTGGTCAAAGGGAGTTGCATGTGGCACAACAAGATCTTCACCACACCCGATGTCGAGAACACTTCCTGAGAAATATGTTTCTGCAAAGTTAGCACCGCGAACACCTTTTGTTTTTGAGCTTTCTAACATGTTTTACCCGCTACACTAAATTGAAGAGTATTTTATTCTGGTTAAGCAGCCTTCATTTAAAAAATTTATGGGCTGAAGTCACCCAAATACGAATGTTGACATTGGGGACTATAGAGTTTTTTGATATATTTGAACAAGGTTTTTCCAACTTGACCTAGAGTTTCAAGAATTAATGACTGACCACCTCGTTCTCTTAATCAATGATCATTTTTCAAAATATCGTTTTCGTGCGCCACAGGAGATAACCCATTGTTATTTTCATGACGCAGACTCGGACTATAAACCGTTCAATATTGGTAATAACGACTATAAGTGACAGCTATCAATAAAGCAAAAAAATCCCCGCTTCATTTCTGAAGCAGGGAGATTTTGGTGCGCTCGAGAAGACTCGAACTTCCACTCGGTTAAGAACATCGACCTCAACGATGCGCGTCTACCAATTCCGCCACGAGCGCATAAAATGTGGCATAAGATGCTTAGACAGTGTATGAGGTTTTAAACTGCGAACATCTTGTGTGGACGTGGGTATAACCAACTAAGATACATAGATCAAGAGATGAATGATAAAAAAACAACTTCTTTAATGCGCGGCGACATAGAATGGCGTTTTAGCGACTTTGAAATCCCCTATGAAGAAGCCCTTTCTTTTATGGAACAACGCGTTAGTGAAATATCTGCCGCAACTGCACCAGAATGCATCTGGTTATTAGAACATCCGCCCCTTTACACAGCAGGCACCAGCGCAAAGCCAGAAGATTTGGTCGATCCTGAACGTTTCCCCGTTTATGATGCGGGTCGTGGCGGTCAATATACTTACCACGGTCCGGGTCAACGCATTGCCTATGTCATGTTGGATTTAACCAAACGCGGACGTGACGTGCGTAAATATGTCCAAAACCTAGAAGAATGGGTTATCCAGACCCTTGCGACCTTCAGTCTTAAAGGAGAACGCCGAGAGGGCCGAGTCGGTATTTGGGTTGATCGTGGCATGGGACGTGATGATAAAATCGGCGCCATTGGTGTGCGTGTCAGAAAATGGGTCACATTCCACGGTATATCTTTAAACGTTGAACCAGACCTCAGCCATTTTACAGGGATCGTGCCTTGTGGCATCACAGAACATGGTGTTACGTCCTTGCAGGACCTTGGCGTATGGATCACCATGCAGGAGGTTGATAGCCTTCTGATGACCTGTTTTGATGCGGTTTTTGAAGATACGGGTGATGACAAAAGTATAAAATAAAAAAAGGCGGCCCCCTCAGCAAGGAGCCGCCTTCTTCAATTGGTATTCGTTAAATCAATTACTTGATCACGATTTCCACACGACGGTTACGAGATTCTTCAACATCGTCGCCCGTTGTCACTGCATTCATGCTTTCGCCAGATGCACCCACACGAAGTGATTTCGCGGCAATTCCGTGGCCTTTAAGCATGTCAGAAACAGCTTGAGCACGAGACAGTGCTAATGCTTCGTTATATGCGCCGTTACCTTTAGTATCCGTATGGCCATTAACCATAACAACATTCGCATCTTTACCCATCATTGATGCTTTCATGACCATTGCTTTTGCATCGTCATCAAGCATATCGCTGTTAAAGCCAAAGTAGATGATGACTGTTTCAGCCATTTTCGCCATTGGTTTTTTCTCGCCCATGTCGGCATAACCAGCTTCGAAGTATTTTTTACAAGCTGCGATATCTTCTGGTTGGAAGTTTTCTTCTTGTTCTTGCATCCAGCAATCAAAACCAGCTTGCGCACGTGCAGCAGCTTGAGGAGTCGCTTCACGACCGCCAGCAGCAAAGGCTGCCATAAGTTTTTCACGGGCTGCGCTCATTTCTGCAACTTTATCGTCAGGAATGTTACGTGCATTGATCCCTTGAGGGTCGATAACACCTTCAGTTGATGCAATCGCCTTAGCAACAAAACGACGTGCATCTCTCCAATCACCTTCTTCGCGCTCTAACCCTGCAAGGCGCGCATATTCACCTTGAATTTCTTTTTGGAAAGCAGAACCATCATTCGCTGCCATTTTAGCACCTTCAACATCCCAATTAGATGCACAAGCAGCTAATAAAGGGAGTACAGTAAGTGCTGTAAGCGTTTTTAAAATTTTCATCCGTGAAATCTCCATAACCATGTTTAATTCTATCGCATAATTTTATAAATATTACTTCTTAGGTATTAGAATTGTCAGGCCCCCGATTGTACAAAAAAGAATGCCCCTTAGACCCAAGAAAATAAAACAAATTTTATCTTTTCTAATCTGCCTTATTTCTTGCAAATTCACTACATTTGTAGAAACTTAAAACAAATAAGATTATTAAAATGATTGTGGCGCACGCTTCTCAGTGCAAGCTAAATATTTATGGTAAGACCATTTTCTTATATTGGAGAGCTTTGTGAATAGCGAGACCCCTTTGCAACTGGCGATTTTTGACTGTGACGGCACACTTGTCGATAGTCAGCATTCTATCATCTCGGTGATGAATGAAACCTGTAAAATTTATGAAATTAATGAAATTAGCCGCGAATCGATCAGACGAATCGTCGGATTACCCCTTGAAATCGCCATGAGCCAACTGTTTGAAAACCATACTCATATTGATCATGACGAGATGGCTGAAACATTCAGAAAAATATTCCGTAAATTACGTCTTCAAGGCGATGTGCAAGAACCCCTTTACCCCGGGACCGTCGAAGCATTAGACCAAATCGAACAAGATGGTTTACTATTAGGCGTTGCAACGGGAAAAGCAATGCGCGGGTTAATTCCCACTTTAGAAACGCATGGTTTAAGCAAACGTTTTACAACATTGCAAACACCAGATAATGCCATGGGCAAACCACACCCCGAAATGGTTCATAAGGCACTGTCAGAAACTGGTGTTCATGCACAAAATGCAGTTGTCATTGGCGATACAACATTCGACATTCATATGGCATCAAACGCAAATGTAAAATCAATCGGGGTCGCATGGGGCTATCACGATACAGATGAATTGATAAAAGCAGGCGCACAATGCGTCGTAAAAAGTTATTCTGAATTACCACAAGCAATCAAACATGTAATGGAGGCCTGATAATGGGACGTTTAAAGCTTATTCTTGGCGGTGGCTTTGTACTCATCATCGCTGTTATTGTCGCAGGTGTTGCGATATTAAATTCAATGGATTTCAACCAATATAAAGGTGAAATCGCCAAACAAGCAAAAGCAGCAACAGGCCGTGACCTTGTTATTTCTGGTGATTTAAGCTTGGATATCTCTCTAAGCCCGAAAGTAAGCGTGAATAATGTCACCCTTACAAATGCCACTTGGGGTTCTCGCCCTGAAATGGTGAAAATCAAAAGCTTTGCCGCAGAAATGAAACTTATTCCGCTTTTATTCGGTAACATTCATATCGTTGAATTGATCTTGATCGAGCCTGATATTCTGCTCGAAACCAATAAAAAGGGTAAAGGCAATTGGGTCTTTGGAAATGATACAAAAGAAGCTGCACAAAAAGAGGAATCCGAAAGTTCTTCAGATGGCAGCCTTCCTGCGGTAAATTCTATACGCATTGAAAAAGCACGTTTCACCTATAAAGATGGTGTTAAAGGCGAAGAAACATCAATCGTCATCGACACAATGCAAGCCAATGCAGATGATATGGACGATCCGTTAAACCTTTTATTCAAAGGTGCCTTTAACGATCATATCATTGAATTAACGGGTCAGTTAGGCTCGCCTGAATCATTGATGGAAGGTGAAGCCCTTGATATCGACCTTGCTCTTAAAGCAGCCGATGCGATTTTAAGCATTAAAGGTAAAATAGCCAAGCCAATGGAAGGCAAAGGTCTGAACCTCGCCATCACGGCCCAAAGTGACAATATTGCAAAATTGGCAGAAATCGGCGGAACCAAAGTTGGTAAAGTTGGCCCGTTTGAAATGGCTGCAACTGTTTCCGATGGTGACAAAAGCTATAAACTCGGCGGTTTGAAAATAAAAATTGGAGCCAGTGACCTATCTGGTGATGTGACAGTTAATCTTGCAGGAAAAACCCCTCATATCAAAGTCGCATTGGCATCTGATTTCCTCGACATTAAAGATGTGACCCCTGCCAGTTCTGACGATGCAGCAACTTCTGCACCTCAAAAAGAGGCGGCAAAATCTGATAAAGTGGTTAAATTGTTCCCGTCATCTACCCTGCCCCTTGATGGATTAAAAGCTGTGAATGCAGATGTTTCATTCAAAGCAAAAAAACTAATCGTCAGTGACTTTGTTTTACATGATGTCTCAGACGTTATTTCCTTAAAAGGCGGTAAGATGGTTGGCGATCATGATTTTGTCATGGGTGGTGGCACCTTTGGCGGTAAAATCAATTTTGATGGTCGCAGGTTACCCGCGCATTTAACGGTTGATCTAAAAGGTAAAGACTTAGGTTTAGGTGACAGCTTAAAAGAAAATGGCGTAACCGATCTTATTTCTGGTGGTAAAACCCAAATACGCATCGCTTTAAAGGCCAGCGGTAAATCTGTTGCTGGCCTTATGGCATCACTCAATGGGCAAACACTCATTAATGTGGGTAAGGGTAAAATCAATTCCAAATATATCAATTTGGCGGGCGGCGATTTGGTCACTCAATTAACAGGTGCTCTTAACCCCATAGGTAAAAAACAAGATTTCACGCCTTTGGCTTGTATGGTTGTCAATTTGAACTTCAAAAAAGGACTGGCTGATTACGATAAAAAAATCGCCATCCAAACCGATGCAATGACCATTACCAGCTCTGGTAAAATCAATCTTGCAAAAGAAACCATAGACATCGGCCTCAAGCCAGAACCACGTAGCGATTCGGTTGACCTTGGACTGAATGCAGGCGGCCTTGCAAGTATGGTGCGTTTAACCGGCCCTCTATCATCACCAGGTATTGGTATTGATGCACTTGGAACCGCCAAAGCTGCTGTTGGTGTTGCATCAGCCATCGCAACGGGTGGTGTATCTTTATTGATCAGTGGTTTAACGGATAAAATCATGGCTGATAGCGACCCTTGTGCAACCGCACTTGGTCATAAAGCAGCCGCAAAAAAGGCAGCACCAGCTGATTCGGGTTCCAAACAAAAGAAAGAAGAAAGCTCCAACCCTATTGGTGGCTTGCTTAATTTGCTTGGAAAGAATAACTAAGGGTCCAAATTCTTTAACTAAATTTCAAAAAGGAAATGGACCAGATGGACCCTTCTGCTCCTTTAAGACGCTTTTACAAAACCGTTGCTGTTGAAAAAAACAGCGACGGTTTTCGCGTAACATTAGACCAGCGTCATTTAAAAACACCTGCAAAACGTGATCTCGTGATCCCTTCTGAAAAGCTGGCGCATGCCCTTGCAAAAGAATGGGACGATCAGGAAGAACATATCAAACCCTTGACCATGCCTTATATGGCTTTGGCTTCTACGGCCGTTGATCGTATCGGGCAACTTCGTGACGGCGTTATTGAACAACTCGCCAAATACGCCGAAACAGATTTAATCTGTTATTGGTCTATCGAACCAATAGACCTGGCCAAACGCCAAGAAAAAACATGGCAGCCCTTCATTGATTGGGCCAAAGACACTTTCGATGCCGAATTTAAAACTCAAACCGGCGTCATTCATATTGAACAGCCCACAAAAACCCTTGATGCCATTAAAAGCACTGTAAACACTTATACAGATTGGGAACTGGCGGCACTGTCTATTGCGACACATTGCACAGGTTCCATTATCATCGGGCTGGCTTTGATGCGAGGTCACATCAGCGCCATTGAAGCGTTCAATGCCTCTCAAGTTGATGAAACTTTCCAAATAGAACAATGGGGAGAGGACTGGGAAGCGACTGATCGACGCGAAGTCATTCAAAGGGATTTAGATAGCATTGTAAGCTACCTGATATTACTACAAGAATAATTTACAGTCGGTATTCATCTGATTTTTTCTTTATAACGCATTGTAATTATTTACATTAATAGTGCCGTTGCGAAATAAATCGGTAATTCGGTATTGGAGTGCGTCTTTTTTCTAGAACCCTCTTAAAGGATGTGGTATGAAATAGGGAGGAAGTGATGACTCTTCCCATGTATCGAGCACCCGCCATTCGCGGGTAAAGGGGACACATTTAAATGCACGACATTATCCGTAAGCTGGATGAAAAACGCGCAGCAGCACGTTTGGGCGGCGGTCAGCGCCGTATTGATTCTCAGCATAAAAAGGGCAAACTCACAGCCCGTGAAAGAATTGACCTGTTTTTAGACGAAGATAGCTTCGAAGAATGGGATATGTTTGTCGAACACCGTTGTACGGATTTCGGCATGGAAAAAGACCACACACCGGGTGATGGTGTTGTAACAGGCTATGGTACTGTTAATGGTCGTTTGGTGTTTGTTTTCTCTCAAGATTTCACAGTCTTTGGTGGATCACTTTCTGAAAGCCATGCGGAAAAAATCTGTAAAATTATGGACCAAGCAATGAAAGTCGGCGCACCTTGCATCGGCATCAACGATTCTGGTGGTGCACGTATCCAAGAAGGTATCGCTTCTTTGGCTGGTTATGCTGATGTGTTCCAACGTAATGTTTTGGCTTCCGGTGTGATCCCTCAAATCTCGATGGTCATGGGACCTTGCGCAGGTGGTGCGGTTTATTCACCTGCCATGACCGATTTCATCTTTATGGTGAAAGACAGCTCTTACATGTTTGTTACAGGTCCTGATGTTGTTAAGACCGTCACACATGAAGAAGTCACACAAGAAGAATTAGGCGGTGCGGTTACCCATACAACAAAGTCTGGTGTGGCCCATCTTGCATTTGAAAATGATGTTGAAGCGTTATTGAAATTACGTGACTTTGTTGATTTCTTACCAAGCAATAACAAAGAAAAAGCCCCTATTCGCCCCACATCTGATCCTGCTGATCGCGATGATACATCGCTTGATACGCTGGTTCCAAACAATGCGAACCAACCTTATGACATGAAAGAATTGATCACCAAAATCGTTGATGAAGGTGACTTCTTTGAAATCATGCCCGAATATGCCAAGAATATCATCATTGGTTATGGTCGCATGAATGGCCAAACGGTCGGCTTTGTTGCCAACCAGCCCATGGTTCTTGCTGGTTGTCTGGATATCGATTCATCAATTAAAGCAGCACGGTTCGTGCGTTTTTGTGATGCATTCAATATTCCGCTCGTAACTCTTGTGGATGTTCCTGGATTTATGCCCGGTACCGACCAAGAATATAACGGTATCATCACACATGGTGCAAAATTGCTTTATGCATTTGCAGAAGCAACAGTCCCTAAAATCACAATCATCACCCGTAAAGCTTACGGCGGTGCTTATGATGTTATGAGTTCAAAACACCTGCGCGGTGATGTGAACTTTGCATGGCCTTCTGCCGAAATCGCGGTTATGGGTGCAAAAGGTGCTGTGGAAATTATTTTCCGTTCTGACATTGGGGATGATGCTAAAATTCAAGCGCGCACCGATGAATATGCTACCAACTTCGCCAACCCCTTCAAGGCTGGAGGTCGTGGCTTTATTGATGATGTCATCATGCCACATGGTACACGTCGCCGCATTTGCCAATCATTGGCTATGTTGAAAAACAAAGATTTGAAGAACCCCGAACGTAAACACGGGAACATCCCTCTCTAAGCACCTGCTTAGTGTTGAGACTTTCATCAAATCAAGTGAAGCATAACAGTAGGAACCGGACACATGTTCGATAAAATCCTGATTGCAAACCGCGGCGAAATTGCTTGTCGCGTAATCAAATCAGCCCAAAAGATGGGCATCAAGACTGTCGCAGTCTATTCTGAAGCCGATAGAGACGCGCTTCATGTTGAAATGGCAGACGAAGCTGTTTTAATTGGCCCAGCACCCAGTAACCAATCTTATTTGGTTATGGACAATATCTTAAAAGCCATTGAAGACACGGGGGCACAAGCTGTTCACCCGGGTTATGGTTTCTTGTCAGAAAATGCTGCTTTCTTTGATGCATTAGAAGCAAAAGGCATTGAATTCATCGGCCCTGCTAAACTTGCCATCCAAGCAATGGGTGATAAGATCGAGTCGAAAAAACTCGCACAAAAAGCTGGCGTTAACACTGTTCCGGGTTATACCGAAGTCGTTAAAAGTGTCGATGAAGCTGTTAAAATTTCAGCAGATATCGGCTATCCTGTGATGTTAAAGGCATCAGCAGGCGGCGGTGGTAAAGGAATGCGCGTTGCCTATAATGAAGAAGAATGTCGTGACGGTTTTGAACGTGCAACTTCAGAAGCTGTCTCTTCATTTGGTGACGATCGTATCTTCATTGAAAAATTCATTGAAGAACCTCGTCATATTGAAATTCAAGTTCTTGCCGATACACATGGTAATACCATTTACTTGGCAGAACGCGAATGTTCAATCCAACGTCGTCACCAAAAAGTCATTGAAGAAGCCCCTTCTTCTTTCTTAGATGATGCCACACGTAAATCAATGGGCGAACAAGCTTGTGCCTTGGCAAAAGCGGTTAACTATCGTTCTGCGGGTACCGTGGAATTCATCGTTGATAAAGATCGTAACTTCTACTTCTTGGAAATGAATACACGTTTGCAAGTGGAACACCCTGTTACAGAATTAATCACAGGCGTTGACCTTGTTGAAGAAATGATCCGTGTTGCAGATGGCCAAAAACTATCCATCAAACAAGAAGACGTGAAAATCAACGGCTGGGCGATGGAATCTCGCATCTACGCCGAAGATCCGTTTCGTGGTTTCTTACCTTCAACCGGACGTTTAATCAAATATCGCCCGCCTGTTGAAAGTGATAGTGTGCGTGTGGATACAGGCGTCTATGAAGGCGGCGAAATTTCCATGTTCTACGATCCCATGATCGCAAAATTGATCACCTATGGTAAAGATCGTAACGAAGCCATCGATGCCATGCGCCGTGCGTTGGATGAATATTACATTCGCGGTGTTGGTCATAACATCAGCTTCTTGAACGCGGTCATGTCTAAGCAACGTTTCATTGATGGTGACATCAATACGAACTTTATTGCTGAAGAATACCCTGATGGTTTTGATGCTTCTATGGTTCCCCAAAAAGATCCAAAACATTTGGTGGCTGTTGCGGCCTTCATGCACCGCATGAATGCTGAACGCGAAACCATGATTTCCGGTCAAATGGAAGATAACTTGGGCCGCAAAATCGGTACTGATTGGGTTATTCTTTATAATGAAGAAAAATTCAATGCCGTTGTCACACCAAATGAAACAGAAGGCTATGACGTTGTTATTGAAGGTAGCACCCTTCATGTGCGTTCAGAATGGACATATGGCGATCCGTTGTTCTTTGCTGATATCAACGGTCATGAAATTTGCGTTCAAGTGGATAAACTTCCCGTCGGTTACAGCCTGTTCCATGCAGGTGCACAAGCAACGCTGAAAGTTTTGACCATCCGTCAGGCTGAACTTAACGACCTGATGCCGTTTAAGGCCGCACCAGACATGTCTGGCTTCCTTCTTTCACCAATGCCGGGCTTATTGCTGTCGGTTGACGTTAAAGAAGGCCAAGAAGTCAAATCTGGTGAAGTTCTATGTATGATCGAAGCCATGAAAATGGAAAACATCATGCGCGCCGAAAAAGACGTCACCATTGCTAAAATTCACGTTGAAGCAGGTAACAGTCTTGCCGTTGATCAAAAAATCATCGAATTTGTCAACGAAGACTAGAGTTATGACGTCATAACAAAATTAAGGGCGGATGATTATTCATCCGCCCTTTTTTATTATTCATCATGATATGTTCATATCACCGATAATTAATCGTGATGTTTATAGGTTGCTGTAACTTTCTTTTCAATATTGAACAGATCCGTTGCACCTTCTTTGTTGATATCAAAGCCAAAGAAATCCCATGTGCGAACCATATGGTCAGGTAAGGGCGCCACAACATCAATAATACCTTCCCCATCAGGCGATGGTATCTGAATGCGTCTGGCATGAAGGTGCATTTTCTTACTCACACCCTCACCCGTTAAAA
>Ga0105358_10001538_pt1 | contig 12320 bp, 12 predicted proteins | sample GOMGulsemesocosm_5_FD_83509 | JGI IMG/M metagenome (GOLD analysis project Ga0105358, IMG submission 83509) | Methane-oxidizing microbial communities from mesocosms in the Gulf of Mexico - GOM15C Gulf of Mexico | ecosystem: Environmental > Aquatic > Marine > Cold seeps | place: Gulf of Mexico...
AAAACGATAATCGATTACAAACAAAAGCTGATCTTGCTGAATCAATTGTTGCAGGGGCAAGCCAAAGAATACGCCCCATGCTAATGACCAGTTTAGCATCGTTTATTGGATTATTACCTACAGGAGCAGGTTCTGATGTAATGAAGCGGATTGCCGCACCTATGGTGGGTGGGATAGTTTCTTCATTGTTTATTGTATTGTTGGTTTTTCCAGTGGTTTATTTTTATTGGAAAGGGTGGAGACTGAGCAAGGTTTAAGGTTTTAAAATATTTTTAGGTTGTGGGCTGTAAAGTTAATTCAACTTTTGACCCATTTGGGTCATGTGTTTGGTTTTTTAATATAGTACGCTTAACTTAACTGATAGAGATATTTGTTCGTTAGATCTGTTTATATTGTTAGGAATGCATGTTATCTAGTTTAGAGTAATCAGTTTTGTGTATTCTTTATTTAGAAAAGTTAATATTCAGGTGCGAATTATTTTAGGCTTGGATAGTAACTTGTTACCGAGTGCGCTAACGCGTACCCAGTAACCGCGAAGCTCAGAAGTATCAGTCCAAAACTCTCTGTCATCAAGAACCCGATAACAAAAAGTTCCAGACAGATATTTTTAAGATGGTAAAGCCATCTCAAAAACGCTCCTGAGCTTCGCGGTTATAATTTTGTGGGCTAATCATTTATAAAGCATTTGATACATAAATTACAATACCACAAAATACATTACAGTAATATATTTGTCGCACACGTTTCTTCAATTCTAGGTTTAAACTTTATGAATACATCTCGCATCAAACAAGATAATTTACTCTTCCTAGATGTTACATCTAGGCACGGAACAGAGGACGAAGACATTGTAGTTTGTGTGAATAACATTAAACGACTTCTGAACAATAACGATGATTTGAAGTTAATAAATAAATCCAGAGAAAATCCCCTTCCTGAAGACATCGAATCAAAATCAGACCCTATCACTTTGTCGGCTATTGCACTGGCATTTTTATCTGGTGGAGCAGCTACAGCCTTGATAAATGCAATTAGCTCTGCTCTCTCGTCAACTCATAACACTTCGCTAAGTTTTAAGGTTACTGATCCAGCAACTGGTAGAGAAATATCTTTCTCTGCTGAGAATTTAAATATCGACCAAGTGTCGAAACAACTTGATGATTTTGATTTGTTTTCTCAAAAAACTTTTAGTAAAACGAAATCCTCCAAATAGAAATACTGATACATAGGGAGCTTTAATAATGAAACGTCATGCCATCCTGATAGCTAATAGCCAATTTCCAGAGCACCCCAACTTACCCAACTTGGAGACTCCAGAGAATGATGTAAAACAACTCGAAAAGGTACTCAAGGATAGTACAAGAGACTTTCTCGTGAGTACCGCTATAAATAAAGCTTCTCATGAAATTGGTAAAGTTCTTGCTTTGCATCTTAATCAAAAATCGGACCCGAATGATTTGTTTTTAATTTATTATTCTGGGCACGGCATTCTCGAATCAGACCTGAGCCTATCATTAGCGGCCAAAGATTCTGATCCAGCAAATCCTGCAAGTTTTTATTTATTTGAAAATGTAATGAAAACAGTTGAACAGTCGAGACTTAAGCGTGTCGTGATATTACTGGATTGCTGTTACAGTGGTGCAGCAGTGTCCAAAATATCCCCCATCTTAGAGTCAAAAAACTCTACTCTTGTTTCTGAAGAAGAGGCCGAAGTTTCCCTCTCGAAACGTGGATTTAAGGAACAAACTCGTTCTACACTTGAATTGACATCCAATGAAACTGACTTTGAACTAAAATCTGCTGAAACTGGAATCTGGATTCTTACGGCAAGCTCTGCATCACAACCTGCATATGCAGAAAAGGGAGATATGGGGGTTTTTACAAGATTTTTGGTATCGGGTTTTGAAGGTCACGCCCTAACAACTTCAAATGATGAGGAAAATCCTTATGGAGCTATTACCATCAATGGTCTTTTTCGCCATATTCATCGGGGAATTCAAACAACAGGTATTATTCAAACCCCCCGAATTTATTCAAAGGATGCCAGCCACCCAGACATGGTGATCGCAGAAATTATTTCTTTGGTTGGAGAGCATCATTCGGTTGAATTTCATCTTTGGGATGAATCTAGTCTATTGGAAAATATGGTTCCAACTTATCTATTAGATAACAAATTTCGCTTCTTACATTGGAATGCTTCTTTCCAAGCTTTGATTGCAGAGCCACTTAGTTTAATGCGAGGAGCTCATGTTGAAACATTTCTAAAACAACTTGTTAATTGGGACGAAGTCGCTCAACGATCAGCAAGAGATTTTCCACCTGAGGGGTCTAAGTATCCACGAGTACATGTCGAAAGTCTTAAGCTCCAGACATCACGCTGGGGATATGTTGATTTTACAAAGGTTGCTTCACATGTAAGAGATAAAGAAGCAAACTGGTGTGTCATGTTAAATATTGATTATGCAGAACGAGAAAAGGAAATATGGGGTAAGTTGAAAGAAACGATGACAAGTGATGAAACTTGGTCTCTTTATGCAAAAAATTACGATTCTATTATTGCTTCATTCAGCGAAAATAAAGAGTTAGTGAAAAAGGTTGTAGAGCGAATCGGTAGGCGAGAAAATTGTTTAGACATTGGAGCAGGGACAGGAAGTACTACAATTGAAATGTTGAAGACATTGGAAAGCCGAAAAGTTCACGCTATTGATATGAATTATTTCATGTTGAAGTGTCTTCATCAGAAGGTATTGGAGAATGATGCTTATCAAACACGTACCAGAATTACTCATTCAGATTGTCTCTCTGCTCTCACTTCTCTAGACAAAAATGGAAAGTTTCTTGAATTAAATGATGAGTATGATGCTGTAGTAATGATGAATGTGTTTTTTGCACTAGAAAAACCTGTGGAGTGTTTAAAGGCGATTCACAGAGTTCTAAAACCTGGCGGAATAATTGTCATTTCTACTTCTGACGAGACTACTGATATTGAAGCGTTGTTTAGAACAATAAAACAAGAATTAAAAATGAAAAAATGGGATGCTACAATAAAAGAAGCTTATGAGGATGCATTATCTCGGAATCGTGAAATGGAAAAAATAATTAAACAATATACTGAAAAAAATGTAAGATCTTATCTTCGTGAGGCTGGTTTTATTGTCAATAGGCAAATTGAACGGAAAGTTTATGTGGGATGTGTATTTATCATGATTGCCTCAAAATGACTGAGTAATCGAAGTTATCAGATCGAAAAAATATAAGCTATAAATATCCAACTATAATCGGGTAAGGGCTGGTTTCTCTCCAGCCCTCCCCACAGAAACCTGCATAAAAAAATCAAGGGGGTGTGGCCAGCAGTGCTCAATGTTGTTTTTAGATAGGATGATTCGCGTATTCGTATGGGCTATGCGCCAGAGAATTTTAACGTTATGCGTCAATTAGCGATTAATCTTTTAAATAAAGATACCTTTAAAGGAAGTGTAAAGAAAAAGCGATTCAGGGCTGCATTAAGTGATGACTTTAGAAAAAATGTAGTTTTTTAACTTGAAAATTCATATGCGCTTGCCTGCGTAAAAACCTAGGATGTCGACTTTTTCAAAGTCCGTAGCTAAAATGAGAGCAAAGCGAAAGAGGTACAACTAAGTTTTGATGTTTGTAGCGTTGAGTTTGAAAAATTAAATCTTGGACGACTACCTCTACCTCAAAATTTAATAAAAAAAGAAGAGAAAAAAGAATTAGGAGTAAAGGAACTTTACTTTATGTTGTTATAACGAGAAAAAGCTACTTGTCTAATACAAAGTTTATTTTTAGTACTTATTAAAACCGAAATCATGACCGCGCGGAGTATAGATTGAAATAAAATTAAAGTTTTTTTAGGATTTAAAGGTAATTTAACTTTTGACCCATTTGGATCATGTGATTTTTTTGTAAGAGGCGTAGAATCAACTTGGCTGATAGATATATTAGTTTGTTATAAATAAATACTATAACTTATGGATTTGGATAGTAATTGGTTCAGCTAATAAAAACTGAGGTTATTATGAACAAAGAAGGATTAGAAATGGAGTTGCTTTATGCTCAGAAAGAGAAGGTTAATGCCGAAATTAAGGTATTGCGAAAAACAACGCCATTCACTGAATCTATTAAATTATTTGGTTCACTGGTTCTTGGTATAGGAGGAGTTGTAACAGCCATTGCTGGCTACCAATTATCAGAAGTTAAGTCGGAAAAATATAAGTTAGAAGCAAGTCTCGCTAAGAGTGCAAGAGACAATGCAAAAGTAGAATTATCAATACTTGCCGAAAGTATCCAAGTAGCGAAAAAGGAATACAGTGATATATCTGATCAAATAGTGGGTTTAAAAGGGAAAATATCTAACAATCCTGAAGCATCTGCCTCGATTGAAAGGTTACAAGCTGATGTAAATGCTGCTGATATAGAATTAAGGACTATAGCACCATCTTCAAAAACAACCCAATCTAGTGATGATATGTCAGTGTTGATAAGACAATTATTTGACTTAAGTGCTTTGAAAAGAGGACAGGGATATGAAGAGCTAATGGCTAGGTTTTCAAAACAAAAAGAACTTGTGCCTGAACTTATTAAATATGCTGAAGCTAATATGAGTAATCAAAATGGAATTTATAATACTTTGGTTGTTTTAAGTCATTTAAACCATAAATATCTTGGAAGTGATTTATTTAGTATTCGTAACTTTGCTGAACATTCCCGAAATAATGGTCCAAGAACATCAGAGAGAGTGGATAAGCTATTAAAAAGGTTGCCTTAAATTTGCTGCCCAACAAAAAAATATAGCGTTGATTGAGGCATTAAGATTTTCTGGGGAAATAAAGACTAGATGTGAATAGCAGATATATGAAATTAAGGTTTGAAATTTCGAATGATGATGAGGAAGGAAGCCGCTGTGATTACAACGCAATTATAACGAAGTAGCAAAACTAAGCTTTAGTGTTTGAAAAGTTTAATTTGGTTGGGCTGTATAGTAGTTTTAATATTCTGAGGTGCAGATATGAAGCTCAATCATTTTCAGAATATTATAATTAGAAAAATGAATCAAATTATAGTGCGAAAAAACTCAAAAAAACTGACTCCATTTATGTCTTTATTAGGTGTATTACTTTTTTTAAATTTGATTCAAGGGTGTGCTATTAATAACTTTGGGATAGTTAAGGTTCGTCACTTTGAAAATGAAACAGTACATATGGTTAATCTGAAAGTATTTGGTGGTTTTTTAAGTACTAATGAAGCAGATGCTGGCTTAACATTTGGATTTACCGAGCGGCGATATTTTTATCCGAAAAATACTCAACTTATGAAAATGGATCTTACTAGCATGTTAAAGCTAATAGAAAAAGACCATCTGATTGAACAGAAACAAAATCAATCAAATATTAATTATTCAGATACAGCAATTGCATGGCTTACTGAATCAAATGGATTGACATTAAACACTAATAGCCACCAAGTTGGTTTTTTTCTAGGAATTAGTAAAACTCAAATACTTAAGTTACACAAGGATTTTGATGGTGTTTTTATTTTTAGACATAATTCAAGTGGCAAAACTAATGCTTTTTATTACAAGAATAAATCATTACATTAGTACGATATATATCTTTCAATATCTGGTAATTTATTATTCTTTATCATGGCTATATACAAACCACAGGTTAGCCTGAAATCTAGTTATTTCAGGCTTTGTTTTCAAGATTGGTAAACAAAGAAACCTTGTAAACAAGCAGCATGATTTGATTTTTAAATATCAATTCAAAGTTTTGTAGCAAGTAACCTGTGGTTTGTTAATAGCTATGTTCTTTATAAACAAAGGAGTAGCATAATGAAAAGAATTTTACTATATAGTTTATTTGGTATTACATTTTATGGTTGTGGTTCAACCCACCTCATTTATGGTCATGATACTTCACTCGGTGTTGATGTTGCAGTAAGTACAGAAGGAACTGGGCGTATGGTTATGGGGTATAACCGAGATACATTTGCTATTGTTCCTAGAATAGGAAACGACCAAGATGCAATGACATTAACTTCTTTCGGCTGTGTCTATGTAGATGGCTTAGAAGAAATTAGTTTTAATCATTTTGTTTCAACTGGAGATGCTGCAAAAACTATTGCAAAATCAAATAAAGGACTTAAAGAAATAGAAACGGCTATATACGGAGGACATAAAAAATGCGAACAATAATACATTATCTTTGTATGCCAATAATGTTTTCCAGTTTGGTATCCTGTAGTAATAACAATTCTTTATACTTTTATGAAACTGATAAAATTTCATTAACTATAGAGGCCCGTCCAGATTCATCTCAACCCGTACAAGGAAATTTTGGATTAAAACAACGACTTGTTTTAATTGTTCCACCGATAAATTCAGGCTGTGAAAAGAAAACATCCTCGAAAATTTTAAATATTGAAGATCAAGAAGCTTCAGGAAATTCAGTGAAAAGCAATGAAGAGTCTTTGAAAAAACCAGATTGCAATGGTGAGGCACTTTCAGCAATTGCAAGTTTTAGGTTTAAAAAAGAGCCAGGAGCAATCTTAGATTTTGGACCTGTTAGCATTAAGACGGCTTTTATTACTGGTAAAGCAGCAGCAGATATAAAGGGAAATGCTGTTGGTGCTGCTACTGCTATTGTTGGTAGTAATGTAAATGATAATGTTGATATTGATATTACTATACTTAATAGCATCATAGATCAAATTAATGATGATATAAACGAAAATATAAATAATCCACAGGCTCAAAATCTATTAACTCAACTTAATACGCTTGGTAAAATCATTGTTCCTGATAAGTATCCAATAACAATTTACAAGTCCTTTTCCTCCCAAGGCCATCAAAAGTTAAAAGAGGCATTTAAAAAAGCCTCTCCAACATCTGTATCAAAAGATATTAGAGGAGCATTAAAATATTTGGATCAAATAGACAATGCATCTAAACTTTTAAAGTTAGTTTTAAAAACTCCAGCTAATTATCGGCTTAATGACAAAATACCAAATGATCCAATTACTGAAATGGGATTAAATTCAGCTTTAGCCAATACTGAAACCGAGAAACTTAAAGTTCGACAAGAACTATTTGGCAACCCTATATATAGAGAAATGATTACTTTTTATACTGAAAATCATATTTAATAAATCAATTACAACTGGTGAATGTAATGGCTGATATAGTCGAAAAAAAAGATTTTATAGAGGATAATTTTCAAATCGCGGTTGATCAAAATAAAGAATTAAGCCACCACCTAAATGGCGAGTGGATGGATCACAATGTTGTTAGTATTAAACGGATTGTTATTGGTTCAACAACAGGGTGGTTAGTAACTTACAGGGAATAGTTCTCAATTTATGTTGAAATTCGTTATATTAATAGTTTTTTATATTATCCACATATTTGAATATTACATCTTTGTGTAAAAATACAAATTATAAAGGGTTCAGCGGACAATTATTAGCAGATATTTTTTAATCTAATTACAGGTGATGATTAATGCCCACAATAAAAAGTAGACCATTTAAAGGCGTTGCAGATAACCCTCCACAAGGCGTTGCACTTTCACAAATTCATAACCAATGGAAAATACACAGTGTTTCAGTTGGGGGGATTAAGTTGCGAGCAGGAGTGTTTCCATCAAATAAAGATATACCACTAAAAGCTAATGTACTTTATTTAGAAGGTTTAGCAGATTCGATGTTTAATCATAACCAACTCATTAATACGCTATCAAAAGCTGGTTACCAAGTTATAGCCTTTGATTATCCTGGGCAAGGTGGATCTGAAGGAAACATGAACCAAACTAGAATTACAGAAAACCAACTATCTTATGACTCTATACACGATTTATTCAAGAAGGATCAATTTGAGAATAATGACTTTGATGAGTTAATGAATACCCTTAAGGAACATAAACTAGAGTCTTCCAGTTCATACCTTATAAAAGACTTGGCTGACAAAATATGGACAGAAATTAAAACTGCTAACAACATTGATTCCAAAAAACTTCTAGATGTTGCTATTGGTTGGTCAACCGGAGGGATTGCAGCATATGATATGGCTAAAGATCAAAAAAAAGGAATAAAAGCTGTAGTTTTGATTGCTCCGGCTACTAATCCAAATACAATTCCTGTTATAAAAATCAAGACAGAAACTCTTAACGGAAATATTAATTTTAAACATTTGGATAATATAAGGCCTGATTCTCCAGGTAAAGTTCCCAACTTCACGCTGAACCTTCTTGCCTCAGGCCTTGCCTCCCAAAATTGGGAAGTAGCTAACGATGTTAAAGGTCTTGTACTTCTTTCCGACCAAGAAAATGACAAATATGTGGACAGTAAAAAAGTTGAATTAACCTTGAAAAAAAATGCAAGCCATTTTAAGTGTATAAACTATAAAGGTGCAGCACATGAAATTGACAATGAAACTAAAGAGCATCGAACAGATAAGCAAGGCGAACTATTAGAAAATAGTGTCGTACAATTTCTGGATAATATTTTTCTTTAAACTGATTCCAAAAAATAGAAGCATATCTTTAAGCTTGTTAAGTTATTTAGTAACCGATAATTCGGTAGGCCGCGCAAGTGGTAGCAAGAATTAACTTTTTATAAACCGAAACTGCTTTAAGTAATATTCTGTTTCCCCCCCTTTGAGTAGGATATTGTAATGAAAAAATATGTTGATGTTTCATCTTTGAATTTTCGTTCCGAACCCAAAGTAACTAGATCAAATCGCATAGGAGTTTTACATCTAGGGCAACTTGTAGATGTAAGGTCTGATGCTGATGATAACTTTGTCAAAGCCTCCGCGAATATTGATGGTGTAAAAATGGATGGGTTCCTCTCTGGTAACTTTCTTCGAGACCCTGTGTCAGATGAGCGAGAAGCACTAATACACCAAGCTATTACTGAATGGAAACGATTTAATTTTGGGCTTGGTAAAGAACACAAAAAACCCTACTTTGAGTTCGTCGGCGAAATGTGGAAGGCGATAGGTATGGTTGATCGAAAAGATCTGGATGATATATTCTTGGATGGAAAGGATCGTGGTGTACCTTGGTCTGCAGCAGCGATCTCTTTTATGGTGCGTAACGCAGGCAAGGCACTTCCTGAATCCAAATATTTAGATTTTTGCTTTGCTGCAGCTCATTCTCGCTATGTACATGATTCCATTGTAAGAAGAAATAAAAATGACGAGACATCTCCATTCTGGGGGTTTGATTTACACGAACGTCGACCTAAATTAGGAGACATTGTTTGCCGCGGTCGAGGGAAAGGTAAACTTGATTTTGATATTGCTTCTCGAAAAAATAAATTTAGTAGTCATTGCGATATCATTGTTAGAATTAAAACAGACTCAGTTATTGCGATTGGTGGAAACGTAGCTCACAGCGTTAAGGTTACTGAATATGAAAAAACACCCTCTGGATTCCTTGATGATTCCAAAAAAGCATACGCTTTACTCGCAAACAGACATTAGTAGTGTGCTATAAAAAGTGGGTGACAATTACTTCATTGCTAACCTTACTTATTGGTTGTTCGAATCGGCCTGAAAATGGATTGGAATATGCTGAAATAAACCTTTCTTTCTGTGCCAAAGATGCCGTGCAACTTATTAAACCAGTGTATTGTTTTAAGCAGCCGACTAGTGATAACCCCTGCTTCGTTATACTCGAAGATGGCCTTTTTGTTTATCTCTGCCGTAAACACAATAAATGGCTTGCTGTAATGTATCCACGTACTGGTGAAGCAATTGATTGTAATTATCGTTCTACCAATCAAAAATGCCAGACAGGGTGGATCATCAAAGATGTGTAATGGTGGTATGACGACAATGTTTAGTTATTCCAGAAACAGTATTAGTCTTTAATTTTTTATCTGGAATTAAAGTATTGGTTAAGGATGATTTACCAACACCCGATTGGCCTGTAAAAATACTGATTTGATTGTTCAATGCAGTTTTAAGATCAGCAATACCAATATTTTCCATGGCATTTACTTTATGCATGGTATACCAAGGTTTTGGTATTACTCTATTACAAAGGCCAGCAGAGATATACTCAGCAGACCTTTCGGAGATTCTTGAATGAGGCAGTACCTATTCCTACGCGTCTAGTATTCTAATGACTGGCCGCTTGTGGATGGCTGTGCTTAGGTGATGAGCTTCCTTGCATCGGTGGCGCAGCGCGTTCGGTATAACCACCCCCGGTGGAGTTGCGAGATTGCTGTGTCCGGAGGCAATCGTTGAAAATCTCAGCTGCTTCCTCCTCGCAAGCCTGTGCAGCATCTTCAGTAGGGCTGACATAGCATTGATCGAAGGCTTTGTCGTATTTGGCATCACAGCATTGTCTAAGTGATACTAAATTGCTTATATCTGCTTCGCAAGCGTCGCTGGGGGCAGCTTCTTTTATATGAGTCCCAGTTATGATATTGACGGTTTCAATCCTGACAGCCTGAACTAACTTGCAGTGCTTGCCAGAACATTCTATTGCAGATGACTCTAGTTTCGCTAAAAGCTCCTTGGTTATGCATGCTTTAGGCGCGTCCCCCATACAGCGGCAAGCCTTTTGAAAGTATTTGATGGATTTGTTCGCTTCGTCCCCTGTAGCTTCGTACCCGAGCCTAATAAGTTCTTTATGAACACGCATAGTTATGTCTTGTGTGGGCTCTTCGGGGCAAACGTCTGCGGTGGCCTTGTTTTCTTTGCCAAGCAGAACGCCGTCACTGTCACGTTCTCCTTCCCTCATCGCTACAGTTTTGGTAATACCAATGACTTTTTTGACACGTATTTTATCTGGTGTGGTTACTACTGTTAGGGGGCTTGCTTTACTGGGCTTCATTAACATTTTGCCCAGGGCTACTTCTGTCGGTGTTGCCTTGGTTAATTTTAAGTCATCTATTTTATAGATAGGTGCTACTTTCTTTTTAAGTGTGGAGGATAATTTACTCGGCTCTGCTTTAATTTTGTCTAACACAGGTGTTACTTGCTTGGGTGCTGCTTTGAGGTTGAATTCTGCGGTTTTAAGTCCTTTATTGGTTCGGCCAATAGCTGACATACCAACGTCTATTGCTGCAAAAAGACCCGATTGTAAGCCATCCTCCAGGCCGTCGTTCTTGATGCCATTTACGGTGTCGGCCAAGCCCATGGAGACTGCTGCAAGCGGGCCTGCAGGGGTAAGTCCTAGCGCCATATTGTCGAGTGTACCAAGTTCAGGCTGGATTATGCCTAGCTCTGCTGCGTTATTTCTTGCCCATTTGGGGCCTATATCACAGACAGTGACCCAGGGAGTGGGGTCGGGCTCACTGAAAATATTGAGAAAGTCAAAAAACCCCTGTTCAACGGCAATATACTTACCACCCGACATTATCATCCTATGGCCATGTTCGGACTGTTGCAACTGTCGCAATTCGCTAGGGCTAAGTGGCGCTGTATTACGAATACCGCGCAGGAATATATCACCCTCTTCGCCGATAGCATCAACAGGCCCGAGGCTAGCATCAATGTGGTGCGCCCATTCGTGCAAAATTACATCGGATAAGGCAGCACTATCGTGACGGATTCCCTCATCGAGTAGAATCAGTCCGCCATCTTGCGCTGCGTAGGCGCCACTGGCACCTTCAAGTAAGCCAGTGGGTACAAACACGATAGTGTGTGCAACAGGCAACTGACCAAGGGCTGCTCTTTGTGTGAGATCATGTGCTGCCTGTGCATTGAGTTTTGTGCCGAAGCTTTGCTGCAATACTTGTGTAAAGGAGGCTGGATTAGCTATTGCGAATTGGCTGATGCGTTTACGTGCCTTTGCCGTAGCGAGTTCAATCTCGGATAACGCTGCTGAAGAGTCAGTGTTGATTTGAGGTAGGGTAAATGACCCTGAATAATTCAGCAGCCCTGAACCTGATAGCAGCAATAGTGCCATCAAGCCGATAACAAGCCAGGTATTGGTCGAGGTGTTATCTATATGATTATTTACCTGCATTATCACGGCCTCCATTGTAGGTATTACCAGGGTAACGGGTATGTAGATCAAAAAGGAGCGCGAGTGCCAGGGTATATTCTACCCCTTCAGGTTCGAAGTAAGCCGAAATAAAGGCGGTTGGCAGCTTGATCGGATCAATAAAAATAACGTTTTTATCTATGACCATATACGGTGTCATACCGCTGCGAATAGTCTGCGGTAGTATGAATAATTCCTCAGCGGATTGCGGGTTATTTACCGGTAACAGAGCCTTCAGTTGATCTGGGGAGTTTGCCGCTAATGCGCCTTGCAGTGATTCTATTCCATTGGCGTAATTAACGG
>Ga0105358_10001540_pt1 | contig 12314 bp, 9 predicted proteins | sample GOMGulsemesocosm_5_FD_83509 | JGI IMG/M metagenome (GOLD analysis project Ga0105358, IMG submission 83509) | Methane-oxidizing microbial communities from mesocosms in the Gulf of Mexico - GOM15C Gulf of Mexico | ecosystem: Environmental > Aquatic > Marine > Cold seeps | place: Gulf of Mexico...
CAACAAGAAGGCTGATAAGAAAGTCAGCAAGAAGGCTGATAAGAAAGTCAGCAAGAAGGCTGATAAGAAAGTCAGCAAGAAGGCTGATAAGAAAGTCAGCAAGAAGGCTGATAAGAAAGTCAGCAAGAAGGCTGATAAGAAAACCAGTAAAAGACTAAACAAAATATCTAATAAGGTGAAAACGAAATAGTAACTTCAAAAGTTTTGCTAGTGCTTACGCTTTGATTTGACAAAGTTTATCTATGAATATAAATTTTTGGTACTCGTGCAGACACGCGAGTCAGTAATTCGTAATTAATAGTATTCATATGTTCTGCTACTATTTCAATGCTGAGGTTTTCTCCCCATAACTCTACCACGTCACCTAAATTAACATTCGCTAGATTAGTGACATCTACAGTGATCATGTCCATTGATACTATTCCGGCTAAAGGAGCAAGTTGGTTATTGATAAATACGGGGGTACCGGCTGGGGTGTTTCTTGGGTATCCGTCAGCATAGCCTATGGCAATAGTAGCAATTACTGAAGCTTGTTTAGCTCGCCAAGCTTCCCTATAGCCAACAGAGTCACCTAGTTTTAAATTTCTTAACGCAATAATTGTTGATTGAAGTGTCATGACCGGAGTCAATTTAACGGGCATATTTTCGATTGGTATTGGCTTTGCACCATATAAAGCGAGGCCTAATCTATTAAAGTCGGCATGACTTTGAGGCCAGTTAATTATTCCGGCAGAATTAGCTAAGCTTAATTGACACGAATATTTCTCAGCAAATGTTTTTAAGCAATCTATTTGAGCGGGTGTTTTCGGATTATCTATTTCATCAGCATTAGAAAAGTGTGAGCAGAGAACAAAATCTTTTTTTTGTTCAAATGTTAAGTTTGCTAATATTTTTTTTGCATATTTAGGTGTAAAACCTAATCGATTCATACCCGTATCAATTTTAAACCATAGCTTTTCTTGATAGCTAGGATGTTGGGTTAGCCATGAAACTTGTTCGCTATTATGTAGCATTAACCAAAAATTATTTTTTTTCGCTAAGGCAAAGTCTTCCCTTATTAAAGGGCCTTCAAGAATTAAAATTGGTAAGGTAATTCCAGCGTTGCGTAAAACAATCGCTTCATCAATAAATGCTACGGCAAAAGCGGGTACTAGAGAATGAAGGCTTTTAGCTATTTCTATTGCGCCATGACCATAAGCATTTGCCTTAATAACAGCAATAGTTTTACTTTGCGTCGCTAAGCTAGTAATTTGGTTATAGTTATCTTTTAAGGCAGATAAATTTATAATTGCTTGTGTTTTTCTTGAACGATGGGTCATAGGTTGTTTCTACAAATAAAAGCAGTAAAAGCATGTTTTTTTGAATTATATCATGCTTCTATTATATGTATGGTTTAATATTCTCAGCGATATTAACTGTTATTTGATTCATTATTTGTATGTTTTGTTTAATAATGCATTTATACCCAAACAACCTCGCATCTTGAAGTGGCTTGGGTATATCTGAATTTAAGTACAAATTAAAATAACAAGGCCAACCATGAGCGCTGTGCGAATGAAAAAACAATCTAAATTAATTGATGAACTTAAAACGGTAACCACTGAGGGACAAAACTCAGATACATTAGACATCGATTTACTTGACACCATAGGTGTATTGGAAAAAATTAATAATGAAGATCAAAAAGTAGCGAGTATAGTTAAACTTATTCTTCCAGAGATTGCTAAAGCGGTGGATAAAATAGTAGATGCTTTTGCGACTGGCGGTCGTTTAATTTATATCGGGGCAGGTACTAGTGGTCGTCTTGGTGTTTTAGATGCAGTTGAATGTCCACCAACATTCAGTGTCAGTGATAAGCTAGTTTTGGGTATTATTGCCGGGGGGGATAAAGCCATTAAGAAAGCAGTTGAAGGAGCAGAAGACAACGAAGCTTTCGCGATTGAGGATTTAAAAGCGGTCAAGTTGGTAGCAGAAGATGTTTTAGTTGGTATTGCTGCTAGTGGCAGAACACCTTATGTTCTTTCAGCAATGAACTATGGTAAAACTATTGGTGCCACAGTGATTGGTTTGAGTTGTAGTTATAATGACAAATTTGCACAAGCCAATGATATAAATCTTTGCGCGGTTGTTGGCGCTGAAGCCTTAACAGGCTCAACACGGATGAAGTCAGGCACCGCACAAAAATTAATTCTTAACATGTTATCTACTGCTAGTATGATTCGCACTGGAAAAACTTATCGCAACTTAATGATAGACGTAAGTGCGAGTAATGAAAAGCTTTATGCTCGCGCAATCACCATAGTAATGCAGGCTAGCGAGTGTGATTATCAATGTGCTAAAAAGGCTTTGAAGATAGCCGATAATAATACTAAATTGGCGACACTGATGGTGTTGACTGGCTTAGACGTAGCCACAGCAAGGGCCTCTTTGTTGCAAAATAAAGGCTTTTTACGCAAGGCTATTGAACAATCAGAAGAATAAATCCTTGGGGTAAACCATGCATCATTTTTTCATCAGAATTTTTAATAAATTAACGCTTCTTTATATTACGATATTTCTGGTTTTGTTTGCTTGTACTCCTATTAACAATGATAACCATGCGCTAGAAAAGATAAATAGTAAAAATATTATTCTTGGCGTTGAACAACCGTACTATTACTTGCCTATGCTAACAGGGAAAAGAGTTGGTTTGGTGGTTAATCAAACATCAACAGTTGCTAATAAACACCTAGTCGATGTGCTTATTGATAACCATGTTAACGTACAAGCTATTTTTGCACCTGAGCATGGTTTTCGGGGTAATCGTGATGCGGGTGAAAAGTTTAACTCTAGTATTGATGAGAGAACTGGTATTCCCTTAATATCAATTTATGGTAAAAACCAGAAGCCTTCCGCTGAAGTGATGGAAAACCTTGATGTAATTATTTTTGATATTCAAGATGTTGGCGTGCGTTTTTATACATATATCAGTTCGATGCATTATATGATGGAAGCTGCTGCTGATGCGAATGTAAGTTTTATTGTATTTGATAGGCCTAATCCAAATGGTGCTTTTGTTGACGGCCCCATGCTTGAACCTAAATTTGTTTCGTTTGTTGGCATGCATGAAATACCTTTAATGCACGGTATGACCGTTGCCGAGTTGGCACTAATGTTTAAAGGTCAAGGTTGGCTTAATAGTACAAATATTCTTGATTTATCCGTGGTTAGTATGAAAAAATATCAACGGGAAATGGCTTACTCATTGCCAATAAAGCCCAGTCCTAATCTACCAAATGATGTTGCGATTAATCTTTATCCTTCACTTGGTTTTTTTGAAGCCACGCCAGTGAGTATTGGGCGAGGCACTGACTTTCCCTTTCAGGTGATAGGTCATGATAAAGTATCAATAGGCGATTTTGAATTTATGCCTGTCTCTACTCCTGGTGCTTCGTTTACACCTAAATTAATGAATAACAGTCTTGTTGGACAAGACTTGCGCCACAGTAACGTTAAGGGAATAGACCTATCTTTTATTATTACGTGGTATCAAGCATTTCAAACTACAAACACCGAGTTTTTTACGCGTAGTCGTTTTATGGACAAACTCAGTGGAACTGATAAATTAAGAAAAGCAATTATAGCGGGTAAAACCGAACAAGATATTAAGCAAAGTTGGCAGCAAGGTTTAGTTAAATTTAAACGCTTAAGAAAACCTTATTTATTGTACAAAGACCTATAACTGGCAAAGGCTCAAGGCACAATATAGCTGTTAGCTAAAGTTGACATGGTCAAGTGCTTGCCTAACATAACTATACAATATGCTACTACGCCACTTTACGCTACGTTCACTACTTTCCATGATTATAGCGCCTTTATCTTGAACAAATTTAACGGCGAAAGACTAACTGACCCTAGATAACCGTAATAAACAAGTTGGAGTTAACTGTGATTCATCTCTTAAAAAAGCACTCTGTTAAAATTATGCTTTTATCAGCGTCTATTACTTTGATTTTTTTAACGAGTTGTACGTCAAATACCCTGATTGTTAAAGAGCTACATTCAAAAAATTATGGGCAACGGATTAAATTTTTGATTATGCACTACACGGGTAGCGATTATCATCATTCACTGCAAGCATTAGTGCATAAAGGCAGTGTAAGTTCTCATTATTTAGTACCTGAAAGCCAGGATAAAACATACCTTGATGATGAGCTTAAAGTGCTCAAACTTGTTGATGAAAATGAACGTGCTTGGCATGCAGGCAAAAGTTACTGGCAAGGTAGAACGGCCGTTAATGATCAGTCTATTGGCATCGAAATTGTTAATGCAGCTAAGTGTGAATATTTACCCCAAGAACTCACGGAATTAGTAAAAGAGCAAGATATAGTAAAAGAAGCAGATTTAGTAAATGAAAAATTAGCCGTTAACAATATGTGCTTCTTTCCAGACTATGATCCTAAACAAATTGAATTGCTGATTAAGCTTTCAACAGAAATATTAAAGAAAAATCCTGATATCTCACCCACCAACATCATTGGCCACAGTGATATTTCAGCACAGCGAAAAAGCGATCCTGGCCCTCGTTTTCCTTGGTATCAATTATATCAATCGGGTATTGGCGCGTGGTACGCAAATGAAACCGTGCTGAAGTATTGGCAATTATTTAAAGAACAAACACCCAATATAGGCTTAATTCAACAAGCGCTACATGGCTATGGCTACGATATTGACGAAACAGGTGAATTTGATAGCCAAACACAAGCGGTGTTACATGCCTTTCAAACGCATTTTATACCATGGAAAACAACAGGCAGAGCGGATGAACAAACGATTGCAACATTATTTGCGCTTTTAGAAAAGTACATGCCTAAACACGCTAAAAATCTGCTCGTTAGATATGATCATGAGCTTGTTTCAGTTAAAACATCTAAGGTTAATGTGAGTGAAAAGGGGCAAATAGATCAAATTTTTCCGCAACAAAACCGTAGCACGCGTGTGCTAGTAAACGATCGTGCTATTTTTAAAAGCTATCAAGGTCGGGGTGAGATTATCATTGATAACCAACTGGCTATTTCGGCAGATATTTTTATCAATGGAGAAAAACTCAATATTGCTGATCCTTTGCAATCATATAATAGTTATCACTACTCTTTGAAAAGGCGTACTAAAGATGGAGATAATACCTTTAAAATAGAAAATATTTTACCTGAGGGAGCCAAGATTAATATCACCATTCCTTACCCAGTATTAGAAAATGATACGTCAAAGCACATGCAACAATTTTCTAAGGTCGATGCTTTAATAGAAGATGACATTGAGCAAGGCTTTCCTGGCGCAGTATTATTAGTACTTAAAGATGGAAAAATCATTAAAAATACAGCTTATGGCTATGCAAGAAAGTTTGCCGATGGTGGGAAGATACTAACAACACCTGTAAAAATGACCACCGAAACATTATTTGATCTTGCTTCAAACACTAAAATGTTTGCCACTAACTTTGCGTTAATGAAGTTAGTCAGTGAGGGTAAGCTTGATACGAGTTTACCTATAAGTTATTACCTACCTACTTATAGAGGTGAAGGGCGTGATTTACGGACTGTAAAAAATATTCTCACGCATAATGCAGGCTACTCACCACAAGTTAAGTTTTTTACTCGTGCTAACAACTTAGGAGTAAAGTTTTTTTCTCAAGAATCAAATAAAACCAAAAATCTTATTTTGACTCAAGTCCCTTTTGCTGTTGGTCGTTCAGCTAAACGCATGTATAGCGATACGGATTATATGTTATTAGGTATAATTATCGAAAAAATAACAGGCATACCGTTAGATGTTTATGTTGAATATAATATCTATAATCCACTTGGTCTAACTAATACGCTATTTAACCCATTACAAAAGGGCTTTAGCAAGAGTCAATTTGCAGCCACCGAAATTCACGGTACAACGCGAGGTCACCGTGTTAGCTATGAAAATGTGCGTACTTATGTATTACAAGGTGAAGTACACGATGAAAAAGCCTATCACTCATTAGCAGGTGTTGCCGGTCATGCAGGACTTTTTTCAACCGCTAGTGACTTGGCAGTTTTAGCACAAGTATTATTAAATCGTGGCGGTTATAAAAATAAACAATTATTTTCGAGTAAAGTCATTGATCAGTTTGTGAAACCTGATGATGATAACGGCACTTATGGTTTAGGTTGGCGTCGTGCTAATAATGGTGACAGAAAATGGCATTTTGGCCCGTACGCTAGTGGCTCTGCCTATGGACATACCGGGTGGATAGGTACCGTTACTGTGATAGACCCAGAACATGATTTAGCGATTATTTTACTGACCAACGCGCGCCATAGCGAAATTGAAGGTGACGGTAACAATTACCAATTTAAAGGGAAACAGTTTGAAACGGGTAAATATGGCAGTGTTATTTCACTAGTGTATGAAGCTGTTTTAGATAATTAAGTATCCACTAGGGCGCAATTGACTAAGCGCCTTAATGCTCTACTATTTTAACTAAGGCCAAAGCTGCTGCTTTATGCCCTAGAGCCGCAGCTTTTTCTAACCATAATTTTGACTCTTGAAAGTCTTGCGTCTGTCCTTTACCTGTTTGCAACATTACCGCAAGCGCATACTGGGCGTCTGCATTGCCATCCATCGCTGATTGTCGAAATAGCTCCGCCGCATGGTTAAGATCTCGTTTAACGCCCAGTCCTTTTTCATACAACCAAGCTAAACGTGTCCGAGAAACAATATCATTGTCATGGGCAAGGCGTTGCCAAATGTTGGCGGCTTGGAGATAATCACCAGAAGCGTTGGCAGTTTCTGCTCGCAAAAAATCCTTATCGCGTTGACTGCTGCTACCGCTATTCAATATTTTCAACATATCTATCGAGTCTTTATCGCCCCCAGCTGCGGCTTCTGTCAACCAACGTTTGGCCTTTTTTTTATCTAGGGGTACTGTTTTCCCGACAAAATAAAGTAGCCCTAGCCGATACTGTGCCTTAAAGCTTCCATCAAGTGCCGCAGTTTCATAATAAAGTAGCGCCTGAGCCAAGTCTCGGCTGACACCTAAGCCATCTTCGTAGAGTACACCTAAATTAAAACTAGCTTCTCCATTGCCCTGCTGAGCAAGTACCTGCCAAATCTCACGTGCATTACCGTAATGAGCCATTTTAAATTCGGCGTAAGCATTGTAATTACTCAATGAGCTATTACGTAGAATATCATTGAAATTCATCTCTTGGGCATTCAACTGTGTAAGGGGTAGAAATGCAAGTAAGAAAACTATCCGAAAGTAATTACGGTTGAATGTTAGTCGTTTGAGCATTGAGATTTAATCCTTACAATCATGTTGCGTGACCTGATGGTGAGTAGCATTTATGTCGATCTTTTTTATCTTTATTAGCACATAAATAGATTGGTTTATCCAGTTAATTGATACTAAACCTAGGGTAATTGCATTCAAAACAGCTTGACATCGATCCCCCAAATTGATCTTTTACTTCGCTTTAAGTGATGAAAAATGACTAAATAGAAGCCTAAACTAATTGAACATTTTAAAGATATTGAAGATCCTGGTATTAAAAAAATTGCGTAAATTAGATGATATCTTTTTTATTACGCTATGTGCCGTTATCTGCGGTTGTGATAGTTGGGTTGCCATTGAAAAAATTGGTAGCTTAATGTGTAATAAAAATCTATTGAACAAAAACAAAAACAAAAACATTACCATTTCTGTTTCGGTTGAAATAATACATCTAATTCATTCTCTTCACTTTTAGCTTTTTTCGCAGCATCTTGCTCATTGGTGTGCTTAAGTGAGTCGCTGATATCTGCCAACTGATTAGAAATCTCTGACTGTTTTGTTGAAACATACTCAGTTTTAATTGGGTGAGTAACCAGCGTTTGTAAAGCTTTTTCAAAATACTGGCGAGCAGATCCTAACATTTCTTTACTTTGAGCTTGACTACCTCGTCTAACTAAGGTTTCTATATTAATTTTTAGTTGCATTGCATCTAATCGATGATCTTCTTTAGTAAAGGTTTGGGCATCAACAATCCCTTTACTTTGCTCTGATTTTAAAACGGCACGAATCTTTTTTATACATTGTAAAATGGTTAATATCTGCTGCTCATTATCAGGTACTACAAACTCTTCTTCTTTACTCTGAGTAGTAGCTAAGTCATCAGCCGCTTCCAAGCGAGCTTTTATTTCTTGTATTCTACTTTGTATCCCTTTAGCTTTAGGCGTTAATGCTTGTATTGCTTTAGCAGCATTAAGACTTCTTTTATTTATAATTTTTACTAAGTTTGGACTCGATGGTAAATTATCTAAATTGATAAGGAGTTCATCACCTTCATCTATAATTGCTTTTTGTTTAGCAACTTTGATTTTTTTTTCAGATTCTTTTTTTTCTTTATGTTGTTGTACCGCACTGACAACTACAACAAAAACAATTAAAGCAACGAGTAAACCTACGATTATAGCAACCATGTTAAAGCTCTTATTTTTAATAATGTGAAAGTTCTAAGCAGTCTACAAAAATTGTTATGCTTAGCAAAGGGTAACTTACAATTATGATGATGAAAACAGTAAGATTTGTAAGAATTACTAATTAGATCTAATACTTTATAATTATAGTGTAAACTAATTATAATTATTCTTAAGCTAAATTGAAAAAAATATCGAATTAAATTTACAAAAGATACAATTTGAGATGGAATAAATGGTCAATTAAGTATATTATTTTGGTATAAGAATGTTCCTGAAGTATATATATGAAATTGCAACAATTACGATACATAGTTGAAGTACTAAATAATAACCTAAATGTGTCTGCAACTGCGGAAGCGCTTTTTACTTCTCAACCGGGTATTTCTAAGCAAGTTCGCATGCTTGAAGATGAACTCGGTATTCAAATATTTGGTCGTAGTGGAAAGCATTTAACTCATGTAACACCTGCTGGACAAGAGGTCATTACCATCGCGCAACAAATTCTATCTAAAGTAGAAGGTATTAAAGCTGTTGCGCGTGAACATACTCAACCCGATGAAGGTAAACTGCGTATTGCAACGACGCATACTCAAGCTCGTTACGCTTTACCTGATGTAATACAAGGATTTATTAAAAAATACCCCAAAGTATCATTGCACATGTCCCAAGGTACGCCTGCACAAATTAGTGATGCAGCAGCGAGAGGTGATGCCGATTTTGCAATTGCAACGGAATCACTTCATTTATATAACGATCTTGTGATGCTGCCTTGCTATCACTGGAATCGAAGTATTATTGTTCGTAAAGATCATCCTTTAGCTAGAAAAAAAGGAATAACAATTCAAGATATTGGTAAGTATTCTTTAGTTACTTATGTTTTTGGTTTTACGGGACGTTCAGACTTAGATGCTGCTTTTGAAAAAGCAAACGTTGAGCCTAAAATTGCCTTTACTGCAACTGATGCTGATGTTATTAAAACCTATGTTCGCTTAGGTATTGGCATTGGTGTAATCGCATCAATGGCAATTGATTCTAAAATTGATAGCGACTTAGTCACAATTGATGCAAGCCATTTATTCAAAGCGAGTACCACTAAGATCGGTTTTAGGCGAGGTAGTTTCTTACGCGGATATATGTTTGATTTTATCGAACGTTTTGCACCGCATTTAACTAAGAATATTGTCACTCAGGCGATGCTGTTAAAAAATAATGTTGAGGTAGATGAAATGTTTGCGGACGTAGAATTACCGACTAAATAGCCGTTGTCAGCAATAAAAATTTCGAGCAGACTCAGTTTAGTGTCACAGTTTAGTGTCACTAAGTACAACATACTTTAGTAGGTTATCTTCTTCACTAGAAACTCGTTACTGGGTTTTACACTCTGTTATATTTACGTTGAGTTATTAGTAAATATTATGAGTATTGATGTTATTTGAATCTAAGTTACTTAATCTGTTCTATTAAATCTTTTATCATGGCTGCTGTTGCTCCCCATATATTATAGTGCTTATATAAAAAAAAGTGAACATTATGATATTGGCCATTACGATAACAAACGATGGTGCGATGATATTTAGGTTGTAAAAAATGCTGTAAAGGTACTTGAAATATTTCATCCACTTCATTCGCATTTTTTTGATAATGTTGTGGTGTGTCAATAACCCCAACGATAGGCGTAACGTGATAGCCACTGATTACTTCATAATTGGGTAATTGACCCACTATGGACACAGCGTCAGGGGATAAACCAATCTCTTCTTGTGCTTCTCTAAGGGCAGTATGAATTAAATTTTTATCTGTTGGCTCTACTTTACCACCAGGGAAGCTTATTTGAGAAGGATGGTGTTTTAAATGGCTAGCTCGTTTGGTTAATAATACTTGTAAACCGTTAGTATTAATATTATTAGTATTAGCTTTATCAGTATTGCTGTTTACTAATGCAATGAGTACAGCGGCTGATTTTAATGGTAAATTATGTTGATAATTATGACAAGAAATACCTTGTTGGAGAAGATTGAAGCGATATAAAAATTCTTCTTTGTTCATGAGGAACTTCCTTTACTATTTTTTGTTAGGTTCATCTGGACTTGTCGCGAAAAATTTCTCTAATACGGGCAAAATATGATTTACTTTATCGAAAGTTTCTTGATATTCACTCGCCGCAATTGAATCTGCAACCAAGCCACCACCTGCCGAGCAATAGATTTTTCCTTGATTATTTTTATTTTTCTGACAAATAAGCGTCCGTATTGTGACGCTGGTATCCATTGTGCCACATGTTGATATGTAGCCTATTGAACCACAATAAACACTGCGCCGATGAGGTTCAAGTTGCTCTATTATTTCCATTGCACGAATTTTTGGTGCCCCTGTAATTGAGCCGCCAGGGAATGCGCCTCGTAGTAAATCGCAGGCATCGTATTGCTCATCAAGCTGACCTTCAACCGTACTGACAAGGTGATGTACAGCAGGAAAACTTTCGATCTCAAATAACTTAGGTACAATGACAGAATTAGCTTTACAGACTTTTGATATATCATTACGCAGTAAATCAACAATCATGACGTTTTCAGCGCGATCTTTAATTGAATTAATCAGTTGTTGGGCATTAATATCATCTTGCTGTTTATTTGCGCTTCTAGGCGTAGTGCCTTTAATAGGTTTACTTTGTACTTTACCTTGGGATAGTTGTAAAAATCGTTCAGGAGAAACACTTAATATCGCTGTGTTTTCCAACCGAATAAAGGCTGAAAAGGGGGCTTTATTTTCACTTCGAAGAGCAACATAGGCTTGAAATTCATTACCTTGATATGTAGAGCTAAATCGCTGCGCTAAGTTGATTTGATAACAATCACCTGAAGATAAAAGTTGTTGAACTTGTTTGAATTTTTCGTTGTAACTGGCTTTGTTCATATTACTTTGCCAACTTGATGTTAAAACGAAATTTTCTTGTTTTACTGTTTGGTTCTTTTTTTTATTAATAATTGTATGCAGATAAAGCTCTAATGCTAGGCGTTTCTCTTCTTGGCAAATTAAAAAATACTGATTGCGCTTATGATCAAATATAACTGCTTGCGCATATATTCCCACAGCCATTTCAGGCAAAAAAATATCCTGTTCAGCTTGCGTTGGTAATTTCTCAAAACGTCGGCCTAAATCATAAGCAAAGTAACCTAAGGCACCGCCTAAAAAAGGCAAATCTTGTTCACTGGAAACTGATTTTTCCAAAAATTGTTGTTGGACACTTTTGAGTAAATATAAGGGGTCTTGCTCACTTACCTCTATTTTATTAGTCTTTATATGATGAATGTTGGTTTTATCACCGTAAGTACATAAGGTAACTATGGGCTGCCAAACTAAAATATCAAAGCAGACATCAATATGTTCACTATGCCCTGAATCTAGCCACATTGCCCAAGGCTCGTTTGCTAATGGAGTAAAAAAATCTAGAGGTGTGATATCTTTTGTCAATGTAAACTTTTTAACGGATAAGGTTAATGGCGTTACGGAAAAAAAAGGTGAATTAGACGACAAGTGATAGTTACTCAGATCATTTACGGGGTTATTTTAGTATTAATTGTTCATTTTTACTATTGGCTACTAGCAGCAGTTTCAATAGAAAGGTATTATAAAGTAAACATATTATACGCAATTATTTATAAACAATTATACCAAATGAAATAATTAATGATCAATTCATTATTTCAATTGGTGTTAAACATTCTTTCCACGAAAGCTGAGAGCCAGATGTCCGATAAAATAATCAAACAACAAGACGTAATCGATAGTATTGAAGATGCACTGCAATATATTTCTTATTATCATCCTTTGGATTTTATTCA
>Ga0105358_10001542_pt1 | contig 12300 bp, 6 predicted proteins | sample GOMGulsemesocosm_5_FD_83509 | JGI IMG/M metagenome (GOLD analysis project Ga0105358, IMG submission 83509) | Methane-oxidizing microbial communities from mesocosms in the Gulf of Mexico - GOM15C Gulf of Mexico | ecosystem: Environmental > Aquatic > Marine > Cold seeps | place: Gulf of Mexico...
CATTTTTTAGTATCACTGAAGGTGAGCCATTCACTAACGCCATGCTATTTTCCTTTTGCTATTTTTTATACAGAAGTTAAAAAGAAAGCTTGTAATAATTTAAGTTAATATAATTTTTATTTTGTTTGTTATTTAAATTATGAGTGTAATCTCATAATTTTCATATATACATAAGCTTTTCTTAAAACAACAAGTAAAAGCTTTTAATAGTATAGTACAGATTTTATGAATAAATTTAGGGTATTGCGAGGATTATTTTTGTTTTAATACGAAAGACCCTGTAGATGCGAGGGTAGATTTTTTTGTTTATTCAATTATGGCAAATAAATACCAATGATAACGACTATATTCTGTTTAAATATATAATTATTGGTTAGATATAAAAACTAAATAAATTGAGGTTTTTATTTAAATAGCACGACACATAACTGATTTAGTAACATAAAGACTCATTAAAAAGTCCTTAACTCCTTAAAGTTAAGGACTTTTTATATGTATAGAGGTCTTTCTAACTAACTTTTCTTATTTGGCCATAAAAAAGCAGCTAACGCAGGAAGCACAATGACAGACGCCAACATATTAACTAAGAACATAAAGGTTAATAGCACTCCCATATCTACTTGAAACTTCAAATCTGAGAAAAACCAAGTTGACACACCTATGGCAAGGGTAATTCCCGTTATTAATACAGCACTACCTCGTTCTTTTAAAGCAGCAAGGTATGCATCATGAACATTAGCTCCATTTTTTAATTCGCTACTCATGGTTGATAAAATATAAATACCATAATCAACGCCAATACCAACACCTAATGCGATAACAGGTAGTGTTGAAACCGTTAAGCCAATATCTAATACGGTCATCAGCCACTGAGCTAATGTTGAAACAACATACAAAGGTAAGACAACAACAATAGTCGCTCTAACACTTCTAAAGCTTAGCAAACATAAAATAATCACAGCACCGTATACATATATCATCATTGGCAACTGCGCTTCAGCTACAGCTTCATTAGTTGCCGCCATAACACCAACAGGCCCAGAGGCGAGTTTAAATTGTAATTGTTTATTACCCAATTCTGACGCTACTATTTTAACCTGCTTAATGACACGATCAATAGTTTCAGCTTTATGATCTTGTAAAAACAAGATCACAGGCATCACACTACAGTTGTTATTTAATAAGCCACTTGAAGAAGGCACTCGTGCAATTGATTGTACTAAGGTTTGCTGGTTACGTGGAATAACACGCCAATTTGGATTGCCTTCGTTGTAGCCAGCATTAACCAGTTTAGAGATGGAAGCTAAACTAACAGCTGACTGTACACCTTGCACATTTTCCATGCGCCATTGAAATCTATCAATAGTATTCATGGTCTCATAGTAAGTACAAGCATCTGCCGTTGCTTCAATAATTATTGACATATAATCAACACTGATAGCATAGCGATTTGTAATTAAAAAAGTATCTTGATTATAACGAGATGATTCGTGGAGAGCTGGAGCACCCGCGTGTAATTCACCAATTTTCAAGTTTTGAGAGTTAAACAAACCCGCGGCATATAAAATGATGGTGAAGAACAGTATAACTATAGCGGTGCGCTTAGTTGCAAAGCTTGCCATAAAACGCCAAATAAAACTCTCTTTATCAATATTTCCAGCATGGTTTTTGCGATCTTTTGGTGTAATAGTCAAATAAGAAACTAATAAAGGCAACAAAACTAGATTAGTTAATATAATCATTGCCACACCCAATGATGCAGTGATGGCTAGCTCACGAATAATACCAATATCGATAGATAGTAAGGTCATAAAACCGACAGTATCAGATATTAAAGCAATACCTCCAGGGACTAATAATGCGCGAAAACTCGCTTGCGCGGCTGCTTGACTAGAAAGCCCTAGGCTTACTTGTTTAACAACAGAGTTAATCATTTGCACACCATGGCTTACACCAATGGCAAAAACTAAAAACGGTACTAAAATTGACATAGGATCTAAGCCAAAGCCGAGTGTAGACAGCATACCCATTTGCCAAATAACAGCAACTAAAGAACAAACAATAGGCAGTAAAGTTAAACTTATTGAATGACAGAAAAAGAACACCATAACAGCCGTAATAACTATGGCTATAGCAAAAAAGGCTATAACACCTTTTGCTCCTTCAGCAACATCGCCAACCATTTTAGCAAAACCAATGATATGAACCGTTATATTATCCTTTTCAAATTCTTGTCGAACTTCTTGCTCTAACTTCTCAGCGATCTCTAAGGTATCAAGCTTTTCTCCCGTATTAGGATTAAAATCCAATAATGAAGCTTTTACCATGGCGCAACTATAATCATCAGCAACGATACTGCCAACGACCCCTGCTTTTTCTATATTACCTTTAACTATTGCTAAACCATGTGCATTTGGCTGAAAGTCTGCTGGAATTACAGGGCCGCCAGCAAAACCATCCTCGACAACTTCGACAAACCGAGTACTTGGAGAATATAAAGATTTAACCTGTATTCGGTCAACGCCTGGAATAAAAAACAATTTATCATGGACACCTTTTAACGCATCAAAAAAATCTGCATTAAAGATGTCACCGTCACTATTACAAACTGAAATGAGAATATTATTCGCACCACCAAAGTTTTCCCTATGCTTTAGATAGGTCTTCATGTATTCGTGTTTTAATGGGATATTCTTAGTAAATGACGCGCCTAATTTTATTTGAGTTGCTTGAAACAGTAAAAAAGCACTAGCAAGAACAAATAATATTAAAACAAAAAGTTTGTGACGAAACAGACCTACTTCTAAACGGTTTGCAAGAGAAATTTTCATAGTATTTTATAACCTAAATTCTGTTAACTATTTTTTATAACTTAATTCTAAAATAAAGAAAAACTTACAAAAAGATTATTTTAGCACCAACATCGGATACTGTTATTAACTGCCCATTAAACCAAACACCAGCAATCAAAGCTTTACCATCTTTTTGTGCTCTTAAACGGTAACTTTGACCGTCATCATTACTTTCAAGCAATACTCCGTTATTGGCTAATAAAAAAATACGATCGTCATCTGTTAGGACAATATCATTTATTAATACTGTAGTATTCGTTTTGCGCTGTTGCCACGGCGTGCCATTTTTTAAACTTCTAAATACATGACCTCTCAGACCAACAACGAGTAAATTACCTTGCTTTGTTCTTGTTATATCAAAGAAAGAGCCTTGATAAATTTCATCAAAAGGCTGCCAACTCCTGCCAAAGTCATTACTTTTAGCAATCAAGCCTATTTCCCCTACCATATATAAGGTTCTACCATCCATAACCAAGCGATTAAAGTGAGGTAAAATAGAAGAAGCTTCATCTGAGTATGCCTCTTCATCCTCTTGTTTTAATTTAGTTAAGTATTCAACATCATCTGACATTAAAAATTCGTCATGAAATTCGTTATGCCAAGTTTTACCTCCGTCTAAAGTACGAAAGAACAGTCCATAAGCGCCAATGGCTATACCTTCCATAGGTGTCTTAAAGGCAATATCTAGCAAAGGTTTTTCTAGCTCAGGTTTATACTGCTGAATTTGCCATGTTAGACCACTATCTTTAGTATTTAATATGGTTGCATCATGCCCTATAGCCCAACCTAATGTGCTGTTTATAAAAAACACACTCGTTAACGTGGTTTGTAATGGCACATCAGCTTGCTGCCAATTAACAGCATCAGATGACAAAATAATATGACCATGTTCACCAACTGCTATTAATTGACTCTGACCTACTTTAGTTATGTCTAGTAAGAGTGACTTGCTCGCTAACGGAGCTTTAATTGAAGAAGTATTACTTGTTGAATTATTTGCTTTTAAAGCAAATTCAGCAGCAGTGCTTGTATGGGGTAGTGAGCATAAAAGTAAAAGAACAGTTAACAGGGAAGACACAAAATTCATTATGAAAATTCTCTACATTATTACAAAAAAATATTAACAATTACAAAAAAACAGTCAAAAACTAGAACAAAAAACGGCTGACATCAGCCAGCCGTTAACATTTAAAAGCTAATTATCTTCTACCTTCTCGTCTTAGTGCTGATGGCGTGAAACTTTTATGCTTTAACTCCGCAGAGAAGTCATACATTTTTGCTTCGTTATCCAAACCCATCGCAATATAACGTCGAGATTGGAAATCATGATATACCTCAAGCGTAGACCATTGTGTAGGAACTTCATAGTAATTTAAGCCATGTGCAACAGCAACACGGTATAACTCATCACGGTTATCGTAAATATCAGCAATAGCAATTTGCCAACTATCTTCGTCAATATAGAAGACACGTTTTTTATAAGTATGTCGAGTATTGTCTTTCAGGCTTGCTTCAACTACCCAAACACGATGCTTTTCATAACGAACTAAATCAGGATTAATATGGCCTGGTTGAATAATATCTTTATACTTTATTTTATTACTGTGCAAACGATAATCATTGTAAGGAATTAATAACTCTTGCTTACCTTTTAACGTCCAGTTATAACGATTTGGCGCACCGTTATACATATCAAAATCATCAGTTAGTCTTAAACCATCTGATGCACTACCAGGGGCATCATAAGCAACATTTGGTGCACGGCGAACACGTCGTTGACCCGTATTATAAGTCCACGCTTGACGAGGGGTTTTTATTTGATCCATGGTTTCATGCACTAATAAAGCAGTACCAGCTAAACGTGCTGGTTCAGTCACTTTTTGCTTAAACTTAAATAATATATTTGTTTTCTCAAGCTCTGCAGGTGTTGTTCCTTCGACATTGTAAGGTAATAATAACTGCTCATCAAAACCAATATAAGTATAGTCACCTGAAGCAGTTGGAGCCACTTGTCCCCCCTCTCGTACGATAGCTATACCTCTATAGCGTACAATATGATTCCAAATAGCTTCTAAACCATTAGTTGGTATTGGAAATGGAATACCAACAGAAGCATTCTTTATACCGTTACCGCCTTCAACTAGTTCTGATCGAGTGGCATTTACTTTAACGGCTTTATATACATGTTCGGGGTAAGATGCACTTCTTCGAGTTTGATAAATATCCATTTTAAAAGTTTCAGGATATATAGCAAACAATTTCATTTGCCCTGGCGTTAAAACATCCTTAAAGTCAGCTACATTTTTCGCTGTAATAGAATACTTAACTTTATCATTGGGATAAGGGTCTAAATGATGATCTCCTACTTTATACCCAGTTGGAGCTTTCGTAATACCGCCTGTCCACGCTGGAATAGAACCATCTTTATTAGCTGCTTTAACAGCGCCCATAGGTGTTAATTCATTTCCTAACTTAGCAGCATCTTTAGCCGAAGATTTGGCTAATACATTACCTGAAGTAAAGGCAACGGATACCGCTAATAATAATGTACTTTTCTTCAAAGCACTTTTTTTATAAGTCTGATTTTTCATAATAGCTGCCTTTCTAAATTGAATATTTGATACTAAACGATACGTAATCACGATCTTCGATTTGGTTAGTTGTACCAACACCATCAAAGAAACTATTGTAATTAACATCTGCAGACCAACGATTTTGATAATCAAAATTTAAGCCCAGTGCCAATGACTTTCTATCTTCAATAAACAAAAAGAGAGGATCTGGTGTTATACCTTCTACATCATGTGAAAAAACAACGCGAGGGCTGATATTGATTCCCGCAAAAACATTGGTGTAATCTAGTTTTGCCACCACTTTATAGCCCCAAGCAAAATCTGTAGGAAATGGATTCGTTTCAACACCGTTTTGAATTGGCATTTCTAAACCGGGTGCAGTTGCAATACCACCGTTTCGAGAAGTTCCAGGACCGTTTAAGCGCAATACATCTTGATCGGGCATATCGCTGATATTTATGCTGCCAATTTCTATTAAGCCAACAAATTGACTAGCGCCCAATGAAGGTCCAAACAAATGGGTTATTGTGACTTGTGCTTGAACAGTATCAGATTCAAAATAGCCATTAGCTGTAACACCAGGACCATATGGTTGACTTGTATTAGGATCAATCATTTGAGAGATATTATCTAGATCAGATCTTATACCAGCATTTGCTAATTGTTGAGGCATCGCTGCAAAAAGCAATTCAACATCATCAATTTGTAATGGCTCATCTTGGCGATAACTAATTTCACCTGCCACTGCGGTATTACCGAACGTTGTATTAAAACTCATAGCATACATTTTTATATCTTCTGGATAAGCTAATTTCACTTGAGAAAAAGCACTTAAACTATAAAGATTATCTACGGTTATTTCATTTGCAGCGATAAAGCCAAGATCTTTACCAATTGTTGCTGCGCCAAAGTCAGCGGTTATACCTGAAAATAAAGGACGACGACTATGATAGTTTACATAATATAAACTTAATTCTGTTTCGTTTAACTGAGGTAAATACCAAGATAAACGTAAACCATATTGACCACCATTATCTGGCTCCAATTCGGCTGACTTACCTGGAGAACGTAACGTAACTTTAGTTGGATAAGCTAAGTATGCTTGCCCAAGGTCTTGCCCATCAACAACACCATCGCCATTTAAGTCTCCTTTGCCTTGCATAGCCGCTTTATTGAAATCACTATACAAATTATTCAAACTTGACATTAAAAAGTCAATATCCATATCAGGATTACCAGAAAACCCAAGCATCACGTTGTTATGATGACCGCCATCACCAGCAAAATCATTAGTAGAAAAATAACTTCCTGGTGGTGGTAAAATGGTTTTTTCCCAAGTGTATTGATAAAACGCTTCAATATTGAAAGTTTCAGTTACCCCTAATGACACCCAAACAGCACCAAAAGGAATGAAAGCTTCTTTAAGCTCTGCACCTGGTGCTTTTAAACGAGCGATATCTACAGGATTTATTTCACTGATACCATGACCAATTAGCGTACTTTCACCCCAACTAATCACTTGTTGGCCTACACGTACTGAAAATGGCATATCACCTAAATCAAAATCACCGTAGACATAAGCATCAAGCAATCGAACATCGGTACAAACCTGCTTTTTAGCTTCTTTATCATCACAGGGATTATTAACATTGCCACTAAGTTGGTTAGTCCAAGGTCTATCATTGTCCATCATGGCAAAATCGTAATAATACATACCACGAACAAAAACCCCCATGTTGCCATAATTGATATCTAAATCATGGCTACCTTTAATCAACTGAGAAAAACTCTCGCCAGCATCAAAGTTTAAATTACCGTTATCAACGTTTGCAGAATAACCTCCAGCACCCTGCCAAATAGTAAAGCTATTTGGATTAGGATTTAACGCTGCATTATAGTTATTAAAGTCAAAACCATTATGTTGGTTGTTTGCTTTCGCAATATTGTCATCCCAATTACGGTTTTCGGTACGTATGCTTGTGCCAGCACTAAATGTAGAATCAAAACTGATTTTTACATCACCAAAACTCCACCTTGCAGCTTGTGCATTATTAAGGCTTACACCCAGTAATGTCATTGAAAGTGCTGCGGCAATACCAACGGCTAAAGGCTTTTTAGAAAACCTGCGAGGGCTGTTTATCATTTCTTCTCTCCCCTGTAGCGAATTAAGTAGCATAAATTGACACTTATTGATTTACAGATCAAAAAGTAACATTTTATTATTTACTATTTAAAGTAAGACTCAAAATCGTTATTTATTTATTTATCGACTACAAATGTGATAATTGAGTCACAATTGACAGTTAAACAATAATTACATCATTTCACTGGTCTGGCAAGTCAAAAAATAATAGTTAAACTGCTGTATTTAAATGACTTGCATTTATGTTAAACGATAAGTTTTTCCATTGTTTAAAACTAGCGTTTAAAACAAGAAAAAGCAAAAGAATTTAATTTCAACTAAGTTAATGAAATAGCGCTTATTTCATTAATATATTTTCAGGGTAGATTTTCATCATGGTCTGACCACTGTTTAAAGCTATTACTCTACTTTAGGTGAAATAAAAGAAGCTATGAGGTTTTTATTAAAGACAAAAATTTATTATCTTTGGTTTCAAGGCAGAAATGACCATAAATACCACAACTAGTTAAATGACTACGTAAGTGCATCGCAGGAAAGGTGACTGTTGTCCCTGAAGTAGTGGTCACAACAATTGAGCGAATTTCACCTCTGTAATAAGGTAAAAATTCACTTTTAGATAAACTAATTGAGAAATAGTATTTCATGTTATTGTTTTTTTTATAGCAAACTGACACACATAGCATGTCAGTTTGTTGTTAAGTATTACGCTATTAACGCTGCATCTAATTTTTCTTTTAAATCGTTAGATAAATCAGGTAACTTTTGTAATTGTACTAGTTGAGACATCATTAATTTTTTATGTGGCTGGGCAAAGTTATTAAATTGAATTAAGGGTGTGATCAGCCTCGATGCTACCTGTGGGTTGATTGTATTTAGCTGTGCTATCTTGTCAGCTAAAAACTCATAGCCCTTGCCCGATATATGATGAAAAGACTCTGGGTTATTCATCGCAAAGGCACCAATTAATGATCGAGCCCGATTAGGATTTTTCAAACTAAACAATTCATGCTCAATTAATGTTTTTAAATGATTGAAAATATCATCACTAGACTGGCTTGCTGATAAAGAGAACCACTTATCCATTACCAATGAAGTGTCTTGCCACTTACGTTCAAATTGTTTCATTTGTACAGTAAAGCTTTTTAAGCTGTGTTTAGCACTACAACTTAGTGCAGCGAGAGAATCTGTCATATTGTCAGAATTATCAAACTGTTCTTCAACAAGGCTTGAGTGTTGCTCTAGTGATGCTAAATAATATAGGCAAATATTTTTTAGGGCTTTATTAGCCGTAACATCAGCTTCTGATATATTGGTTTTCTTCAAAATAGCCTGACAATTTTTCAACTGTTCTAACAAGGTTTTTTCTAATCCTTTCGCCATAAATAACGTTAATACTTTTATTGCTTTAACGAGGTTAATAGGATCAACTTGATCAATGAGATTTGCTGCTTCATCAAAACTCGGTAAAACAAGTTGTTCTGCGATAAAAGCTGCATCGTCACCTGAATTCAAGATATCAATAAAAGCGATGATAAGTTGTTCTGGTATAACAAATGAAGGCGTTAAGGTTAATGATTTAATATACGACATTAGCAATTTTTGCCCTGCATCCCAACGACAAAAACTGTTGTTAGCTTTTGAAATAATAGATAACAAGTCATCATCATCTTGAGCAAAGTTAACTTTTACGGGTGCACTAAAATCAGCCAACAAAGCCACTGTCGGCTTAGCGTTGAGAGCAGAAAAAGTCCATATTTGCTCATTTTCAGTTAACTCAATCATATGCTCTTGAACATCAGTGTTGCCATTTTCGCTAACAATAAGCTCAAGTTTAATCGGTATATGTAACGCTTGGGGAGCAACTTGCTTCGTTGTAATAGGGGATTGCTGCGCTAACGTTAAGTTATATTCACCACTCTCACTATTAAAGTTTTCACTGACCCTGATAGAAGGTGTTCCTGACTGACTATACCAAAGTTTAAATTGTGTTAGGTCTTTATTTGAAGCATCACTCATTGCGTTAATAAAATCATCACAAGTTACTGCCATGCCATCAAAGCGTTCAAAATAAAGGTTCATTCCAGCTCTAAAACTTTTTTTACCTAATAAGGTATGTAGCATTCGAATAACTTCAGCGCCCTTCTCATAAACAGTTAAAGTATAAAAATTATTCATTTCTAAAACTTTCTCTGGACGAATTGGGTGAGCCATTGGCCCTGCGTCTTCAGCAAACTGTTGTGAACGTAATACCCGAACATTTTGAATTCGTGTTACTGCACTTGAGTGCATGTCAGCGCTAAATTGTTGATCACGAAAAACAGTCAAACCTTCTTTTAAACTGAGCTGAAACCAATCACGGCATGTAACACGATTGCCTGTCCAGTTATGAAAATACTCATGAGCGATCACCGCTTCAATATTAAAATAATCGGTATCTGTTGCACAATCTTTATCCGCTAAAACATATTTACTATTAAAAACATTTAATCCTTTGTTTTCCATTGCACCCATATTGAAAAAATCAACGGCAACAATCATATAAATATCTAAGTCATACTCTAAACCAAAGGTTTCTTCATCCCACTTCATCGATTTTTTCAAGGATGCCATTGCATGTTCAGACTTATGTAAATTGCCTTTATCAACAAATATTTCTAAAGCAACGTCTCTGCCAGAGCATGTGGTAAATTTGTCTGTTAATAAATCAAAATCTCCTGCAACTAACGCAAATAAATAACATGGTTTTGGAAAGGGATCATGCCAAGTGACAAAGTGTTTGTTATTCGCTAAATCACCTTGAGCTGTTTTATTTCCGTTTGATAATAAATAAGGATACGAAATTTTATCTGCAATAACTTTAGTCGTAAAAATAGCCATTACATCAGGTCTATCAAGGTAGTAACTAATACGGCGAAAACCTTCTGCTTCACATTGTGTACAAAAGGCACTGCCCGATTTGAATAAGCCTTCCAGTGAAGTGTTATCAACAGGGTTAATTTCAGTAACAATGGTCAACTTAAAATCATTTTCATCCGTTTTAAACGATAAATGTTGCTCTGATAATTGATATTGCTCTGCAGAAAGCTGTTCATCGTTAATTGCAACGGAGAGTAAAGTCAATTGTTCACCATTTAAAACGAGCGCATTATTGTGTTCACCTTGGCGAGAAACCGTCATTTCATTAATAACTTGTGTACAAGTATCATCTAATTCAACCGTTAAGTTAACAGTTTGAATCGTAAAAAATGAGGGGTTATAATCAGCTAAAAAACGGGACGTAGATTGAGTCATGAATGATCCATATATAAAGGAAAAATGCCTGTAATAAAACAAGCCTAATTGAAATAAACTACTGTGCCTTAGTAGCTAGCTTCTTAATATTAAAGCCTATAAAACCATAAATAACAGCAAGTATAGGGTTAATCAAATTAAAGAAGCTATAAAAGATGTAATCAAGTGGATTTACCAATAAAACACTATACATGTAAGCTCCACAGGTATTCCATGGAATAAGCGGAGACGTAATAGTACCTGAATCTTCTAAAGTACGACTTAGCACTAAAGGGTGTAATCCGCGACGTTGATATTCTTCTTTGTACATACGACCAGGCATGACAATCGCCATGTATTGATCGGCGGTAATTAAGTTTGTTCCAATACACGTTGCAACTGTACTCGCAATTAAACTGCCAGTAGATTTTGCCGCTGAAAGAATAGCGTTAACAAATTTACGTAACATGCCTAAATGCTCAAGTACTGCACCAAAGCTTAATGCACACATAATTAGCCAAATAGTATTGAGCATTTTTGACATGCCACCACCACTTAATAACTTATCTAATTCACTGTTACCTGTTGAAATTCTAACACCATCAAAAAAAGCAGTCCAAACCACTTTTATATTAGCAGTAAATGTATCAGTATTTTCACTGGCTAATCTCATAATGAGATCTTGTTGAAATAATACCGCCCATAATCCACCCATTAATGCGCCTATTGCAACAGAAGGAAATGCAGGTACTTTTTTTATCGCTAAAACTAATAAAACAACTAATGGTATTAAATTTAATAAACTAATATTAAATTGCTCTGACAGTTGTTGGCTTAAATCGCTAATTGCCGATGTGGAAGCCGTGGTTTTTTCACTAAACCCTAAAATTAAGAATAATATAAGTGCTGTTGAAATAGACGGAATAGTTGTCCAAAACATGTAGCGAATATGCTCGAATAATTTGCTACCCGCAACCGCAGGTGCCAAATTGGTTGTTTCTGAAAGTGGTGAAATTTTATCACCAAAATAAGCACCTGAAATGACAGCGCCAGCGGTAATAGCTGGATCTAAAGATAATCCTTGCGCAATACCTATTAACGCGACACCTATAGTTGCAGCAGTTGTCCATGAACTACCAATACTTAATGCGACAATACCACAAATAATACAAGCTGCTGCATAAAACCAACTTGGGTTTAATATCTGCAAACCATAATAAATCATGGTTGGAACAGTTCCTGATAATAACCAAGTACCAATAAGAGAGCCAACCGCAAGTAAAATAAGAATCGCGCCTAGCGACAGTGAAATACCATTAATAATTGCCTTTTCAATACCATGCCATTGATAACCATTTTTAAGACCTATTACAATGGCAACGCCCATCGCAATGAGTAAGCCAATTTGGTTCGGTCCATAAGATGAGTCATTTCCAAAATAAACTACAGCTGTTGCAAGTAA
>Ga0105358_10001544_pt1 | contig 12296 bp, 7 predicted proteins | sample GOMGulsemesocosm_5_FD_83509 | JGI IMG/M metagenome (GOLD analysis project Ga0105358, IMG submission 83509) | Methane-oxidizing microbial communities from mesocosms in the Gulf of Mexico - GOM15C Gulf of Mexico | ecosystem: Environmental > Aquatic > Marine > Cold seeps | place: Gulf of Mexico...
CCGACCAAGCTAATATCGATATAGATTATGAACATATGGATGACTTACCCCTATATGAACACTTTGAATGGCATCTTTTACAGATTGATAATGTTGATGCCGACAATTTAAATGAAGATCAAAGCGAATGGCAAGCCGCTTAATTTCAATATAGGCTAGACAGCAGTATTATCTTTCCCTACGATTTCAAAAAACCGTAGCATGATAAGGCATGTCTAAATATTTACCTCTAAAACTTGACCTTTTTTCTATTCGTAAAATTTAAATACCGCATTCATAAATCACCCCAAAAAAACCGTTAAAGAGTTTTTTAAGATTTGACCTCCCCCTCCATATAATTAAACCAAGCTATTTTCTTAAGGATCCTCTAATCAAGTCCAATTATTTTTAGCTTGCTAAAACGTCCGTTATTTTCCACGAAGATCTGTGCAATAGAATGACTATTCCGTCTCACTTCGTGAAAAATAGCGACAGTTTTTTCTGCGCTAAATTATAAGCAACTTAATCAGAGGTTCCTTAATTAACATAAAAGTACCTTTCAAATAGTTAAAGCATCACGCCAAAACTGAACAGAACTAGCCGCGCCAAAGTCTTTATCAGTTCCTGCTGATCTCGTCTACACAAAAAACAATCTAGCAAAAGCTATTAGCTTTTTATGAAGTGTCTTGTTTCCCTTTATCTACAAAAATATTAATACTACCTAATTTGGTGAAAAGCGACTTATTTTATAGTCATAATTTCATTAAAGTCAAATAACCATACTATTTTAAAGAAATTCAACCTTACTCCAAATCAAGCAAATCAAGCAAATCAATTCTTTATCCTTATCCTTATCCATTTACTCTCCGTCGTTTTAGATAAATCATCATTAACCCGGAAACAAAATACCAGATTGAGGCGGGTACTGGCACAGCAGAGAGAGTAAATTGTCCGCCGTCAACAGATTCAAAGCCATTCAAAGCAAAAGTGTCATTGAAAGCTGTTATATCACCTAAGTCAAATAGAACGCTATTTTCATAAAAGGGATCTAGAGATTTATCTATAATTTTTCCTTTTTTCAGTCCTAAAAAATCATAATTAGCCTTTAAATGTGCCTCAAATATAACCAGATCTAGACTTCCATCAAAAATAAAATCTGTTTTATTTTCTAGCATCGCCTTAAGAAAAAACTCAGAATCCACATCAACACTCGTCGATAATAATGTTATATCAGGTATAAGTGAAAATAAGCCCTGATAACTATTCGTTTGCCCTATTCCGTCTAAAATAACATCTTCACTAAAGCTTAATTTAACAAAAACATCATCCTGTAAGTTAATTTCCTGACTTAAACCAATATTAAAATTAGCTTTGTAATCAACGATGTCATATCCCATATCATAATCAATTAATCCCCAATCATGATCAACGCCAAGTCCTAAAACTGGGCTTCCAACAATTAAATGATCAACATCAAGGGTAGCTGTAATTAAGGTTTCTTGAGCTACACCTGTTAGTATGTTGTTGTTTGCTGTGCCTGTTACATTTGTCTGCCAGTTTCCTGCTGTAAATGACACGGGGCCAGCTGATACTGTTGTGCCTGTACCAACAGAATCATAGAATAAGTCACCATCAGAGAGATCTTTCCCTCCTAAGTATTTAAGTACTCCACTTTGGTTTCGATTAATTGAAATCAACTCCTTACGTTCATGGATATTTGCTAAGCTTGCATAAGGGCGGTTAGAAGTATTGCCATTGGTAAATCCTTTATTTCCAAAGCGTAAATCTTGATCAGAAAGAATAGGCCGATCAACTTCAAATCGAGCATAAACACCAGTAGACACATCTAATACACCATCTAGAAAAGCCGAAGCATTTGTCGCCGTTGTTTGAAATGAAGAACTGGATAATTTTTGAATAGAGGACATGAGTGAAAAGCGGTCTCCTATTCTAATTTTATCAGGGGCTAACAAATTAAATTTATAATCCAAATTAGCATTGATTGAGCCACCATTGATATTTGCCCCAAAGTCTAATCCTGCCCTAAAATTATTGTTTAACTGAAAATAGGGATTAACTGAATGACCTGCTGCAGAGATTTTATCCTTAGAACCGCTACCAATAATTACAGTATTGTTCGCACTAGGACCAACAAATTTTTGGTAATCCCAGATAAATGCATTTCCAGATGACCAGATACTTTGGTTGTTTGTTTGAAAAGAACTATTTATATTTAAAAGGGACTGCTGGGATACAGCCTGAGTTGACACTAGAAAAAGAGTGGCAATAATGGAATACATCTTAGACATAATTATCTCCTGTTTAGAAAACAAAGACTAAATTACCCTTTCTCCAAATTTTAATCACAGTTCCCGTATGTTTATTTCAAGTACTCGTAGCAATTTTCAATCAAAAGCAAAAGGTATCGCCGACTGAATTTACAGCGATAAATTAAGATTCCCTGCTAAGAAAACCTTAAAAACCAAGTAACTCAGTAGGTTAATATTAATCCTAACATATAAGCATCATGCGCAAAAGCGATTATTGATTTTGTCACTAATAATTTAATTTCTCTCAATCAATGAAGTCCCTTAATAATTAATGCCCAATGCTAGACCTTATTAAATAATTATTAGTAACTGCCAAAGTCAGATGCTCCTACACTTACTGATTTTTTACTTTGGACATAATTTAACGCTTTATTTCAGTAAAAAAATTACCAAGCTGCTGGAATTTTTTTGTGTATTTCTAGTTTTTTATCTTGAATAATAATATAGCCACCTTTAATTAGTTCCTTCATAATCTTATTAACCATTTCCCTAGATGCCCCTACTATATTAGCTAATTCTTGCTGAGTGGGCCTTTTATTAATAACTAAAATATCACCTTCTTTAACAGCTAAATCATACAATGCCTGAGTAGTCCTTTCATAAACATTTGACAAGGCAAGTTGCTTGACCTTATCCGTCAATCGTCTTACCGTTTCAGCAAGATCCTGAATTAATCCAAAAGCCACATCAGGATGATTAGAAAGCCATGTTTTAAAATCAACTTGTGCAATAATGGCGCAGCTTGATTTCTCTAAAGTAACAACAGATGCTGATCTGGGGTCATTACTTAACAAAGCTAACTCACCAAAATAAGAGATTGGCGTCTGTGTAAATAATGTAATTTCTTTACCTTGAGAATCACTTGAAAAAACACGCACTTTTCCTGATAACAATATATACATTGAACGGCTATCATCTCCTTCATTAATAACAAAGGCATTCTTGGGGAAAGTTACCTTCTTTGCATGAGAAGCAAGTTCAGATAGGGGGTTATCAGATAATTCAGATAAAAAAGGGATAGATTTTAGACCAAGAAACACGTCTTGCTGCACAGGAGTACCTATTTATATTTCAGATGAAAATTAATATCCTTTCCTTTAATGGGCATAAAAGGAAAGGGAAATTGAGAGCAGGGCAATCATGTTTAACCTTACAATCAATTATAAAGTCAAACATACTTGCCCTACGACTATCCTCAAATTACCTTTCGCTGATATTTACTTATGTCCACCCCCAACATTCTCAACCGGTGCACTTTGTGGAACCGCATTTTCACATCCTATACTAGATAAATAATTCAATATTGCTGTCTTAAGTGGCTCAGGCACTGCCTGTATAGCGCTAATCATAGAATTACAGTAATTAATTTTTTCAACACAATTGGTAAACTGAACACCTCCTACTACATTTGTAGTACACATACTTCCGTTATAAGAAAGAGTAACCTGAGTAGAAACTTTTGCATTTTTTGCTTCACCTCCTATTAGGACCTTGCCATCAAATATGGTTTCACTGGCTCTAAGAGCTGCCATAAGATCTTTATCACCATTCAGTATTTTAATACCGCAGCCATTGCTTCCTTTAACACTCTTTCCTTCTTTACAGGCTTCTACTTTTTCCCCTGTTAAATTATTTAAAACAACTACTTTGCCTGTATCAAAATTCATACCACTGGATAAAAGTGAAGTATTAAAAATGTAATTACTTAGAAGTTTTTCTGCAGGTGTCACTGTTGTTATTGTGGGGCTTGCAACCTGATCTCTATTCCATAAAAACAGACATAAAACAATCAAGACAACTATGATTAAATATAACAAATTATTATTTTTCATTTATTTCACCTTTATATAACATTAAAAAATCACAATTATTAATAAGCCAAATTAAGCTTTAAAAAAAATTGCCGTTCAGGCACTATGTCTGAAATTTGCGCCCCCGTCATATCAACTTCGCTATGGTAATTAAAACGGGTATTAAATATATTTTTAACCTCAAGACTAAGTGATCCAATCTTTTTGGGAAAACGTAGGCCAATAGCTGTATCAAAAAGCCAAAAGTCATCAGCATATTGAGCCAACTTATTTTGAGCCTCAATCACTTCAATACTCTGATTAACAAAAACGCCAGATAACTTTGTAAAAAGACCACTTGAATGATAAAAATTCATACTTAAAGGGACTTGATGTAAACGAAGACTGGTAGGGTTTATAGAATCAATATTATTCAGAGAGTATTCTCTATTAAACTCAAAGAACCTATATTCTGAACTTAATGCAAGCCATGACAAAGGTGACCAGTATAAATAAGCTAAATGAGCAGACTCATCACGCCTTTGAGTTGATACATTTTTATTTAGAACGACAGCTTGCTTGGTATCGCGCCATGTCACTTCCCCTCCTAAATAAAGGTTTTTTATTAAAAACAAATCCATTCCCAGCCCATAATTCCATGCTGTGGTGCCATTTAGTTCATCAAAAAACTGATTAAACCCTGCTATTTGAGTAGGTTCAATGGTTTGACTTGCTACCAATGGTTTTTTTAAGGTTTTAAAAACAGCACTTCTGAAAGTTATTGTATTAGAAGGCGACCAGATAACCCCTACTTTTGGATTGATTTGATTTTTCTGCACCAAACCATCATCATAAATATCCAGACTAAGCCCTAAAGTCGAAGTTAAATTTTTTGTTAAATCTAGCAAAGAATAAATATATCCATTATAACTATTGGTTTTTTGATTAACCGTATCGACTATTTGTGGACCATTTGTTGTTGAAGGAGCGAGGGACCCTCCTCCAGCAAAGAAAAATTGTGACGTTTTATCAGTTTGAGAATTTATAGTATTATTCGCATTTAAACTTATAAAACCAAACCCTGCAGTCAAACTAAACGATTCAGGATGAAACAGATATTGAGCTTCAATCTGATAGCCTGATTCTTCTCTTTTAGTGCTAGAGTTTTTAATACTGGAATTTTTAATACTTCCCCCAGGAGCACTCACTGTAGCACTTAGAGCAAACTCACGATTGCTTTCTTTTTCTTTAAAATCAGTAAAAAAAGCAGATAGAATAAAATCTTGCTGATTATTTATTTCATAATTCAAACCCAACCGTGCGGTATCCTGCCTTATACTTTCTCTAAAGTTTTCTTGATGGAAATTATTAAGCCGTAAAGCTACATCCCCTTTTATCACTTCTTCTGTTTTAAACTCAACTGAAAGATTTAAATCCGAATTAATAGAATATTGGGCGAAAATATTATAAATGTTCTGCTTATAATCGTCATTGGCTCTAAAACCATCAGTTTGATAATGAAACTGGCCAAAACTAAGAGATAAATTGTCATAAATACCAGAAATAACCAAATTATCAGTAAATGTATTATTACTTCCTACCGCTCCATTAGCTAAAATATGAGCCCCATTTGCAGCATATAAAGCATCATATTCATTGGACGATAAACTACCTGGCCCAGTTGAGTTTAATATGCCTATATTTTCACCTGACTGGGGTTGGACAGGAATAACATTAATGGGCTGAAAAAGTTGTGCTTGCAGTAATTCACTGGCACGTGCCACACGATGTCTAGCTTTACCTTGCAAGTTATCAGATAAAAAACGATGACTAGAAGGATTAGTAAAATCCTGTCCTAGTGAATCCCAAGCCTGTTTTAATGCCACACGATTAAAATCTAAATCCTGATATATCCGCGCCATATTGGCTGATTTAGCCGCAGCATCTTCATCTAACAACAATTTTGATCGATAAACACCTCTATTATCATTTAACTCAATGGCTTTCTGCATATCTTCTAAAGCTTCAATAGGCTGATTGATAGACTGTTTTCTAATAGCATCATAAAACCAAGGGGTTGGATCTTTGGGGTCCATTTGTTTTGCAATTTTTAATTCGGTTGCCGCATAATCATTGTTTCTCAATTCGTAATAAGCCTTACCTAAATAGCTTCGCATCATCGCATTATCAGGATCAAGACTAACTGCTGTTTCTATATGTTGAGTCCCTTTTTCTAACTGCCCTTCCCTAATGTAGGCTAAGCCTAATCCTAAATGGGCTAAAGGATCATCTGGGTTAAATTTAATCGCTTGATTAAAGACCTTCTTTGCTCTATCAATATCAACTTGGGCTAAGTAATTAAACCCTAAAACTGTTTGCGTTCGTCCCAAAGTAGGATTGAGTTTTTGAGCTTGTTGCGCAGATTTTAAAGCCTCATCTCTTTGACCATTTGAAAGTTGTAACTCTGCCAATTGAGCCCAAGCTAAAGCATTATTTGGCGCTAAATAAACGGCTTCTTGAGTCGCTAACTGAGCTTCTCTCAATTTAAATTGAGATTGATAGCTATATGAAAGCGCAATCTTTGCAGTGGCCGATTGAGGGTCAGCATTAACCGCTTTTTGAGCAAGCCTTAATCCTTCAGTTTTTCTATTTTTAGTTATCGCAATAATAGCTTGTAAGGCAATAGCTGAGCTATTATTGACTTGTTTTAACAATGCCCTATCAATCTGAATAATGGCGTTTTTTACATCACCTAATGTTAATAACAGAGAGGCTTTTAAAACTAAATAGTCTGCACCCTGTTTTCCCTTGGGTACAGTATCTAACATAATCAAAGCTTGGTAAGAGTTACCCTGTTGATATAACTTAATTGAGGAGCTAAAAGCAGTATTATCAAATGTTTCTACATCAATAATCGGAGGATAATACAAAGACCATTGCACAGCATCTTCTGGTTTAAGTACTAACTTTCTAATCTCAGGGGCTTTATCTCTGTTAGAAAAGCCCGTAAAACCTTGTTTAATATAAACGCTACCTAATGGATTACTTGCTTTAACGACCCCGTCAAATACAGTAATCTCTGTTTGCTGTTGTCCCACCTCTACTAAGAATTCAGTTCCTTCATGTACTGCATTAATAAAGGGAGTTTGTACCTTTAGCTGTTGTGTTTCACGACTACGAAAAAAACCTGCCCCTTTAATTAAGTTAATAATCCAAGGTGTTTTTTTTTCAGTCGTTGAGGAAAAACTAAGTGTTGAATTTTGGCTAAGAACAACTCTAGGACCATTCTTAAACATCAGCGTTACTCGACTGCTATTTAAAGTGCGCACTTTATCGCCATAACAAAAGTTATGGTCTATAGAAATGGGCTTCCAATCAAAACTTCCTAAAACTTGAGTATCCACTTTTCCTTGAATAGAAACAGCTGTTGCCAAAAATTTTGTACAAGTCGCTGACGCATACAGGGAATTTGGCAATAACAAAAAAACAAAGAAAAAAGCTGTTCGTTTATGCATTTTTATAATAATTATTTGCAAACAGTCAAATATGCCGTATTAGCCCCAATCCATAAAATACTAGGGAATGGCTTTATTTGTTAGATTTATTTTATGTCTATTCCTCTCCAAAAAGCAAGGGATAGGTAATATTACCAATCATGATGACTACCTCTTGACTTTTACCTAATTTTTTGACTGATACCAAATGTAAATTTTGTTTTAAAAACTGTAAATAAAAATGAGTGGGGCCATCATTCGGATTAGCCTTTTCAATTTCCGTCCATTTCACTAATGCTTCTGTCCATTGTTGTCGCTGAAAGTATTTAAGGGCTATAGCAAAATCAGTTAATAAAGCCTGTTGAAAATTTGTTGAATCCATTCGACTAATTAACTCATAAATATGAACTGATTGAGCCTTTCCTTTAAGAATAAAAAAACCTATTTCACGAGTTAAAAAACTAGGCAAATTATCTATTACATCAGAGGTGACTAGAATTTGTGTCCCTAATAGTTTATTTAAGCCTTCTATACGTGTCGCAGTATTAACAGTATCTCCAACCGCTCTATATTCATAATGTTCAGCTGCACCAACATTACCTAAGTGAAAATCACCAAAATTAAGTCCAAAACGAGTCACTAGTGGATGTTGCTGTGTTTTATTAAAACTATCAACAGAATTTCTTATTTCTAATGCAGCAATACAAGCATGCGTTCTTGCACAGACATCCTCCTCTTCACTCCCCCAAATAGCAAACATGGCATCACCCACAACATCAGAAACAATCCCTTTATTAGTCTTGACCAGAGGAAACATAACCGCATAATATTGATTAATTAGCTGATATAGTTTTTGTGGCTCCATATTTTCAGAAAGCGTTGTATATTGCCCAGCATCGGTTGCCATACAAACACCCTGCAACTGCTGACTATATTGTTTTATAACTTGGGCATCATGACGTTGCTGCGCCATAGAATTAACCATGTTATCAGGCACATACAGACTAAAAGCATGTTGCATATTTTTGTGTTCTTGTTTTCCTTTGAAAAATTGAGAAATTAATACAAAGCTAACAATTAAAGGAGCTTGAATAATAAGGGGAATAAATAAAGGTAACCAGACTGCTTGGGTTTTAAACTGCCAATAAGCAACAGACAAATACGTTAAAGTCAGCAAAAATAACAAACAGAGCGCCTGTTTATAAGAAAAAAACCTGACGATAACAATCAATAAACAACTCCATATTATAATTAATAAGAATTGATTGATTGCTGGTAATGGTTTTAACCAAGAATTTTCAAGCAAGTTTGCAACAGCAGTAGCGGCTAATTCAATAGGGCTAGTTACATCACTATTGGTTTCTGAAAAAACAGTGTATAGACCCACTGTTTTCTCTGCTTCTATAGTTTTTGAGTAACCAATCAAAACTATTTTATTGTTAAATAAATTAGGGTTTAAAACATCACTGACCAAAGCTTGGTAAAAAGGAACCGTTGGAATGGATTCAGCAACCCCATAATGATTAAAATACAAGCTATCAGGCTGCTGTAATAAACTCAGCCAAGTAATTAATAAACGTTTTTTAGACGATTGAAAATTTTCTTCTCTGATTATTTTTTTAATGTCATCAAGAGCCTGAGGATTATTGATCAATATATCTTTTAATTTTTGAAAACTTCTATTGTCTATCTTTGGGTCTATTTCTAAAAATAATCTATTATTAGATTTGCTCTGTAGCTGATTAAGTATTATTGAAACTTCCTTATCAAGCTGTGTCAGTAAATAATGTTGAAAAATACTGACAGGAAAAGTTTCCACATCGCCTGCACTGCTTTTATAAGCCAAAAACTGTTTAACTGTTGTTGATGTTTTGGGTAATAAAAAAGGGGCTGTCGCAACGGCTGCTTTTTCTAAAATAGGAATAGATTTAATAATTCTTTCAAACTTGAATGAATTATAAGACTCTGCAAAATGAATACTCTGCTGCTTAAGATAGCTACTTAAAATAATATTATTACCTTGAGTCATAGACTGGGCTAATAATTGGTCATTTTCTATGTCTTTACTCTCCCCAAACATCATATTAAGAGCAATAATAGAAGGGGCTTGCTGATTTATTTTATTAATTAATTCAGCATAATATGAACGAGGCCATTTCTCAGGATTATCAGGTAAATTTAATATTCGGCTAGATATTTCATCAACACTCACAATAACAATATTATTGGGAGGTGAAGTTGCCCCCCGTAATTGAAATAAAACAGGTAAACCAAATTCTTCCTCAAGATAAAGACTTTGAGGTGTCAAGCTAAAAAAAGCTAGCGCAACGCCTATAATTAAAAAAGAAAGACAAATTTTATTATTGTTAATTAACTTCATTTATAATTATAAAAATAGTCAGGAGGCTTATATCTTTTTAATTGCTCTTAAGTGATCATAAAAATCAAACAACACACCTTTAGAATCGTTAACTTGGCTAAGTATTAGTCTAAAGTCATGTGTTATTTTTATCTACAATAGCACAATCACTTATATGAACTAGTATATCTCTTACAAAAGCCAGAAAGCATTGTAAGAGATATGTCCTGTTTAGAGTAGCCTCATCAAAATGTTCAGATCTAATGAAACAAGGCTCTTTATTCGGGGATAATGAGAATCTATCAATGAGGTGTAGAAACAGGGCAAAAATGCTGTTATAAAAGTTATAGAAATTCAGCGATAAAAACAGCCTATGCGACTGGGAGTTATAGTCAACGAGAAATCGGAGAGTATTTTCACTTACACCCAAGTATTAATCGTTCCAAAAGTTTTCGCATGTAGCTCCTTCTCCCTCAAGGGAGAAGGTTGGGATGAGGGTGAAATTGACTGCCAGAACTTTTGGAACGATTAATACTACAGTGGGTGTTATCGTAAGGAAATTTAAGAATTCGTAATTCGGGACTTGCCCCCAGCCATTCCTTCAGGAAATTCAAGATTATATTTTCTAGCTTTAGCAGGCGCTTTTTCAATTAAATAATCGGTCAAAATTTTACTTTTATAACCTGACTCCAGGTTATAAAAGTAGCGAGCCACTATCAAGGAATTTCTGAAATGCTTCCTCTGGGTTGTTTTGCTCAATCAATTGTTACTTTCATCTTGGTCTAATGGTTTCGGCTCCTGAGAAGAGAAATATTCATAATTCCCATCATCAAATTTATCAACAGAATCCTGTGGCGAATAGTAGTTTTTTAAATCGACCTCATCTGTTGCAGTGGATTGCTCCATAAATACAGAGTTCTTTTCCCCATATTGCATCTGTAACTTCGGCCTATCAACCCACCTTTTTTCTATCCAGGCAGTATAATAATTATCGTACTTCGCTTGTATACTTGACATGTTTTGATTTGCCCAGCGCTCTGAATCAGGTGTTTTTTTTACCCATTTACAAGCCTGTAACCAACTATTAAATTGTGCGGATTGAAGTTTATCTTTAACAACTGGTTTAAGGGAGAAACGAGCTTTCCACCACCCCATTCGAGGGTCAATGATTGCATAATATATCCTATTGGCTTCTAAAGTAGCCGACATAAAATCTGCACTTTCACCAATGACCATAAAAAGGTGCTCTCCTGGGTCTAACTGATAAGCTACTTTTTTCTTTGCCGCAACAACCCCAACAAGACTCGGTTTATCATCCTTGATTTCAAAAACACTAGACTGTACGGCATAACCAATTCTAGATGGACGTAAAAATACAACGACAGACTTTCCTGACTCTGGCTCATCGACCACATCACTGGTTGCTACAGCCTCCATATGTCTGACGACCCCCGTACAACCAAACAAAAGTAATGGGAGCAACAATAATGTAATAAAAGCTAAAAATAGTTTTTTTAGAGTCATAATGATTTGTCTTCCCAGTTGTCGATTATTTTGCTAAACAAGAAATTGTATTTACCAAAGATAGAAGCAGCTAATTCTTGTATTTATAGGCGAACCTCTATTTTAAAATCATAAACAGAGTCCAGAGAGAACGTTTTATAAATCTATTATTTACTGTACTTAGTTCTCAGTAGATATACATTTCCTGTTCGGCTCGACACTCTAACATATACCTTTAGTGTTAATATTTCAACTGAGTATTTTTATCAAGAATTGATTAATCTGATAATTATGTATAACCATCTTATGACCCCCCCTCCTTTTCAAACAGAATCTTTAGTTTTTAAGGAACACAGGGGCTCAAATTAAGAATCATTTGCTTGCCTTACAATAACCCTCACTGTACTGGAATGTAAATATAATGCTCTCCGATTTCTCGCTGACTATATGCTCCAGTGTCATAAGCTATTTTTATGGCTGAATTTCTATTTGCTGATTATCGCTCTATTTCGGATAAAGACTTTATTATTCCTATGTTATCAATTCGAGACCCCCGGTTTTCTTATCTATTTTTTCCTAGATTTCAAGAAATCAAGGGAAATCAAGGGGTTGAAATCAAGGGGTCAGCCAGCTTGATTTTTAACTAAGAGTTCGCTATAGTCCTTAAATGGCTAGATTACCCAGAATTGTTGTTCCTAATCAACCCTTGCATATTATTCATAGGGGAAACAATAGACAAGATATCTTTGAATCTGAAGAGGATATGACTCGGATCAAAGAAGATATTGCACATGCATTATCCAAATCTGATTGTCGTCTGCATGCCTATGTCATCATGAGC
>Ga0105358_10001552_pt1 | contig 12269 bp, 2 predicted proteins | sample GOMGulsemesocosm_5_FD_83509 | JGI IMG/M metagenome (GOLD analysis project Ga0105358, IMG submission 83509) | Methane-oxidizing microbial communities from mesocosms in the Gulf of Mexico - GOM15C Gulf of Mexico | ecosystem: Environmental > Aquatic > Marine > Cold seeps | place: Gulf of Mexico...
CTACAGGGCAGCTTAATTATTACAGTCGCTGTCATATTGGTTGTGATCGTTGGGGATCATCAAATATTAAGCTCAATGGCGGTAACATAAAAGCAGCCAAAGAAATAACCATTAACGCTGATGTCGAATTCTATGATCTTGGCGGTGTTGTTCTCGGTTTGGGCGATACTACCATTAACTCGCCAAATTTAACCATAGAAGCCATTACTGTACCTTCGGTTTTTTCAAGAACTAAAGGGTTGGTAGGATTTTTTGATTTTGGTCTTGCCCGGATATATCGGCAAGATCAAGGCGGTTCTCTCGTCTCAAATATGGGAAATCTAATCCTCAATAGTACCAACCCAGTACGGCTTATTGGTGCTGAGCTCGGCTCAGGCCAAAACGAGATAATCCCCGGTGGCAGCGTTGTGGTACGTGAGCGCGTGAACGAAAGCCCTGTTGTTGGTGAATCTATTGGCTTTTTAGGTGGAGGCCAATGAGGACTTTAAGTGTATTTAATATATTGCTGGCTTTACTACTATTCGCATTTACCTCAAGTGCCTATGCACAGTTAGGTTTGGGACAAGAAACCGAAGCGGATCGGTTCTTGCGCGAACAACAGTTGCGCCGTGAAAAAGATGAGCTACAGCGTCAAGAAAGTATTCCAATTCAAGATCAAACAGAATCCCAACCCGAAACACTTGCCGATAAAATATGCTTTACGATTAACGATGTGAGCATACAAGGTGCTACCGTCATATCGGCCGAAAGCCTAGCCGAGCTTAGTGACCCTTTGTTGGGAGAGTGTGTTGGCCAAAAAAGTATTGCTAAATTTGTTCAAGCTATTAATCAGATGTATATCGAACGTGGCTACATTACGACTAGAGCATATTTACCCGAGCAAAATTTAAGTCAAGGTAATCTCGTAGTAAAAATAATTGAAGGCACTATAGAGTCCATCAAACTAAACGAAAACAGTAGATCTGATTCAATCCGCTTATGGGCTGCCTTACCGGGTAGCAAAGTAGGTGATGTGCTTAATATGCGGAATTTAGAGCAGGCTGTGGATCAACTTGACGCGCCTCCATCCACGAAATCAAATGTCAAATTGTGGCCGGGTAACGAAGTGGGCAGTACTTTGGTCGAAATTAGCACTGTCGATAATAATAGTTTTAGAGCAAACATAACCACCGACAATGATGGTCAAGATTCAAGTGGCAAAAACAGACTGACATTAGGTCTAGAATACGACAATTTATTGTCCTTGAACGAAACTTTTCGGCTTAGTTATATTGGTAGTCGCGATACCAACGCACTTATATTTCAATCAGGGTTTAGCTTTGGCAACGCCAGTATATCCTTGACCAAAAGTTATTCTGAATACATTAGCTTTTTATCAGAATATTCGGAGTTGTTTGGGAGTTCAGACAGTAATTACCTAAATTTTGACTATATGCTTTTCCGCAATGCAAAGCACAAAATTACCGTAAAATCAGGCTTGTCGAAACGAGAATCACAACGACTAATAAACGATGTAGAGCTAAGTCCCCAGCGCCTCGCTGTCGCGACTCTTGGCATTGAACACCGGTATGTCAACGGTCAGGCGCGGTGGCTAAACAGTATTAAAGTCTCTAACGGACTCAATGCCTTTGGAGCGAGTGTCGATGTAGAAAATTTACCCCTAGATGCGCCTCATGCTCAATTTCAAAAGGTATCCGGGAATATTCATTTTAGCCGACCTATAAACGACAAGCTCTACTTACAATCACTTTTCTCCGGTCAATATGCCTTTGATTCCCTTTACGGTTCCGAACAAATACATTTGGGTGGTTTATCCAGTGTGCGAGGTTTTATCGGACAGCCTATTAGCGGTGATGAGGGTTATTACCTGCGTAACGATGTGTCTCTGAGTTCCTTAAATCGCAGTTTGAGTGAAAAGCTACCATGGCTTGATGTATCGAGCTCCGTGTTTGTGGATGTTGGGTATGTTAAGTCGAGAGCGGAGAATATTTATGGTCGTTATGAGGAATCTTTAGCGGGTGCCGGTTTCGCTATTAATTTGTTTTATCGTGCTAGCCGCGCATCTATTACATTGGCTGTTCCGGTCTTTGCTAGCCAAAAAAGAATCATGGATGGCTAGCAGCTGTCTTTTTCCCTAAATTTAAGTTTTTAAAAATGTAAGTGAGATTACTATGAGAAATTTAATGATGAACAAAAAGCTGATAAAAACGTTGTCAACTGCTCTAGCTTTATGCGCGATGTCAACCATGGCTTATTCCAAATCAAAAGCCACTGACGCCGCGTTAAAGCAACTTGAGTCTCAGAAATTTGAAGAGGCAGCGAAAGAATTATCAAAGAGTTTTGAAGCGGGGGATGGTGACGCTGCTTTTTATCTCGGGCGTATGTTCGAATTAGGTTTGGGTACAAAAGCTGATGTTAAACGAGCCGCGGGTTTGTATCAGTTGTCGGCTGATAAGGACAGCGCCTTGGGTCAAAACAGGTTGGCCCTGGTATATATCAGAGGCGAAGCGGGTGTGCTGCAAGACTATAGTCAGGCCATGACTGTGCTTAAAAAAGCCGCTAGTAAAGGCAATGCTGATGCTCAATTTAATTATGCGGTGATGTTTGAAAAAGGCTGGGGCATAAAGGCTGATATGAAGAAAGCGACCCAATGGTTTAACAAAGCTGCAGAACAAGATCATATTGGTGCACAAAACAAACTGGCTCTGGCCTACCGTGATGGCTCAGGTATAAGTAAGAACCCAGAAAAATCGCTGCATTGGTTCGCCAAGGCCGCTGCGCAAAACAATCCTCTAGGCTTGTATGAATTAGCGAACGCTTTCGCTGAAGGCAAGTATCGTCCAGAGAAAAAAGGAACGGCTTATATGCTGTTCAATTTGGCCGCCGCTGCTGGTCTGCAGCAAGCAGCTACCCGTCGTGACAGCATTATCACAGAGCTCAATAGTGATGATGTGAATAAGTATCAAAAGTTAGCCCGTGCGTGGATAGACCAAAGCTCTTCAGATCGATTAAAGACGCTTACGAAAGGCGTGTAAAGCACCGTGAAATCATCTATTTATTAGGCCTAAAGAAAGAAAAATATTATGTATAAGCAAGCTACCGGTACTGAAGGCTGTTCGTTCTTGACCAAGGTGATCGTACATTGTTGCTGTCTGTTTTTAATGTTCACGCCTATGGCCACCACCGTGACAATGGCAGCTCCAATTGAAGACCCTCGGGCACCAGTAGAATTTAAACCCACGGTAAATATTGCTGAAAATGGCAGCGCAATTGTCAATATTACAGCACCTAGTCAAGCAGGAATATCACTCAACAAATTTAAACAGTTTGATGTTGAGCAAGCGGGGCTTGTACTTAATAATAGTTTGGTAGATGGCAGTAGTAATTTAGCGGGCTTTTTAGCGGCCAATCCAAATTTGAGTGGCCAATCGGCCAATATGATCGTCAATGAAGTCACTGGAACAAGACTCAGTACCTTATTGGGCGACATAGAAGTGTTTGGTGATAAGGCCTCAATCATTATTGCCAACCCCTATGGCATTAGCTGTAATGGCTGTGGTTTTATCAATACTGATAGCGTAGCTCTCACGACAGGTCGGCCTATTCTTACAGGAGGGGATATACAGCTCGACATTAAGTCCTCGGGTACGGTTACCGTAGAGGAGGGTGGTTTAAATGGGGATGTGTCAGCGCTTAAGCTAATCGCCGGTAACATCAGTTTGCAGGGCACCGTTGTGGTCCTCGGCGATTTGACTCTTGCCGCTGGAGATATGCTGTATGACTACGGCAGTAATGCTGTTGTAGAGTCACGATCCAATTCTGCTGAGTCGCGTTATGCTATTGACGGTAGCTTATTGGGCGCTATGCGTGCTGGCAGCATTAACATTATCGTCGAGGGCAAAAATGCAGGCGTTCGCCTTGAGGGTTATGCCGAAGCAAGCCAAGGGGATTTTGACCTCTCCGCTGATGGCAATATATCTTTACGGGGTTTAGCTTCTGCGGGAGCCATTAATATTCAAAGCCAAGGTGATGTTACCCAGGCCAAAGATTTTACTGCCGGACGAGATATTACAATAACAGCAGCGAACTTATCGGTTGCAGAAGACGGTGCTCTACAAACCGCTGAGTCACTAAATGTCACACTTACCGGTAGCGCAACAATATTTGGTGACACCCAAGTACGTGATTCAGTCAATATCACCGCTGTAGAAGGAATAACGTTAGGCGAAGAGTTTTTGGTTTCTGGTGGAGCGCAACTAAATACCCAGGGTTCTGTCATTTTAAGCGAAGGTATTTTTTCGGTGCCGACGCTGTCAATCAATGCAAAGAGCACTCGTACCGCTGCCGGCGCCACATTGCAGCTGGGCCAATCCATCATTATTGATGGCGGCACGGTTCAGTTTGACGATGGTAGTTATATTGTTGCTGATGAGAGTGTCCAGCTACTCAATAACAGTAACTTCAATAATGCCGGGCAAATTGTTACTCAACACCTTAACGCCAATGGTGCAGTGGGCAGTAATGCAGAAAACGCGGTAATCCAAACTGAGCAACTCGGCTTAGAGTTCAGTGAGCGATTTTCGAATTCGGGCAACATTATTAGTGGTGCATTTGAATTTATTCGAACTCCGTTGTTTGAAAACCTAGCCAGCGGGCGTATCTCTGTATCGGCAATTGACGTCGATGGTTTTTTTAACAACCAAGGTGCCGTTATTTATGATGGCAACCTGAGTTTAAGTGCGAGTTCTGGTCTCATTAGTGGTGGGACCTTGGTGAGCACTGGATTGATGGATATCTCTACGGTGGGTGCATTATCGCTGTCTGGCTCGATTCAGGCTCTATCAGGGCTTGAAATACAAAGTAGTGGTCCTATACAGATACAAAATCTTGATGTTGTATCACAAGGAGACTGGTACTTAGCGGCTGGCAGCGAGCGGCTGAGTATTAATGGTTTAAACGCCTATGTGAACGCTATTGATTGGCAAGCCCAAGGTGTTGATTTAAGCGGTGTCGTAAACTTGGCCGCTAGCGATGTCAATATTGAATTACTCGGTGATTTCACCAATGCAGGTCAATTAACAGGGTTCGATGCTTTAGCATTGAGCGCTGTGAATGTTGTAAATACTGGGCTTATAGAAAGCGCCGGTCAGCTTAGCATCAGCAGCCAGGCTTTTGATAACAGCGGCCAATTAAAAGTTAACCACCTAATTCTGGACAGTAACACCTTTGCCAACAGCGGTGTGTTACAAACTAATAATTTTGATTTGACCTTAGAAAACATATTGAACAATGCGGCTGGTGAAATCCGTATTTCTGACACCTTTAACTTGCAAAGTTTAGGAATTGATAACCAAGCAGGCTTGATATTAGCGAGCCACTTTAACGCCATTCTATTTGGTGACATTCTTAACCATGGCGGCGAAATACAAGCCGTAGATACCTTGAACTTGTCGGGTAACGGTCAGATCGATAACACCTTGGGTCTTATTATTGGTGGTGCAGCTCTTTCGCTCACAGGCTTTGATAATATTGATAATCAGCAGGGCTGGATACAAGCGCAAGGTGCAATAACACTAAGGGCTAACAGTTTAAATAATAAAAATGGAGTTGTTAGTTTACGTTCTGGTGAAATTACTCTGAGTGGGGATGTTGATAACGCTGCGGGAGAAATTCGCGGTGTGACTTATCAATTAAACGCCCAAAATTATAACAGTGACACGGCGAGTATGTTATTTGCCAGTGATCAATTGACTATAAATATTAATTCCGCATTAAATAATGAAGGGATATTACTGGCCAATGGCTCCCTATCAATCGACACCGCGAATCTAAATAACAACGGTTTAATCTACGCCAATGATATGACGGTGCTGGTCGGTACCCAACTGTCTAACCAAGGCCGTCTACAAGCCGCCAACTTATCCGTCGAAACTTCAGACCTGCTCAACGGTGCTGGTGCCCAGATCTTAGCCAGCGAGACGTTAAGCATACAGGCAACGCAATTGTTGCAAAACGATGGGCTGCTTACCGCATTTGACACCCTCAGCATCAATACTTCTGAGCTAAATAATAACGGTGTTATTGGCGCAGTTCAGCTGCCCGTTGTGATCGGCTATCAAGCATTCCAAGGTAGCGAAGATCGCTTAGTGAGTTACTTAGATATAACGGCCGACAATATTGCTAATAACGGTAATATTTTAGCCTTGGAGCAAGCAAGTTTTACGGTTAACAATGAACTGATAAACGCCGGCCAAATTTATGCCGATCAGTTGAGTCTTATCGGGGCTGGCCAAGCAATTAACACCGGCGATATCTTAGCGCAATCTTTGTCGGTTGAGTTAACCGCATTGGTGAATCATAACTTGATCCAGACTTCTGATTTTACTGCCATTGTCACAGAATACATCAATACCGACGATGCCCTAACAATTGTTGATGACGTCAGTTTTAATATTACTAATGCTTTAACCAATAGCGGTATTATTTACGCCAACAATACAATTAGTCTAGAGGCGCAAAGCTTGATTAATTCGGGCACCGTTAGCGCCGCACAATTATTGGCCTCGTTGACTGGAGTTGCCAACAATAGCGGCAATATTCTAATGGGCGACAGTGCTAGCAGCATAAGCGCGGCACAGATACAAAACACGGCTACAGGAATTATTAAATCTGCTGATGAACTTGCGCTGGATGCGCAGTCACTTGAGAACGCGGGTTTAATTAGCAGCGCCACCGCGTTGCTTTTGTCTGGTGTAGATATTAACAATGCCGCGGGGGCCAGTATTATTTCTACTGGTAGCATCGATGGCTTAGCATTAAGTGGTGACATTAATAATGCAGGGCGTATTGCAGCCGGTGACTTCGCGATCAAAACTGGTTTGTTGCAACTGGCAGGGCGCCAACTTAACAATCAGGCTGGTGGCTTAATTTACAGTGCTAACGACTTATTGTTAAATTTTAGTGCAGGCATTCTAAACCAAGGGCCTAACGCCCAGGTGAATGAAGCAGCGACGATCTATGCCGAAAACAATGCCACCTTTAACAGCCAAGACCTCAACAACGCAGGTGATATTGGCAGTAATACATTGATCAGTGAGCATAGCGGCGCAGTATCAAACTCAGGCTTGATCAATAGCCACACCCTACGGCTAAAAGCACATAGTTTATTAAATATCGGTAGAGTTTCTAGCGTGGCGGATAGCCGTTTAGATATAACTACCGCGCTTGAAAACACCGGTGACCTTATCGCAGAGGGCCGATTGGTTTTGTCATCGGCTAGTCTCAACAACAGCGGGAATGTATCAGCCAAGCAGTTACAAAGTAGCCAAAGTTCAGATTTTATAAATAGCGGCGCTATCATCACCCTGCAACAGCTAAATATTAACGCTGCATCCATAGAAAATTTAAGCTCTGGCCTTATACAGTCCAGTACCGATATTAATTTACTAAGCCAGGCTGACCTCGATAATCAGGGTACGGTACTCGCAGGCGGTACACTTGATATAGCGGCTGCCAATGTATTTCAAACAGGTTTAATACGCGCGGCAGATGCTGAGTTCACGATTACCGACCAGCTTGATAATAGTGGTCATATATACATTGCCTCCGACTGGTTGTCGGCTGGCACTGGTGTGGGCCAGCTAAACATTAATGCCAGCACTATAAACAATAGCGGTTTGTTGTACAGCGAGACTATTAATATCGCCGCTGAAGATTTAAATAATATAAATGGTTTAGTATCGGCAGAATCAATGCTAGATATTCAACTGACTGGGGATTTGTTCAATCAGCATGGGCTTGGCTTGGGTGGTATACAAAGTGCTGGGGATTTACAAATAACAGCCGCGAGCATTCTTAACCAAGGTGACCTGATAGCCCAGCAATCACTCATGCTGACGGCGGTAGAATTAAACAACCAAGGTCTTATACAAACTAGCCAAAACCTAGATGCAAATATTTCTGCTGAGCTGCACAACAGCGGCTCAATTATAGCGCTCGAGAAAATTGATTTGTCGGCTGGAGAACTCTTAATAAGTGGCTCAACGACGAGTGCCGCGTTTTTACAGGCCGCACAACTAAACATCGACGCCGCTATTATTGAGATAAACGAGAGCGCTGTGGTACGTGCAACTGACACCGTTAATATTGTGAACGTACAGCGACTCAGCAATGCGGGCCTCATTCAAGCAGGCAGCACCCATTTAACGGCAACCGGTGCACAAAGCGTATTTGAAAATAGCGGTGCCTTGGTAGTGGAACAGTTTAGCGTTAGCCAATTACAGCGTTACAGCAGCCAGGGCGGTGTTATTGATAGCGCCGGCGCTGTGGTCTTGAACGTCACCGACGTGGCCGATTCGGTGCTCGAGTTCAGCGCTGGGGCACAACTTATTTCTCGTAACGGATCCATCGATCTTGCTGCTGACATTATCAGCAACCGTGACAGCCTGATAAACAGTGCTGGGGCGCTTACCATCACCACCGATACCTACGAAAACCATGGTTCGGCGTATTTGGCAGGCAGTGAAGTAACCCTAGATATTCGTAAATTAGTGAATAGCGGCGCCCTAGGCGGAGAGTTAATTGGCGGAGCAGGGCTACGCGAAGTTGTTAATGACGGCGGCCGTATTGATGCCAATGGTATTAGCTGGAGCCTTGATAGTTTGTCTAATATTGGTGGCTTAATTGTGAGCACCGGAGACATTAATATCACCACCGGGTTTTTGAATAACCAGGCGGGGGAGTTCTATGCAATTGGCGCGGGGATAGATCTTCTCGTTGCAGGGCAGTTCAGCAACAGTGGCAAGATCATTGCCGAAAGCGGGCTTAGTATCAATGCCCAAACGCTTGATAACACCGGATTGTTATCGGCCGGTACCATGAGTTTATTTGCCCAAACTATTAATCAAAATGGCCAGCTATTAAGTACCGGAGCTGCCAGTGTTCAAGCCCAGCAGGGGCTTAGTTTTGGACAGGGCAGCAGTACCCAGGTTGGCTCATTAAGCGCTAGTGGAACCAGTATTACTAACCTAGGCAGTATTCAAAGCCAAGGGTCAGCAATATTTAATACCGCAGGCGATGTTATTAACCGAGCCGATATCATCAGCGGCGGAGTTGTTATTAACGCCGCCAACATCGTCAACGCAGGATTAATGTCCTCCAGCGGCCAAGATACTTTTACTGCAACACAGCTGTTAAATAGCGGTTTCATCTACAGTGGTCAGGCTCAATTTAGCCTCACTCAACAACTTTATAATAGTGGCGTGATTAGCGGGAGTGGCAGTGTTGATGTTAATACCCATCGTGTTAATAACAGTGGCGGTTATCTAGCCGGTGGGTCCTTAAGTGTAACGGCCTTAGATCAGATAGATAACAGCGGTGGCACATTACTAACGCACAACGGTGCCCTCACCATTAATACCAATGAACTGGTTTTGGCGAACCTTAAAACCAGCAAGAACGTAAGCGAACTCGAAACAATCGACTTAGTCAGCGCCAGCGATAGCAGCCAAGCGAGCCTTATTGGTGATATTGCAAACCAACTTGAAACCGATTTAGCCGCAGCCACTGATGCCGCTGCAAAAGACGCTTTAATAGCCGCCGCGGCAAGTGCGATTGGTGGGCAGCTGCCCGGCATGACCGAAGCCGAGCAAAGCGCGCTTACCATGTTGTTATCCCAACAAGGGGACAACCCTGACAACAGCATAGAAATTGTGCGCCAATCCATGTTGTACGCCAATGGCGATATAAACGTAACTGTTGCGCAAGACTTAAGTATAGAGGGCGACGTGTTTGCCTATGGCAATACAGCCATCAACGTAGCTGGAGGGATAGAGCAACAAGGGCGTTTGGTATCTTTAGGAAACTTACAGCTAAGCATCGATGGCGATTTTTCGTCTGACCGCAGCAGCTTAAGCACCTTGAGTGCCGCAGGTGATGTATTTGTCGGCGCCGACAACCAGCCGCTTAACGACCAAGTCTATACCGCCAGTTTGGCAAACATTTCGCTTAGCGGTGCTGACCTTATTGAGCTTAATAATTCGGCGTTACAGGCGGCGGGTAATATTGCCATCCGTGACAGTGCCACGGCTGAGTTAAACTTGGTGGGCGACAAGGCCAGGTTATTCACCGCAGGGCTGCTGGATATTCGGGACGGTATAGAGTCAATCAATATCAGCGACACAAACGCCCTAAATAACTGGGAGGTGCGTGGGGCCGACATCAAGCTTAGTGGCGATTTCAATAATGCCGGCTTAATCAAAAGCAGCGGCACCATTAAGTTGGATATCGATGGTGACCTTAATTTGGCTGCGGGCAGTATGCTACATGCCAATGTTTTAGATCTCAGTTTAAATAACGGTTTTGATTACACCAGCCCCGGGTTTAAAGCCGACAGCGCATTAACACTGCGCCTCCCAAGCTTTAACTTAGCCAGTGGCAACACCCTGCGGGTTGATGGTGCCATCCGTATTATTAGTCGCGGAGATATTACTAACTCCGGCAGTCTAATTTCAAGGCATCGAGGTATTCAGCTAAGCGGGAAAAACATTACCAATACCAATACTGGCAATATCTTAGCGGCAGGCTTCATCGATGCCAGTGCCTCAAATTACACACAAAATTATGGTTCAATATCGTCCTTCAGCTCCATTAGTTGGGCTGGGGGGCAAGGGTCCTATAACGAATCTACAGGTGGCATATACAGCAAAGGTTCGATCAGCTTAGGGCAGGGCTCTGGCAACGCTATCAATGCCGGTGTATTAAAAGCGCAAGGCCAAGTCACCTTGTCTGCTAGCGGTATAGCGGGTAATGGCGGTGTTATTGATGCAAGCTCGGTGCTTATCAGTGGTTTATCGGGTGGTAACTCAGGTACCATTTACTCTTCAGGGGTTGATGGCGTAACGTTCTCGGGGCTTAGCCAAGATGATATCGATGCTAGCAACGAAGCTTTTGAGGGTGGCGGTGGTACTGTAAACCCTGGTAGCACAGGGCAAACTCCAAGCGGTTTAAATGCTACCGGAGAGTCGAGTTTAGCAACACTGGATGAAAGTCAGCGAACTGATGGCAGTACACCAGGGGCCGCTAATGGACCTAGCCGGGTTGCTGCAAACGGGCCAACTTTAGGGCCGCGTGTTAACCACGGCGCCTTGTCTATCTCGGCGCTTCAAAGCGCCAATGTCAGCTCGACCATCAGCGATGCCTTATTGGCCCAGCTCGGAGCAGGCCCGGTAACAGGCAGCTTGGCTTCTGGCTTAACCAGACCGCAAGGGCCTTCGGTTCTTGACCTGGGTGCTTTGTTTGCCGATATCAGTATTAACCCCATGGTTGACCCTAATAGCGAAGCTGCCGGCGCTAATAATTCCAGCCCCAGCCCCTCAGCAGACCCCTCTAAACTAAGCCTTGATGATCGTATCGCCTTGGTGTCCCAGCGTGTAGAGATTAGCGACGATGAGTTTGCCGCAGCACTACACCCCAATGCCCCTCAGCACGCTAATGGTAACCTCACAAATTTTTGGGACGGCAGTGCCCTAGAGCAAGAGTTGGCCTCTATACAAGAACAAAAAATTCAAGCTCAACAGGCGGCGCCGAGTTTTGAAGGATTTGGGGGGCAAAATGGTGGCCTTGGTCTAGGTAGCTTAGATCTGGCTAACTTTGATCGCTTTTTTAGCGCCGACTGGCTCAATGATTATGGTCGTGGTCTTCTAGGGTTTAATCCACTTGCAAACATTAAGGATGGCGTTGGTAATACCAGCGGCGACCCTAAAATAACCCTAACCTTTGACCCGAATGATCCTGGCGCCTTTGATTTTAGTAAGTTGGCCTCTAGTGATGCAGTAGGCGTTATGCCCGATGGCACAATCGTTACCGGAGGCACCATTAATGCCCGTGGTCATAGCCGTTTGGTTTTCGATGATGAAGAAACTCTTAGCGACATGGCCAGTGACACCATCGCCTCTTTACTATCACTTCCGGTTACGGCGGCAGGCGCCGAAAGGAATATCGTTCCTAATCTGAACGAAGATGGTAGCGTTAAAGACGATACAGACATTCTAAACGATCTCGGTTTAGATTTTGGCGAGGACGGCGATACCGAACTGTCTCTTAACGGGCTTGCCTATAACGGCCATTCATTGGATAACATCGTGGCCGTCAAGGATGAAAACGGTGAGGTCAGCTTGCAGGTAAGCGAGCAATTAACTGGCATTGGTTTGGGCCGGGTAGCAGGTTTGTTTGCGGCAAACGATGAAGGTAATTACGTCGATGACAAGGGC
>Ga0105358_10001553_pt1 | contig 12269 bp, 10 predicted proteins | sample GOMGulsemesocosm_5_FD_83509 | JGI IMG/M metagenome (GOLD analysis project Ga0105358, IMG submission 83509) | Methane-oxidizing microbial communities from mesocosms in the Gulf of Mexico - GOM15C Gulf of Mexico | ecosystem: Environmental > Aquatic > Marine > Cold seeps | place: Gulf of Mexico...
CAAGTAGCGCCCGCTCTTATTCATACCTGTGAATAGAATGCAGTGTTCGCAAATAGCTTATTCACAGAATTTGTGGATAACTCTGTTCACATCCATGTACTTTATCCCCATAGCCCGCTATCACTGGGCTTGGGAATTCTGTGCGGAAAATACTCAGGCTATTTTTTAACCCAAGCACCCTGGGTATTTTGAATATAATTTCCTGCTGTGGTTTTTTTTGCAGCCCGCTGAGCAAAGCGTATTGCCACTTGCTCAACTGTTGCACCCGCTTTTGCCGCAGCCTGCTTGAATTTCAATTTGCGCTTATTATTAACACCCTGGACCAGGGTTTTCACTTCTCCACTAGGGCTTGTTACGTAGCCGAGATAACCATCGTTCCTTTCACCAACCAAACCTTGGGTTTTTGCGCCATTCAAATCTACAGCCCAAACATTCGCAGCGAAACACAGAACCAAACAACTCATTAGTAATTTTTTCATCGACTTACTCCTTAAAATAATTCACTGTCTTGATCAAACATGCCATCTAGCTCTTTATCAACTTTCACTTTGATTTCATGCTCGATCTTCACATTAAGATTTATTTCGATTGGCTTATCTGGAACTGCAATTTGTACCGTAGGCGTACACGCCGCCGTTGCAGTCAGTAATGCCAACACCACCAGTGTTGATCTAATTTGCTTCATGTATATTGCCTCTAATTTAACGCGTAATCAAAAAACGAATTCATATAGCTCTGCTTTTAAAACAGCCCTAGCCATGCTCTAGTTCAGGCCTTGTTCGATAGTATCGGTAATCAGCCGGCTCGCTTGTAGGCTTTTCATTAAGCTTGGAATATTGTCAGTGATATTTAAATTTAGGTTTATGCGCTGCCCATTATTCATATCGGGGTTAACGCCCTTTAATTTAACACCCAAATCCAGATCACCATCTTTCCCATAAGCCACTGTGGAGCTCAAGCTATCATAATGGTAATTACTTAAAGCCTCAGACACCAAGCCCATCAATTGGTTGCCACTTTCGCCTAAACCTTGGTAGCGAATAACGCCGGGTAGTGCCGAGTTGAGCCTGCCGTCTTTTATTTGCAGCTGATTATCAATGAGCGACACTGGCAAGGCCCCATCAACAACCGCAGTAGCATCTAAGTCAGTATAATCAGCTTGCTTCAACAGCTCCTCAATATTTAAAGCCTCTATATTTAACAGCCAGGGAGCCTCACTACTGAAAACACCGGCTTGCCCCTGTAGCAGCCAAACACCACCATGCACTCGTCCCTGTAAAAGGTGGGCGCTGAACTGTTGTAGCATAATACTATCCCAGCTCTGCAGCTTTACAGACGCGGCCACATTGTTTATTGGTAATCCAACATCTAATTCACGTATCGTAAAAGGTATGTCTTGGGTACCCGATAACTGGCCATCTATAATCCCAAAAGTAAAGCCCGAACTAATTCCTTGGCCGACAATATTCCCGTCATGGACCGTTAAATCCTCGAGAGAGGCCTCCAAAAACAACTCATAACTTAACTTAGGATCGCCACTCCAGCGAGCAGTCGCGGCTAGGTTAATATCTCCGGCGATCACATCAAATTCATAGGGCCAGTGAGTGAACTGCTGCTTTAACGACCTATCGTCAAGTTCAAGTAGCTTAAAGTCCGCCTTTAAAGCTCCCCGACGTTTGCCCATCGAGTGCTCAGCCTTATAGTTGAGCAAATGAGTCCCAAGGTCGGTGCTAACGTTACCTGAAACCGCTATATCCCCATTACGGATTGAAACATCCCCCAAGCTAAGCAAAGCCGGCTGTGACTTTTTTTGCCACTGCCAATTCACATTTTGTAGCTGGTAAGCGCTTGCAACCGTATATTTACCGCCAGACATTTCAAGCTTTATATCCCTAAGCTGTAAACCACCATCTAGGTTGATGGGCATAGCTGTTGACGTCAAACCTTTTACGTCTAACGAAACGATAGCGTCAAGCAGCTGAATCTCTAGTGAACCGTCAACGGCCTCTACCTTAAGATCAAGCGATGACAGCTGTAGATTTACATTGGCAACCGTTAAGCTCTCAAGCTCACTTTCCGATTCCTTATCCTGAGACTCGCCCTTGGCTGCCCCTAAAGAGCCTTGGCTTGCACCGGCCAAAAATAGCAGATCACTAGTCGCTACATCTGCCTTTCCTGCGACGGACAGACGATTATCCTGCCACTCTATTTGGCCTTTATAAGTTAATCCGTCGAATTGTGCGCTGACTTGTTCTCTCGGTATATCTGCAAGCAATTGAGAGCCTGGCGCAAGGCGCCCCATGGCGCCCTGCAACTTATTAACAGCAGCAGTATCGAAAACAAACGGTTTTATATGCAAAGAACTTTCTATTGGGCAATAGGATAAAGAACACTGCCCTGCACTTAGCTGTGCCTGCACAGACAAAGGCCCTAGACCTATATTGAGCTCGACATCTCCCTGCTGCATTTTTATGCCGTCGCGCCACTGTAGGATCAAAGGCTTTGTAACCGCGACCAGAATTTCAGGTTCGGTTAAATCAGCTTGCCCAGGCTTTTTTTCTGGGCCTTGCAGCAGTATCGACACTTCAGTAGGGGTATCGGCGGTGATGTTGAGTTGGTGCTGGGAAAAGTCTAGATTATTAGCCCCTATTGTTCCTTCAACTTCAAGCTCGACGCCACCGGACACTGATTTCAAACCAACATCCTGCAGCAAACCTTGGGGCAATAAACCTTGAGGCAATACAGATTCTAACTCGGAAAGGCTGACGCTAAGCTGCGCCGTTAAATCGCTGGGGGCTTTTGAATCTTCATTGTCCAGCTTAACCGTAGCCTGCACGAACTGCCCCAAACTAAGGTCTACCTGACTGCTTAAACTTGAAAGCTCGCTCGACCAAATGTTTTTAACCGTAACGTCCAGAGGTAAGTCACGATAAGCCGAAGACAAAGCAGCATAGTCTTGACCAATTTTATGGCTAAATACCAAGTCAAACTTGATTAACTCATTGTCTTTTTTAAGTTGCGCATTTCGAAGATTCAAATCAAATGCAGCAAAAGACTGTATCCGCCATAAAAACTCGACGATATTGAAATCAGTTAGAGGAGTAGCTTCAGGTTTACCCTCAAGAGGCTCGAGCAAGGTTAGCGCTGCCTGCTCAAGTTGGATGCGGTCACCCCCACCCGAAACAACAATCTCCCAGAGTATTGTGCTCGCCTTAAATTCAGCTTCTGAGGACGAAAAATCAAATGAAGAGACCTCTAGCTGAGGTTTTAAATACGGTGCAGAGCTCTGGGGGTTTAGAGATAAATCAACTTCATAGTCTAGCGTCCTAACTCCCAACTCCGGAGCCAATAAGTTCACCAGCTTCAAGCTTGTCGATGGGGAGGCAAATAATACGCTTATAGAAATAAAGATCAGAGATAAGGAGGTGAACAAAAAAATAACGAACCAAGCGAGTGTTTTTTTCATTCTTTCAACACTCCCTTAGTATAGAACACCATGATTATGAAAATTAAAAGTGTTCGGTTTCCTTGTTTAATAAGGCTTAGCCAATTATCAGGCTATCGCTGCCTCAGGAATTTCCAACCAATCAAAGCCTTGATCTTGGCTGGCGTAGTGCAAGTTATCAAGTTGATCACTAAAGGGAGAAAAAATTTCCTGGACCTTCTCCAAGTCATTATTTTTTTCGCTAATGTGCGCGATAACCAACAACTGCAAGCGAGACAAGTCCTGATCATTTAAAAACCGATAGGCCTGCTGATTATTCAAGTGTCCCCAAGGACCGCCAACTCTATCTTTCAAAGACGCGGGGTAAGGCCCCATCGATAACATCATGGAGTCGTGGTTCGCCTCCAATACCATAGCATCACAATCGCGATAACTCTCTTGGACGTGAGCACTGATATTGCCCAAGTCAGTCAAGATACCAAGACGCTGGCCATGGGCCTCTAAAACAAACTGCGCGGGCTCTCTGGCATCATGAGGAACGGCAACAGGAATAAAGCTTATATTGCCGATATTAAAGGGTTGGTAGTTTTCAATTAGATGAAGTGTAGGTATTTTGCCTAAATCTTTGCTGTGATAAGTACCGGGCGTCATATAAACCGGCACATTATGCTTACGCGCAAAAGGCGCAACACCTTTTAAGTGGTCGCCATGCTCATGTGTCACCACAATAGCCGATAACTGCTCTGGCAAGACATCGAGCAACGCCATGCGCCGCTCGGTTTCTTTAATGGTAAAACCACAGTCAACTAAAACGCAGTCAGTCCCGACTTGCACCAAGGTGCCATTGCCGCGACTGCCGCTGCCTAACGATGCAAAGCGCATAGTTTATATCAAATTACGACGGATCAGTTTCAACAGACGCTTAGCGTCAGCGCTCGGCAAACGTTTACCGTATGCGCTACGAACTCGAACCTGAAGGTCATTATCGCTACCGGTGATGACAACTAAATAGCCCGGAACATCTTCTAGTTCTTCGGCATCTTCAGCAACATCTAAATTGGGGAACAAGCTTCTGACATCAGGATCGGAAACGGGCATCGAGCTTAGAATTTGAGTTAAACTGAAAGGCGATTTGGCGTTGCTTTTTCCAGTTTTAGTTCCAGTTTCAGATTCATCATCGCCGAAACTAAACAAACCTGAGAAAAAACCAGACTCATCTTCTGTATTTTCATTTCCTTGGTCGACGTAATAAACACCGCTGTTGGCATTTTCATCGTAGCGGACCATGCCCTGCTGAGAAACCGCGTAACCTAATGTCGCCCATGCACGAGTCAAACTCAAAGCCATTTTCATAACCGGCTCACGCTCGACGTCAACAATATCAATCTTTGCATCACCGCCGATGGTCTGTGCTAACAATGATGTTGCACCAGAATCGTCGCCCTGAGACGCTAGATACGCAGCCAACTCATCAAGCAACCAAGCTTCACGCTCTTTATTGATCGATCGCTTAGGCCAGTTAACCTGCCCCTCTCCACCAACTTCGGTTGGCACGCTTAGGTGCAAGACATGAACTTCGGTACTGTCAGGCTGAACACCCTGTTCCATTTGTAAGCGGTAACGATCCTTGGTGTTTTTAGCTTCTTTAAACTGCAACCAGCCAGTTTCAATAACACCGTTAATAGCGTCGGTATAAACAACACGCAAACCATTGTCATTCAAAAAGTGGCGAACTTTAGGCCAAATTTCACTCGGCGGTAAGCCCGCTAAAATCCAACGTTTCTCGGCTAGCTTTTGAATTTTGACATGCTCACCAAAAGCACTGGCACCTAGCGGTTGTGGCCTAGGAACAACATAGCCGTCAACGAGAGTTATCTCATCGTCATCAGGCTTGGCTATGGCAACAGGAGGTATAGCGTACAGCTCTTCGACGGCCTGCGGATTAGTGCTGGCCGGTAATTTCATCGGCTTTACTTCAGCGGCATCTAGGTAGTCATCACCGCGGTCGCGAAAGTAACCTTCATCACCAAAAAGAGTACTGCAACCACTTACGGATGCCACCATCGCGGCGAGTAAAAAGGGCTTAAAAGGAGAACTGGACATTATTACCTGCTTCTTAATTTATAGTGATCTTATTTTTTGAGAACGCTTTACAGCAAACCTGCATTGCGTAAAGCCTGTCTTACTGGCTCGTGGTATTGATCGGCCAAGTGCGTCATTGGCAAGCGCAAACCATGTTGAATTAAGCCCATTTCAGCCACTGCCCATTTTACGGGGATAGGATTGGCTTCGACAAACATCGCCTGATGCAGCGGCTTTAGCTCGTCTTGCAGAGCTCTGGTTCCTTCTACATCTCCGGCCAGTGCCAATTTACACAATTTGGACAACTGTTGGGGCGCAACGTTCGCCGTTACACTAATATCGCCGTGACCACCGAGTAACATCAATTCAGCGGCCGTTTCATCATCCCCAGAATACAGGGCAAAACCCTCTGGCATACCATCAATAATAGTTTGCGCACGGCTTAAATCACCAGTCGCTTCTTTGAGGCCCACTATGTTGTCAATTTTTGCGAGACGTAAAGCTGTCTCAGGAAGCATATCAACGCCGGTTCGACCGGGCACGTTGTATAAAATTTGTGGCAGCGCAACAGCTTCAGCAATATGCAGATGATGTTGATATAAGCCTTCTTGGGTAGGCTTATTATAATACGGGGTGACCGACAAACAGGCATCAGCGCCAATGTTTTTAGCTTCTTGGGTCAGTTCAATGGCTTCCCAGGTGCTGTTTGCACCCGTACCGGCAATCACTGGAATTCTGGAGGCGACCTGATCAACGACCGACTTTACCACGGCCATATGCTCTCGTACCGCCAAGGTCGCAGACTCTCCGGTAGTCCCCATTGCCACGATAGCATTGGTTCCTTTTTCCAGGTGCCACTCAACTAATTTGTGCAAGCTATCCCAATCCAATTCGCCTGAGGCGGTCATTGGGGTAACGAGGGCAACCATACTACCTTGAATCATCAGTGTCTCCGAGTGCGATTAAGTCGGTGTTATTTACCGTTCTTATAATATGTTATTAAATTAAAGCGGTCATGGTACTGGCGCACCTTGCTTGGTACAAGGCTTGGCGGGGATATTTCAGTAAAAGATTGCGGCTTTTGGGGCTTGGCCGCGGACCACGTATACGCGGTCGCGGCTTTGCTATAGTTTTGTACGAATATCAATCAAAACTAAGGTGCGGGAAACGGCTGTTGAACATGTAAAGCATCAATTGCTTTGAGTAATTCTTTATCCAATACAATATCTGCGCTGCCCACGTTTATCTTGAGCTGCTCTAGGGTGGTCGCGCCGATAATATTACTGGTAGTGAATTGACGCTGATTCACAAAAGCCAATGCCATTTGAGACGGGTCAAGCCCATGTTCCCGAGCAAGGTTTACATAGGCCTCGGTCGCCGCTTCTGACTGCGGGTTGGCGTAGCGGTTAAATCGCTCATACAAACTTAAGCGGGCACCTACCGGCTTTTGACCACCGATGTATTTCCCGCTAAGCATGCCAAAGGCTAACGGGGAATAGGCCAGCAAACCGACCTTTTCACGAATGGCCATTTCTGCAAGCCCAACCTCAAAGGTCCGGTTCAACAAATTATAAGGGTTTTGTATCGAGACAACGGTTGGTAAATCGTATTCACGAGCTAGGCGTAAATACTCCATCATGCCCCAAGGTGTTTCATTCGATAAACCAATGTTGCGAACCTTGCCAGCAGCCACTAGCTCAGCCAGCGCCTCGAGGGTTTCATGTATGGCGATATCATCGGTTTCGCGGTGACGGTAGTTCAACTGCCCAAAACAATTCGTCGAGCGCTCGGGCCAGTGAACCTGGTATAGATCGATGACGTCGGTTTGAAGTCGTTTCAACGAGCCCTCACACGCCTCTAAAACATGCTCACGACTCAAGCGAGGGCCACCACGAACATGGTCCATCCCAGCATTATTATCACCTCGGCCGGTGACCTTTGAAGCCAGAACAATCTTATCCCTTAAACCGCGCTCTTTTATCCAAGCGCCAACGATTTCCTCGGTCGAACCCTGGGTTTCAGGTCTCGGGGGCACGGGGTACATTTCAGCGGCGTCGAAAAAATTAATACCCTGCTCGTAGGCATAATCCATTTGTTCAAAACCATCGGTGATATCGTTTTGCTCACCAAAGGTCATCGTGCCCAAACAAATCAAACTTACATCAATATCGGTATTTCCAAGCTTGCGGTACTGCATACACTTATCCTTTATAATTGATCACTTGATTGGATTGTAGTTGCCTACTTTGTTCGGTTTATTACTGATCGTTTTTTATGGTTTCGCTATTCAATTAACTGCCAGAGTTCTTCGCCTAATATCCAGTGCTCCTGGCTATGCTTTGAGGCACGCCCTTCTTTTTCAAGCTTCAGCAAATGCGACCATAGGGCAATTTTAGCAACCTCTAAAACGGCCGGATCGACATCGTCATAAACTACTTTTAACAAGGCCTCCAAACTAGCCTCACCTAAGGTCTTCATCCCTTTGATAACCTTGGCTTCGCGCTTCATACGATGATCAATAAGAGCCTGTATAGCAGCATCTGCAGCTGTCATCACGTGCCCATGGGCCGGTGCCAAACGCTCAGGCCCGTCTAATTTTAATTTTTCCAGCGAGTTGAGGTAATCAGACATATCTCCGCTAGGAGGGATAACTACGACCGTTGTGCCTTGCATAATATGGTCGCCGGTAAAAACAGTTTTTTCTTCTTCCAGCATAAAACAATAATGGTTGCTGACATGGCCTGGGGTATGAATCGCCCGCAGACAAAACTCATCGGTTTTGAGGCAAAAGTTGTCTTCTAGAGTGATGTCGGGCGAAAAGCTGGTGTCTTGATGGCCGTCATCTTCGATCACGGCACCGACGAGTTTCGCCCCCGTCGATTCAGCTAATATTTTTGCAGCTGGGGAGTGATCCGGGTGAGTGTGAGTCACCACGACCCAAGCCAGCTCAGCGCCCTCGGTTGAATCCAACAGAGCTCTCACATGGCTATCGATACTTGGGCCGGGGTCAATAATGGCTAACTTTTTACGCCCTATGATATAAGCGTTAGTTCCAGGGCCGGTCATGATGCTGGGGTTGGGAGCCGTCAATCTGCGAATTAATGGGCTTACTTCGCTTACGACACCGGGAATGATATCAATGTCGAGCAGATCGGATTGCATTTGAGCCATAGTTTTCTCGGGGTAATATTCCTAAGCTATAAATTGAAAGCCCAGCAACACTTGGAAATGAGCATCGTAGGCATAACTCGCCTTCAAGGCCACTTGTTTAATGATATTTTTGATTTGCCCAAAGCCTGCATCAAAGGTTTAAATACCTTGAAATAAGACTTAGAACATATCGCAAAAACAGCGAGTCGAGATACCACATAATACAGTCAACCCACGATCACGAGCTGAATGTCGAGCCTGCCAGATCACTGATCTCAGTCGCATGCACAACAAGCTACCTAGAGCTTAGTGCATTGGACCAAAAAGCAAAACGGCCGGGAATGCCGGCCGTTTTGCTATATCAGTCAAATCAATGCTTAAAGGCTATCTAGAGTAACTACCCAAGCCGCAAACAGTGATTCAAGGGCATTTATTTAAAATCTGCCACAACCATCGGATCAACGTCCGCATCGTAGTCAACGCCATCGATACCGAAGCCAAACAATCTCAGGAAGTTCTCGCTGTAACCTTTAAAGTCAGTCAGCTCAAATAGGTTTTCTTCACTAACCTGAGGCCATAAAGCTTCAATCTTGGCCTGTGTTTCTGGGCGTAACTCTAAGTTATCAACGCGGAAGCGATTGTCTTTATCGAGGCGTGGCTCACCGTGATACAAACACTCGGTAAACAATCGATAGGCCTGCTCAATGCAATCTTCATGGCTGCCCTCTTCCTTCATAACCTTGGCCATGAGGGAAATATACAAGGGCATAATAGGAATCGCCGAGCTCGCCTGGGTAACCACGGCTTTAAGCACTGCCACGTTTGCCTGACCACCTTTATTCGCTAAGCTGGCGGTTATAGCTGTCGCCGCACGGTCCAAATCTTCCTTCGCCTTACCAATAGTCGCGTGACCATAGATGGGCCAAGTTAATTTTTCACCAAGATAGGTGTAGGCAACAGTTTTACAACCCTGGGACAATACATCGGCCTCGCTCAAGGCTTCCATCCACAATTCCCAGTCCTCACCACCCATAACTTTTACGGTGTTGGCGATCTCTTCATCATTGGCAGGGTCAAGGGTTAGTTCAGATATTTTTAAACTGTCGGTATTAAGATTCTTGGCCGTATAACTCTTGCCAACAGGCTTTAATGTCGAGTTATACGTAATGCCTGTTTTAGGGTCGGTACGACGAGGCGATGCCAAGCTGTAGATAACGAGATCTACCTGCTGCATTTTTTCCTTAATCATACTGATGACTTGATCTTTACAGGCGTCGGCAAAAGCGTCGCCATTAATCGTTTCACAATAGAACCCAGCGTCGCGAGCTGCAACTTCAAACGCAGCGCTATTGTAATAACCTGCCGAGGCGGTTTTTCGTTCTGTCGGCGGTCTTTCAAAACACACACCCAATGTATCAGCTCCACCACCGAAAGTAGCGGCGATACGCGAGGCCAAACCATAGCCCGTCGAACAGCCTATTATTAGCACCTTTTTAGCCGACGTCGCTATATTGTCTTGCGCTTTAACGTAATCAATTTGGTTTTGGACATGTGTCGCACAACCCTGGGGGTGCGCATTAGTACAAATAAACCCACGAACCTTTGGTTTGATAATCATTTGTCTACCTTTCTATCTGATTTTGCTTCTTACAAATCTAGTTTAGCGCCCACCAAGGGAGCCACATATAATTCACTATCGATAGCGATCGAATTTCGCCAAGGTATATAAACACGACAAACCAGAGTCCTGGTCAGTAAGCCCAATGTCGAATACGGTGTATCATCAAGCCATTCAGCGAGCCGCAGCTCAAAATCTATATACCGGCCTTTAGATGACTATTATAAAGGCCAACTAACAAGAAAACAGCCTTTTGACAGGAAACCCCAATTTTACCCAAGATACTGGCTCTAAAACGGCGACAAACTGGCTATAATACCCGTCACTATAATGCCGTTAAAACAAGCCTAGTGGCAATCCTAGTCATCCTTAATGCACGGATAAACTATGCTGCGAAGATAAACTGCATTCAAACTAATCCTAGGACACTGCACACTAAATGAGCAAGCTACGTTACGCTACACCACAGCAATGGACCGACGCGGTTCTGGACGACATGGACAGCTTTTTAATCGATCACGCTGGCGCCGAAAAGAAGGCCTCGGGCATGGCCAATTCCATGGTATCGCACTACCCCGACAAACCTGATTTGGTGAGTGCAATGATCGATTTAAGCATCGAAGAAATGATGCACTTTAGGGAGGTCGTTAACATCATGGCTAGCCGCGGACTAACATTACAAGCCGATGCCAAAGATAGCTATGTGAATGAATTTCGGAAACATATCCGCAAGGGCTCCGAATTTTACTTTTTAGATCGCTTATTACTGGGCAGCATCATTGAAGCGCGAGGCTGCGAACGTTTTGGCTTAATCGCCGCAGCACTTCCCAGTGGCGAAATGAAAGATTTTTACCAAGCGATAACGGACAGTGAAGCCAAACACGATGACCTTTTTGAAACTCTAGCACGCCAGTACTTTAGTGCTGCAGATGTAGAGCAGCGTATGGATGAGCTACTCGACATCGAGGCTGACATCGTATCTCGTCTGCCTATCCGGGCTGCACTTCATTAAATTGCGCCTCTTGAGCAGGGCGCTCTGAATATTGATCACGAGGCTGTGCGTATTGAGCACGAAAAAATGGGCATCTAATACCAAACATGACTAAAATCGGCGTCAACAGTAAAGCGATCAAAAAATACCTACAACAATACGCCGAGTCAGATGCCCAGCAATGCGCTGACTTACCGGGGAATTATCAACACGTATTATTGATCCCTGTAAAATCTGAATCACTGGATTTTGCCACACGGCTGCAAGAATTCGCCGCCACTCAGCAGCACTGTTTATTTATTATCAACATTAACCAAGCCCAAGCCGATGCCGAAGTAGCTTTGCCCTGCCCTTTGAATTCAGCGCTACATCGCTATTTTTTACGCAGCGGCGAAATCATTTGGCACAGCAATGCCAAACACTTAATTCAGTGGAATAATGGCAATAACGTATTACTGCTTGATTGCTTCGAACATGGCCGCTTAATACCCGCCGACCAAGGCGTTGGTTTAGCTAGAAAAATTGCTGCGGATATAGCCGTGCAATTATGCCAACAAGGCAAGATCAAAACCGACTGGATTTTCAGCAGCGACGCTGACGTTAGTTTACCAACAGACTATTTTTGCTTAGACCGCCCCGAAAACAAAGAAGCGGCGGCGGCCACCATCCCGTTTTTGCACATTGCAAACACCGACCCATCCATTGAACTAGCACAGCGGCAAGAAATATTCCTTGCCACCCAAGCCTACGAAAAAAGCTTACGCTATTACTACAATGGCCTGCAGTGGGCCGGCTCAGACTACGCCTTTTATACCATTGGATCAGCCCTTGCCTTTCGGGCCGAAGCCTACTGCCAAGTTAGGGGTTTCCCCTGTCGTAGCGCCGCAGAGGATTTTTACCTGCTCAACAAGCTCGCCAAGATTGGACCCGTTATTGTCGCGCCATGCAATGCTATAAAAATTGAAGCCCGATTATCGACCCGA
>Ga0105358_10001557_pt1 | contig 12259 bp, 9 predicted proteins | sample GOMGulsemesocosm_5_FD_83509 | JGI IMG/M metagenome (GOLD analysis project Ga0105358, IMG submission 83509) | Methane-oxidizing microbial communities from mesocosms in the Gulf of Mexico - GOM15C Gulf of Mexico | ecosystem: Environmental > Aquatic > Marine > Cold seeps | place: Gulf of Mexico...
TAAAAATTCATCTTCTCGGCGTACTAGTTCAGTTAAATACCAGGTATAAGGCTTATCACTAATCTCTTGTAGTTTTTGAATAATTGGCTGTAATGCGGTTAAAAATGCATATTGTGTTGCTTGGGCATAAAGAGGGTTAAGTTGATTGACTAACTCTTTTATTGCTACACCCGTTTCTTTGCCCAATGTTTTCGCATCACTGCCACTAGGCGGTGCATCAAAAAAGTCTTCATAAAATTCTTTTAATTGTCTAATTTGTGAAGCGGTAAAGTCTATTTGTGGTTCAAGAACCGTATTAGCCTGGTGACTGGTATTTTTTAATGCATTTTCTAATTCACCCTCTTCTAAGATATTTCCGTCCATGCGTACTTCAACCTTACCCCGCGCACAGATCATAGCTAAGGTACTTAAAATGGCTGCAAAATACCAACCATAAGGCTTCCGTTCAAACTTTTCCATCACCGCTTTAACAGTAGTTCTCACACCGCCGCGATGATTACTTTGTATAAAAGCGAGCATTTCTAATTCCGATTCAGTCATGGCTGAACTGTCATTAGCAAACAAACTGTCTTCAGAAAAGCTAAGGCATTTACTTATATCCTTCTCGGTATATGCAATTCCTCGTAGCATTTTAAGATTAGGGTAGGTACGAGTTATCAACTCATAAAACCCTTTATTTATTTTTGTTTGTGGATCTTCTCCTGCTATTTCTAGCTCAGTTCCTGCAATAAATAATTTAGCGTGTCCTAGGTTTTCGTGTATACGTCTTTGTAATTGGGCGTATCTTTCTCTATTTTGAAAGCCTTTATCGGTGAGTATGCGCTTGATAGCTTCTTGCTGAGTAATCGTAATATTTTGACGAATATATTTTTCAGTTTGTTTATAAAGTAGGCTATCTCTTAATATTCGGTCGTCTGCTGACATGAGAACCAGTAATTCATCTCTGCCAAACGCTTGCATTAATAAGGTTGTTTGTTGTTCTGCATGCTCATGAAAGGGAGTCACCACATGAATACTTAATTCATATTCACGGCCATGTAAATGATCATCCAGTTTTCTTGAATAGGAATAGTCTTGTCCATTTTCATCAAAGCGAATTTTGCGGTTTTTAATAATAGAGTCAAAAATAATTTTTTCTAGTTCCGCAGAAACTTCACTATTTTCAACCGCTGTATTTTTTATTTCAACTTCAACATCTTTTTCTTCATCTGTTAAATATTCATACAAGTCACCATTACGCTGGATATACGTTTGTTGCTCTAGTACATTTAAGGCTTGTTCAATATTATCACGCAACTTAGGTAAGTCTTGATGAAAGCTTTCTAGCATTAAAATGCATAAATTACGGGAGCTAGCCTTAAATTCGTTAACATATTTAACCAAAAACAGTGCTTTGAGTAATCGTATGGCAAAAGGATTATCTAGGTGGTTTTCTGCGGTAATAATGGCTTTTTGAATATTGGACTTTAATGCTGTACGAATCCCTTCAAACATTAAATCAAATGTCGCTAATTGCCCAATATCATGTTGGCCTACCTGTAAGGCGACTTGTTGAAAAACTCCCAGCATTGAGCGCTCTCCAACTGAACTGTGTTTACCTTCAAAGGCATTATGTGATGATAAGTTTTGTATTGCGGACTGAAAGAGAGAGAATTGATAGGGTATAAAAGGATAACAATGAATAAAATGCTCTCTATCCTGAAAGTTTCTGTAACTTTGAGAGCCGTCTGCAAAATCAAATAAGGTTTTAAAGTTATTAGCTTGTTGATGAAAAACTGTCGATAGTAATTCTATCCCTTGCTCATTTTTCATTAATAATCGTTTTTGAATAACCTCTGCTACATCGGCACTGGTTAACTTCATCCGATTAGCAAAACGGGCTTGAATTTTTGTAAAGTCATTGCCTTGTTTTTGTGTCATTTCACCAATAACGGTATTCATGTCCTCTTGCGCAGTCACAATTACCCAGGCTTGACCTCTGCATTTTGTGGCTAAACTTTCTGCAATGGTTTGCAGGTTGGTCATTAACTTCACATTTTCTGCAATATATTGACCCACTTCATCTATAAAGAAATTTAAGCGGAAACCTTCGCATTGCTGATCCACATAGGCTTTAATTTGTTCAGCAAAATCTTCTATAGATACTTTATATTGGCTGCGGTATTTATCTAGGACTCCTATTGCTGATGCTTCGGGCTCTCCACTTACTTTCGCATAGGCAACGGCTATATTATTTGATTCCAATAAGGCTTGTTCTCTACCACTTTCCCAATCCCTTCCTGCTTGTTGTTGGTAGGCTTCCTTGAATGGTTCATACAAACCACGACTATCGAGGTCACGTTCAAATTGTGCAATATGGCCTTGTTTACCATAGTATCCACACATTTCATCAAACACTTTTACAAATACGGCTAATAAAGCATCAATTTGAGTTTTACTGATGACATCAGCTTTTTGGTCGATGTTAAATAATATGCTTTTAGATGGGATGGTGGCGGAGCGACTGAGATCACCACGAAGAATTTCATTATCCGTACACTTTAATAAAAAAAGATCCAGTGTGCTTATGCCATCTATTTCTCTATTTTCTAGCAATAATGCCAGCATCTTTAAAAGGTGAGACTTTCCTGATCCAAAAAATCCAGAAACCCATACTCCATTAGACCCTTCATAGTTATTATAGGCATCTAAAAATGCTTCTAATCGCTTCTCAACTTCATTAGTTAAAATATATTCTTCTATTTCTAGGCGTAAACTGGCCTCATCATCAGCTTTAATAACGCCTTCAATATAACGGTCTACAGGTTTGTTGAAAATACTTGTTAATAGTGTCATTGCATAGTCCTTTATTTATGTTTCGTAATGAAATATATTGAAAGCTCGATAATATTTATCATCATGTAATTTTCCAAATAAATCTAAAGATGCACCTGATTCTAATGAGTGTGTGTATGCACCTGGGAAGAACATAACGGTGGGCTTATCTTTTGCCGTACTTTGTAAATTGTTTAAGATATTATGTGACCGAATAAAAGGGTAAACCTCCCCTATGCCTGAAAGAAACATGACATCATGAGGGAGTTCGTTTATTTTATTAGCTATTGCAGGTACTAACAGTGATTCGGGATCAAGTACACCTTGTAATAATTCTTTGAGCTGTTCTTTATCTACCGTTGGCTCTATTTCTATTATTTGATTCCAAATCCCCCTCTTTTTTATTAACTCTACCGACAAGTCATAAAGGTTAATATCAAGAACGTGTATTCCGTTCTGTTCTAGGCGATTAACCAGCTGTATACGCAAACGCTCCATATCAACGGATTCTTTGGCTAAAAATGGACAGATAAAAAAAGGAACTTCATTCCCCAATCCTTGCATTTTTAAGAAACGATCTCCAGAAATAACAGACAACAAGTGCTGAAAACGTTCTTGCATATTTTTAGTTTCTAACTGTTTATCCATTTAGTGTTACCCAGCCAACTCAGAATCGAAAACAGGGAAAAACAGTAAATCATTTGAGTTACTTGCCGAAATTAAATTAATCAATTGTGGTGTTAACATTGCTGCATTAATTAAATTATTGTCCAATAATAAGTCAGCTTCCCTTAACATTTTGAATAGTACCTGGCGTAGTTTATTTTGTGATGAACGTTTTATTTTTTCTAGTTCAGGGTGAGACTCTGCCTTTTTACTGAAAAAGAAATCGTAATCTTCATAGTGTAGATCACTCTTAAGTGTTATGTATCGTTCCCTAATGACTTCTATAGAAAAGTCGCCAATAAACGGGTATCGACGACAAATTGCGAGCCATAATAGATACTTTTGGTCATGAGCTGAGCTCTCTGCTAAAGTCTCAAGCTCTTTTAGATTGAGTTGTTGTAATCTAGTATTTATTTCTCGGTAGCGCTTCTTTGCTGTACTAATAGTTCTTGTTTGTAGAACATTTTCTGTATGAACATAGTCTCGAACAGCACTCCAATCCATGAAATCTAAATATAGCGCAGTTATTTGAATGGACTCTTGGTGAAAAATACCCCCCGTTGTAAAAGACATGCTATATTTTTCAAGTTTCATACTGCTCTTTATTCCATTAATCACCCAATTCATCTTAAAAGTTATAAATTTAAGGCGAAAAATATAACCAGCTCTTTAGCCACAACTAAAGCTATTAAGCATGGTTACGTAACCTTATATAATACCTCATTATTCCAGCAGCTTCATGGCTTTCTTCTGTATCTTTTCATCCCGCAAATCATAGCGTGCAGTAGTTTGAATATCTGTATGGCCTACCAATTGACGAGTAGTATTAATATCAACACCCGCCTCCAGTAATTGAGTCACAAAGGTACGCCTTAAATCATGTGGCTTACAGGGTTCTATTTTTGCTTGTTCTGCTCGTTTTTTTATGATTTCATAAATAGTATGACTTGCTAGTTGTCTGCTTTGAATACGCCCTGTTTTGGTGGTAGTGTTAAATAGATAACCTTCTTGTTTACCTCGTGAATTTAGCCACTGTTTAACAATCTTTCTGCTTTCAGTGTTCAAATAAGCTGTCCGCTGTTTATTGCCTTTACCGCTTTGAATATTAAGTTTTCCTGTTCGTGTATTGTAGGCATCGATGTCGATAGCTATGACTTCTGAGCGTCTTATACCTGTGGCTAACATGACAGCAATGATGGCATAGTCTCTTTTGCCTGTTACTGATTTGTCATGTGTGCAGACACGGTAGAGTTTTTTGATTTCTTGTTTGCTTAAGCTTCGTCCACTGGGTAATCGCTTACCTCTTACTCGCTTAATATCATTCAGCCGCATAAGTTGGTCGCCATTGATGATGCCTAGATTGAAACAGGCTTTCATTACCCCTTTAAGTCCTGCCAGCGTGAGATTGATCGTGTTGGCTGATTTACCTTGCTCTTGCAATGCATTTCTTATTGTTGCTAGGTGCTGGTATTCAATAATGTTCCAGGGCATCTGCTCCAGCTCACCTTCAAAATTGATGATTGCCACTGCTGTTTTTAACAAACTTTTTATAGATCGTCTGCCTGTTGATACTAAGCCTTGTAGGTAAAGGGTTACGGGGTCGGTTTGTTGGTTTTTAATGATGTGATAATAGTGCTGTAGTTTCTTTTGTAATTGTTCTTCAGTCATTGTTTTTACCTGCCTTGGTTGCAGGTGAGATGAATGTATTTTTATCTTTCTTGGTTTGTTTAAACCAGTCTAATACAGCCGTTCTAGTTTCCTTGTTAATTTCCTTATTTTTAAAGCCCTTAATCTGATCAATACTGAGTTTTGTTTTACCTCGCGGGGTCACCCTTATATCAATACTGAGTGTGGCTCGTTCAGGGGCTAATATTTGATAGATATAGCACTGGTTTTGAGCAATCTGATAGGCATATGCTGCAACGCAATGCTGTTGTTTTTGGCCTTCTCGCTGAAGTTGTTGTGGGGTAGTAATGGGGATAATAGATGGGTTGCCTGCTAATGGCGGTTCAGGAAATTGGGTGGGGAGTTCTAATTGATATTCCTGGTGCCCCCATTCAAGTCTCTCTTGTTCGTCCTCTTCCGCATTTTGTTTATTTAGTTGCTCAACCAGTTTGTCATGCAGCCGGTGTATGGCTTTGCTATCTTTACATTGATAGAGTTGTTGTTTGATGCTTTTTTTATTGATTTCTCTGATTTGATCTTTCATGAGATCGATATCCCTAATAACACGGGGTAATGACTGTAATTCATCAATACTCTGTGCTTGCTCCCATTGGTTAAGTAGCGGACTCTCTATAAATTCAGGAAATTGGAGGATAAATGCTATCTGGGCTATCGAGATACTCGCTCTATGATTGAGTTTTTCAAATTTCAATTTAAATAGTCGTTCAATCCTGCCGTATTTATTTAGGGCATAGGTGTATTTGATTTTGAGGAGCAATTTTAAGACCGACTTTTTAGCGGGGAGTTTTAATATTTTCAGAATGGTCGTGTGTTTGAGTTGGCAGATTGCCATAAGTGCTGCTTCATCTTTACTGTGTTTCTGGATATTCATAAATATCATCCAGAATAGCGTTGGGTTGTGGGTAAAAAATTTATCGGCGTATTGATATCGGCTACAGAAATTGAGTATGCCAAATTCATTGCCTTTGAAGTGCTTTACCTGTTTCAGTAACCTATCAGGTATTTGTTCTCGCCAGCATTTAACTAAGTCACTTTCTAAAAACCAGAAAGGAAATGGCGGTGCCTCAAAGGGGTTGTTATGATGCTCAATCACTTCATTAACGAGCGTCTTCCAGCTAATGCCCTGTTTCCAGCTGGTCAGGATTAACTGCATAGATTCATCTTCATGCTTGCTTATGTCGATAGTGAGTTCTTGTTTATTGTCACTCCAGTTAATGTCATCCTGAGTCATGTGATTCCATTGATGATGTTTGTGTTTAACTGTCATGGTTGTTTCCTTTTGTTGGTTAGTTGGAATAGTTATTTTTGTTGTAGATTCCTGAACGCCAGACACACGAATGCCTTAACAACTACGTTAATCAGTTTTAACAAAGATTAGTGTTTATCAATATTGTGGGACTTAGTACTATCTGGTGTGTTTACTGCTGTTCAGGTGTTACTTGTTGCGATGTTTATGATGATATTTTGATTGCTGTTTATCTCTACCGCTGCTTCATTGATTAAGTTAAAACAATCCCTGCTCACTCATTGATAAAGTGCTGTCGCCTGCAACGATAAAGTGGTCTAGGACTTTAATATCAAGCAACAGCAATGCTTTCTTTAGCTTTTCGGTAATATTAATATCCGACTGACTGGCTTCTGTATTACCTGATGGGTGATTGTGAGCAAAGATAACGGCACAGGCATTCAGTTGAATGGCTCGTTTAACGACTTCTCTTGGGTAGACCGATGCTTGGTCAACGGTGCCTCTGAACATTTCTTCAAAAGCTAATATTCGATGCTGATTGCTTAAGAACATCACCCAAAAGGTTTCATGCTCCAGTGCCGCCAATTTAAAGGGAAGAAATTCTGCGGCATCTTCTGGTTTTGAGATCACTCGGCCTCGTTGGTATTTTCGTTGTATCAGCTTCTTGGCCATAGCCAGTATATCGTCTGCATTAACGGGACGTGCAGTAATATATTCACCTGCTTGGTCACTGGCGATAAAGCCTGTTTTCATTGTCATCTGGTTCTCCTGTTGTTTTTCTGTTTTGAGTTGGACTGGTTCAGTCTGTTTTAAATTTTAGTTTTGGTTACTTGTTGTTACCTGAGTTTTAAAATATAGGTCTTGTGTGGATACAACCAATACCGCCTACGCTCTCTTGCTCTATGATTCGCCATGATGCAATGTTTTCGGTTGAGATAAGGGATGTTAATTGAGTCGTTTAAGATGAGGTTGTAGTCAGTGACTCGCTGTACGATTGACCAGTGTTTAAATCGTCCGCTTATACCAATAAAGGCTATGGTGTTCGGTAGCTCTAGCTCTGCTTGTAATGTTTTCCAGTAATCATTAAACCGAACATCACCTTGACCATGGAACGGTTTATAACGTCTGATTGCATACTCTGAACAAACCACTTCATTGATAACTCTGGCAACATCATTAATGCTTAAACCTTGGCCTATAGCGACATTATTCTCTCGACTGTTGATACAGATAAGAATACGCTTGAAGAGTTGCCGTGCTTGATAGTTGTTTAACGGACCACAGAGTATATTGATGGCATTGATGATTGAGTAGATACCGCAGAAATTATCTAGACTTCCCTGGTAATAGGTGGCCATAGATTCCTCCGTTTTTATCTAACATAAAAGGCCTATCTCTTTTTATCCAACCTCCACTTCAAAAACACCACTATGGTAATAACTGCAAAAGTTGGATTGAAAGATTTGAAATAACTCGGCTCCTTGCTCAATCGAATACTCTCTACCCATGTGTTGAAACAAGCCAAGATTGAAATCAAAATCCAGTTCTTTAACCAGCTCTGCATAGCCACCTTGACCTACGTAGCTGAAGTCGGTGATGTACTGTACTTGACCTGCTGTATTGATAGATATTTCTACAGGATGATAACCACCTGTCTCCGCACTGTAGGTTGGGTCTCTGAAGTTTATGGTGATGAAGCCATCATCAGGCATTTTGTTTTCGGTGAGTTTTTCGATTATCTGAATTAAACCTTTAGTTAACTTTAATGATTGGACGTATTGGTTTTGTTGTTCTATTTTCATTGGTTTGGTTCTCCGGACATAGGTATCCCTAACGTTGATGTGAAATCATCGCCTATAGAAGGGATTGTTTGTGTTGTTGTGATAAAAATTTAGTCTATGATTTGTAGTGCTACGTTAGAAATACGTAGCTAAATCTATAACTTTTTAAACTGTGTGTAATTAATGTGAATTGAGAGGAGTATTTATTCTACATAATCCATTATAACATATTTAACCAATATTATCAATTACTTAAAATCAACCACCCTTACCAAACTAGATCACTCTTGAGCTCTGGTTTAACCAACTATCAAAATTATGGCTAATAAAAAAGCAAAAAATAAAAACACCCCAAAGAAAGCATTAAAAAGTTCTTATAAACATTTCAAGAAATCATCTCATATGGTTAGAAAGGATATATATTTTGATGAAATAACCTATTCGGCACTAATTAAACTTGTATATGCCTGTAGTTACGACACTACAAAAAATGAAATGTCTGAAGGTATCGCTGGCGTTCTTTCAATGGCCATTAAAAGAATGACTGACAATTTAAATAAAATAAAAAAACCAAAAGAAAACCAACAGCTCATACTACTAGCAAGAGAAAGTATTCTGCATACAGAAAATGGCGGTACTGTTGAAGACGTTTGTAAAATTTTTAACCGCAAAAAAGCATTAAGGTACCAGTGCCCAAATAACTTTAACAGTGGCAAAAAATGGACTGAAAAATCAATTAGAAAACTGGTAATAAGATATATTGAAAAACACGGAGACCCAGAACCTTTTACCACAACCACCGGCTTAAAGTTTGAAGCGGAAGCTTTGTTTGAGTATTATGAATAATTTTTCTAAAACACATTCAATGAGTTACCGGTAACTTTTTTTGGTTTTCTCATGCTACTTTTTTTCTCTAACTACCACGCAACAAACAAGTTACCGGCAACTTTTTACTCAATTAACTTTCCACCCACCCTAACCTCTTTTTAATTTGTTTACTTTAAGCTGTTTTTGAAAAATATTCTTACCGGCATTTAAATAAATTCTATAGGCTCTATAAAGTTAATACCATAAACAGCCACATGTTACCGGTAACATATAATTGTTTTTCTATTATTAAAAACAAAACTGTAAATAAGAAACTGTTCATCAAAATGATGACATTTTTATTTAGTTTATTTTTAATAATAGGATATCGCCAATGACTAAACCAACAACAATAGCAAAGAAAAAAGCAAAATTTCTTGGTAAAAGAATTATAAAGAATATCAGAATTTCTAATAATTCATTTTCAGTAATTCGCAATTCATCATCAATTATAAGAGCTGATTATGGGCAGCTATACATGAATGGTGGATTCGAAGCATTAGGGACAACAAGGAAAAAGTATAGAAAAAAAACAATTGCAACAAGCAATAAACATAACAGCACATGTCGCAGAGCTTTTAATGCTGCCGAGTTAGATGTCGACTTGCATTTGAAACCTAATACGGTTCCAGAATACCCACTCAGACATTTACATAAAACTAATAAAATTGATAGAAAAGCAGTTTGGAAACTTGCTTGTAATCTTGCAAAAGGTAAATACCCAACAGGCAAAGAAGTGGAGACTGCTCAAATCGAGTTTTCTTCTACTTCTGAAAACCAAAATGAATCTAACAATATTAATAGCAAGAAACCTGTTAAGGCACCCTCTCATGAAACTAATAACAACTCCACTAATAAGCCAGTCACTCGTAAAAAAATGACGGCTAAAATAGCTTTAAAAAAGCTTGAAAGTTGGGACAATAAAACTGCGTTTCGCAATGTTATTAGCATTTTAAGTGGAGAGACACAAGATAGTAAAGCTTGTCTCTCAATCATTAGAAATTTAACGGATAAAGAAATTAAAGAATTGGTTGAGAATCTATATGACTTGCCATTAGCACCACTTCCACCAGAGTAATATTACTATAAGAACACGACAATTGTCGTGTTCTTTACTTCTAACAGTTGATAAATTCTGAAGACTTTATGATCCTATTAGTTACCGGTAACTTTTCAACTTAAAAATTAACAATAGTAACGAAAAAAGTCGTGTAACAGCTATCACATTTATTAATAGTTATGGTTTCTATAATATATTTATATATAGCTTTTGTAACTTTTGATTATTGTTACACGGCTTTTTCAGTATTGGTACCATCCTCAATTTTCTTAATCAGTACTAGATGTTACCCGCATATTAATAACCTGTTTTCTTTGTGCCAACAATACCTTTTTAAAAACTGTAAATAAACTTCAGCAACAAGACAACGATCCTTGTTTTCATGTTGCTCATTCAAAGCTGCAAGTTGCGCTTTGTTTAATTTATTTTATTTGGAGTTTTATTATGCGTAATATTACGTTTACAAAGTTAAATAATTGTATCGATACTGATACTAACCAGACACCATCTCTTCCACCCAACAAGTTTTTAAGTCAATTTGAGAAACCTATTGTAGGTAAGAAAAAAGTAACGAAAAATACGGAAGAAACAAAAGAAGCAATAAACGAAACGAAAAGAGCAACACCTGCTTATGTAATGGCTACATTCGGTGATACATTGAATGATAATGACAACTTACGGCATGGTGATAACGTTATCTCATACACGGGTATCGTTCTAGATATTGACAATAAATATAATAACTATCTTTCTTTTTCTAAAGCTAAAGGTTCGTTAAAAAAATTATTGAAACCTTGCTCCTATGTCGTCCACACCACCATCAGTCATACGAAAGAAAAAAATAAGTTTAGAATTATTATTCCATTTTTATCACCTCTTTCACCAGAAAAACTATGGTCTGTATTTGACTATTTTTCAAAAAGACTACAGTTAGGTGATACGGTTGATGGCTGTTCACACTCACGGAGTCACACGTTTACATTTCCTGTCTGTATGAAAGGCAAAGTTGATAAATATAAGGTTTATATCAACTCAAAAGGTAAGCAACTATTTGACCCTAAAATTGTACCGGCATCTTACTCAGCCGCTATCGTAAAGAAGCCTAAAAAGAATAAACGTTCATCTAAGACTTCGACTTCCGCTAGTAACTTTGTACCAGTAAAGGTAGCTTTAAATAATCACCCTATTGACTCAGAGATTAAGAAAATCATTAAAACCGGTGATGCATCCAGTTTTAATGGTGACCGTTCTGATGCAGGGTTTCATGTTATTTCACATCTTACTGAAAAGAAACTATCAGATGAAGTTATTGCTTCTATCGTACTTAAACCTAGCTATGGCATTAGTGAGCGCTTTATTGAGAAAGGTCCACAATGGACGTTAGATGAAATTGCTAGAATACGTAAGAAACTAATATTTTCTAGAAAACGTATTTTTAATGATATTAAACCTCACTATCCTTTAGCCGATGAGGTTTCAGTTAAACGTGCATCTAGAGTTATGCGAAAGCGTATCAGCGAATGGGTTAAAAAAAATAAAACTGACCTTGGTTTGAAGTTACCCGCCGGTATCGGTAAAACTGAAGAATACCTTGCAGTTATCGCTCATAGTGATGCCAAACTTATTGAAGTCTATGTCCCTACGCATAAGTTAGGTAATGATTGCCGCCAGCGATTAATTGATAAGGGAGTGGAACCTGATAACGTTACGGTGATACAAGGACGCACTTACCAGTCAGAAGACGGAACTCCTCTGTGTCGTAAATATAAAGCAGCAAAAAGACTCGGGGAATCAGGTGTAAGTACATACAAGTCACTGTGTCGTAATGATGCAGGTGAGCAGTGTGAGTATTTTGAAGATTGTGCTTATTTAGCTCAATTTAAAACAGCAACCCAAGTAAGAATATACACGCATGCACATCTACCGTTAAAGCGTGGGCTATTAGACAAAGAGCTTCCTGACTTTGCCATCATTGATGAATCATTTTGGAAGGAGATGATTGATGAGAAAACCACATCACTTGAAAATATTTCTTACTATATTAACTCCAGTAAGCTGGCTAACTGTATTAATAATGCGTTAAAGAAAAACAAACCTCTACTTCAATGCTTACGTCTAAAGTACGGTGATGATATAGAA
>Ga0105358_10001558_pt1 | contig 12243 bp, 1 predicted proteins | sample GOMGulsemesocosm_5_FD_83509 | JGI IMG/M metagenome (GOLD analysis project Ga0105358, IMG submission 83509) | Methane-oxidizing microbial communities from mesocosms in the Gulf of Mexico - GOM15C Gulf of Mexico | ecosystem: Environmental > Aquatic > Marine > Cold seeps | place: Gulf of Mexico...
AACGTAATCTGACATTTCAAAAAGCTGGTGGGTTAAGTTTTTCGCTACGTTAAAAAATATAACCTACCCTACAACTAAAAAAATACTAAGGGAGATGGAAATAATTAATTGTCCAATATCTAGTCCCGTAGAGACAAGGCATGCCTTGTCTCTACAATTATTCACAATACAAGAATGATTTAGGTTAATGCATGCTTTTCTTAGAGTTATCGCCATCCTTATTTGCAACTTCTTCCTGACTAGCAGCTTCTTCTATACTTGAATCAGAATCGTTACCAGAAATTTTACCAATCATTGCATTGAAATTTCTCATGGATTGTAAATGCAAATAAATCAATTCTAGCTCATCTGTTTTCGCTAACTCACCTAACTGCTCATTCGTTAATTTTTTCAACCGATCACGATTAACCGCATGAAATCCACCTAGATTCATTTTCTGACCTGAAGGCAAAGTAATTTGCGCTTGCATAGGCTCAAGTAAATCTAATTCTTTTAACTTTTTGCAAAATAACTGAGTACGGTTAAATTGACCTTGATATTCACTTGAGAAGTTCAATACACTTTTTAAATATTGTGTCTGCTCACCATCCGCATCAAATAAGCGTTCGCCTTTACCATCTTGATTACAGCCAGAAAACTCTTCATCTATGCACAAAGTAAATTGTTTTGCCTCGTTACTACCAGAAAAAACAAAAGGATATCGACGTAAAAATGCAGGAATGTATTTGCAATTCCATTTACCGTCATCAGATACGTATAAATTCTCCTGGTCACGAACACCCAATATAACCGCCGGCATAACAGCAGCATCATTGCCCGCGAAAATAATGCTGTATTCCGCCGCTGCACTAGGAAATTCAACTGCAGTTAGTGGAACCGAATTAATATTTTTTGCAAAGTCATAATTATTGCCTGCCTTAACCGACCAATCTGTGTGTTTCTTTTTATTAATTGGCTCTGCTCGTTCGTAAATAAGTAGCTGTGTAGTCATTATTGCCTCTTTATATTTATAGTTAAAACAATTGAAAATTAATAATCGTACAAGAAGTAAATCTTTTACGCGTTCATGAACTCAGTTTTTATACACTCTACTGTTTAGATAGAACACAATTATAGTCACCTTCAGAAAGAGTCAGAATATAAATGAAAAATATGTAATTCCCATGGAGTATGTGGGAATTACATATTTTTCCTGCCTTTACTACTATAGACTCCAATCAATTAAATTGCTCGATTTTTTAGATGTTTTGACATTTTTCACTTCTGTCTCATTCCCAGGGGTAAATGATTCACTTTCTTCATTCAAGTCCTCTTCTGTCATTACATAACGAGAAGTTGTATCCTCTATATTGGTATCATTTTCAGTATGTGAGAATATTAAGAAATCATCTTTTTCCTCAGCATCTGTATCTAACGTATGAGCCCTGAAGCCGCCCACATATTGATCAAAAAACTTGAAACCACCAAAGTTATATAGTTTTTCTTTGAGTTTATGAGCGAAATTTTTATTTTCAGAGACTGGAGTTTGACTGGAAAATCCACTGTTCACTACATTAATATTTGGTTCCAGTTCAAGATTATGACTTACAGGTAACACCCTCACGCCGGCTTCCAGCGTATCATCCATCAATTCAATTATGCCATGCTTAAAACCTAAAATATGTCCTATTTCATGACTTACTACTGTGAGTAGGTCCATACGTCCAAATGCTTCACTATTCACATGAGCAAGTCCATTATTATTAGATTCAAAAGTTTTATAGAATTCTTCGTTATCCTCGGGAGTTTTATCTACAAACCAACCATGACCTGCAGCATCAATATCGATAAACACAGTCAATCCGATAACCTGACCAAGCAACAGATCAGGTAAATCAACAATTTCAACCGTTACATTATCGAGAAGTGAAGCAGCATTCGGATCCAGCAGACCACTACTTGCCCAACGCAGAAGCGCTTCATCAAGTACCGGTTTCAATGCTGCTTCGTCGAGTGTAACCAAACTACCCTTAACCTGAATCGGCGCAGATACTGCAACCAGATTCGCACTCGTCTCAGCTTCATAGGATGGATCATTAGTACCCACTGTTACACTGGCAAAAGAACTTGTTCCATCCAGAGTCATCAGACCGAAGCCACCATCAACCGTCACCGCATTGAAAGCATATCCAAGTACGACCTGACCATCGAGTTCAACACTAACCGTTGTACCTTTAAGTGTCACCGCAAGTTGATAATCCTGACCAGCGATAACATCGCGATCAACTGTTGCATCCACAACCCAGCCAGATTTAGCTGTGTAGTGACCGATAACAGTTTCACCGCTATCTGCAGACAAGCCCACATACTTGAAGCCATCATCTCCATAACGATCAAATAACACGCCACCAAACGACTCGGTACTAAACGTGGTATCGATACTGGCCAGATATGGACCACCAATGCTCAGATCAACCATGCGATAAGCAAGTGAGCCATCCTCTGCAGGTGCGGCAACGAATCGAGCATCTTCTCCACTACCCGTTATCTGCCATAAGCCAGCTGATGCGCTAGTGTATAAATCAGCAACACCGTCACTAAAGTCTTCGACATCTTCCAAAGTGATTTCAGGAGGTAGAACTTGCACCCTGACGTTGTCAATACGGGCAACTGAATTATCTGCACCAATACCAACCATCCCGGAATTAAGACCATAGCTGTAACCCTCTGCATCGACACGAGCCGAATAAACATGGGTAAATACATCCTTGTTATTGATGACCAATGTTGCCGTTGTTCCATTGAGAGACAACAACACCTGATAATCACGATTTGGCTTAAGCCTGGAATTAGCCTGCTCAACAACATTCCAGCCTGAGGCATCCCTGTAACCCATTTCCATCTTATTAGTAGAAATATTAATACCAGCAAACTTGAAGTCATACTCACTCTGATAATCGAAGATCAGATAAGCATTTGATTTCAGACCGGCAATTGGCTTGCCGGCATTAATGGTTGCCTGAATTTCAAAGTAGCTTGGCAGCTGCTTGTTAACAAAAAACACACTAGCGGCATCAGATCCCAACACTTCAGGAGCAATCTCAAGACGTCCATTATTAACATCCCATTCACCGCTATCAATGAAGAAGCCCTGCGCCGACTGCCCTGAGTTAAAGTCAGCAGCACGGAGCACATCGCGGGCACCACCAGGTATATTACCCGGTTGTATATCATCAGGTGCACCAGTCTGATCCTGCCAGTCCATATCCTGCTGTTTAACCAGACCAAGTTCACCATCAGGCTCACCATTACGTGATGCATCTGAACCAGTATCTGCAGCACGAGTTGCATCAGCACCATCACTGGCTGACAAGTCATAAAGGAAGTCCATCAACTGTGGTTGCAGACTGCGGCTGACTGTCGCTGCACCAAATGGCGCAAATGGCACAATGTAACTGTTGAATTCACCAGCCCAGTCAATCAACCTGTCTCCACCGGTATTACCTATCAGGTAATCACGACCAGCACCACCGAAAGCCAAATCTTCATATGACCACTCTGGACCATCAGCCTGATCATTTAAGCCACCATTAGTATCTTGATAATCGTCGGCGTTAAGCAAGTCATTGCCATAACCACCATACATGCGATCACGACCAGTACCACCAACTAGCCAGTCATTACCCAGATCACCAAAGATGCGGTCATTACCATCGGTAGACACCCCGCTACCATTGGCAGCGAGTGGTCCTTCAGCAGCATTAAAGTTAAGGAGAAATTGCTTGTCGTTATCAAAGCTTAACTTAAGGCCCGGTGCATATTCGTCATACAGAGCGAATTCTTCAGCCTTCAGTGATTCAAAACCAAGAATATTACCCGGATTAAATGGACGGTCATAACCAATAGTAACTAGCTGTCCATCGCCGCGTGATAAGTCGGTACTACCATCATCGAGATAAGACATTCCGAATGCAACCTCCAGTGCCTCAGCACCTGAAATCGCATCATCCCCGGCACCACCGTGCAGGAAGTCATCACCCAGACCACCATAAATAATGTCATCTGCAGCAACAGGATTAAAATGATGATCCTGATAACCGTCACTATTATCCATGACATTAAATGGCGTAAGATTAACGCTTTTCTTCAATTCACCATTAACATTAATCGTAGCTTGCTGGATATTACCCGGTGTGGAAATCTGTAAATCCACTTCGACTGGACCAATACCATAAAGACTTTCACCTGTATTAGCATCATTACGACTAGTATAGATACGACCATCATCACCCAGTACACCATCACTGCCGGTACCACCAGAAATCCAGTCATTACCCCAGCCGCCAATCAGATCATCATCCTGAGCTTCGCCGAATATAACGTCATCACCCACTTGAGCGTAAACGGTGTCATCACCCGACTCACCATGAATTTCATCAGCAGCACCAATATCATCAGCAGCTGAACCATTGAAGTCCACACCACCTGGCGTGTAGTCCAGCAACTCGACAGCACGCGGAATAATTTTCAGCGATGCATCGTAACCAAATTCGGGATTGTCATAATTAAAGGTAAGGAAGGCATTGCCATAGCCCCCGTCGATTCCCACTAGACGATATATATTACCGTTATCACCCAGTATGGTGTCGGCATCCCTAGCATGACCTTCACTGCTCACATCACCTGCACTGTTTCTTGCTAGATCTGTACCTGCACCACCAAAAATCAGGTCTGCGCCATCTGGACGTTGGCTAGCAACTGATAAACCGTCAAACATGTTAGAACTGCCACCGACGATATCATCTTGACCAAGATTACCGAAGATGACATCGTTACCGCCATTACCTTCGATGTAATCATCACCATCACTACCTATACTGACCCAATCTTCAACAGATGGGATAACAGACAGACTGCCGTCAGCTAGTCGTTCGGCACTGACCATAAGATCGATGCTGCCATCACCTTGAATAGTATCATCACCAAGTTGACCGAAGATGACATCATCATCACTGCCACCAGCAATAGTGTCATTGCCAAACAATTGCGTGTTATCTGATTGTACGCTTACAGAATGATCAAGAATCTCAATATCACGTGAACCAACACCAGTCTGATTTTGCATCAAACCAGGGCCAGTAACCAAAGCAACACCATCAGTACCGGCATCAATATCTTCGCCGTAGATTTGCGTGCCTTCAAGCGCACGGAATCGCGGACTTAATGTATCACCACGGCGAGTGATCACCGCATTGTCACCGGCGATGACATCATGTCCAGCACCACCATCAAGGAAGTCACCGCCATCATGGCCTCCGGAAACATTATGGCCACCGATAATGTCATCATCACCAGCGCCACCATAAACCGTATCACTACCCTGCTGGCCGAGAATAATATCAGCTCCGGCTTCACCATGAATCAGGTCATTGCCACCGCCCAGGCTGTTGAGTATATCGATAGAAATAAATTCAAATGCTGGCTGTGGTAGCGTACCTGCATTAATATCACCACTAATTCGGCCATGATCACCAAAAATCAGATCATTGCCCGCTCCAGCATGAATGGTATCACCTGAGGTACCACCCAGAATGAAGTCGTTACCAACGCCTGATGTGATGGTATCTGCTCCGCCCTTATTAGGATCAGTCGTCACAATCATGTCCATATTGGTACGATTACCATCATCGATAACAAAATCGATAAGGCCATGATCACCCAGAATAGTATTATTACCACTTACACCGTGCAGACTGTCATCGCCCAAACCACCAAAGATATAGTCGTTGTCGTCACCACCGAATATGGTGTCATTTCCACCATTGTCAGGTTGTGTGGTTTCAATCCTGTCGACAAAGCCTGTAGTAAATAAACGTTCTGTACCCGATGCCTGAGTGATGATGCCGTGATCACCAAACAAAATATCACTACCTTGCCCACCGTGCAGTTCATCATCACCGGCAATCAGCAAGTCAGTTGAGACTTCATTACTGGCATTGACCGTAACAACAGTCAACTCACGAGCAACACGGTGAATATCATTTTCATCAATAACAACGTCGTAATCCAAATTAAATCCGGAATCACCATAGACATGGTCATCGCCGCCTTGAGCAAATATCAGATCATTACCTGAACCGCCAGCAATATGATCACCACTCTGACTACCTAGAATGACATCGTTACCATTTCCACCGTAAATGGTTACACCCTCAGTTAACGCTGATGCATCAATATAGTCATCACCCGGAATAGTGAATGCTGCTGCATTACCAGTAATCAAGCCCAGTGCAGGTTCGGAGTTATAACGCGTGCCATCCTGAGAGGTGTCACCGAAAATAACTAATGGAGAGTCCACGCCACCGCCGCCTGTTGCAACAATGGTATCGCCACTGACTGTTACCGTGGTATCAACTATTTCAGCAATAAATGCTGCATCACCGAGCGTCATTACCGTGCCCTGAATATCAACAATTTCATACAAGCCGGCGTTCAGCGAACTATCATCAATACGCAAGTAACGACCTTCACTGAAGCCCAGCGTATCCCAGGCATCTACGGTACGTGTAATCGTATTACCAGAGAACTGCAAACTACTGCTATCACTCAATAACCGGTTACCACCACCGTGCACTACCGTAACCACATTGTCTTCAGCGCCAAAGGTACCCTGACTGGTTGCCTCGATATCAAGACGATCGTTGCCTCTGCCAAGCATAATGTCAGTGATTTCAATATCATCAAAAGTAATACCGGCAGGAATGGTAACCAGATTTGAGCCATCCTGTTCATCGCTCAGATCAAAGACCTGATCAACCTCACCCATACCCAAACCGGACAGGTTCAGTGGGTTAATGCCATTGACGACATCACCCAGTTTAATAATTTCATTTCTAAGTGTGATATCGGTCAACAGGCCAGTATCATCGGAAACGCTGGTATCGTTAAAGATATTCAAACGATCCACGCGCTGAGTCTCATCTGTATCAACTTCGATATCAATAGGACTTTCAGTAAATTCTGTTGGCAACATAACCGCACTGCGTACTGTGCGATCCTTATCTTCGGCAATACCACCTTCAATAATTAACGGCCCCTGAATACGGGATACAGTATGATCCTGCAATGGTTCCTGACGAACAAATTCTTTGTCAGGATCCGGTACAAAATCAACATCCGCTTCAACCTGAACAGTGACTGCCTGCCACCAGTTGGTGGCATCAAAGCTGATAGCGGCTGTCACACGCTGAACACTGACATCTGAACCAAGACTGTCTGCAACTGCTGCAGAACCAGTCAACACCATCACACTGCCGTCCAAATCATTGATCTTGAACATTGCGTTGTTTGCTGCGTTATTAGCATCGCCCGAAATCGTAATCAGAGAACCAATTCTAAAACCGGCTTCGAACCAACTAACACCATCGGTACGAGTAATCGTATCAGCTTCGCTACCACCATCTGCAAAATCCACATTGGTCAGTACGGCATCACCGATCGTATTCAAAAATACCCTGCCTGCAATATCAATAGAGGTCTGGCCATCAGAGAAAAGATTGACCGTCACATTGCCATCAGGTTCGTTAACCAGACGTACAGTATAATCATCACCTGACTGCCCTTTGACGACGGTTGTTTCTCCATCTGACTCAGTAATCAGCACTCTTGCTGCTTCGTTATCAAGCACACGCACATCAAGCTCAGTCGGTGTCGAGTTTGTATAGACAGAATCCGTACTGATAAATGCATGTGTAACGGTAGATGTCAGCGTATTTTCTGTAATCAGGTCATCTACTGCCTTGACAGTAAACGTACGCCAGCTATCCCAATTCGCACTGGTAAAGGTAACGTCTGTTATCAAAGTATTACTTTCATCAAAAATCTGAACCTGACCATCATGGTTCAGTGTCACTGTGACATCAGCTACTGGCGCAACCGAGAGTCGCATATCATAAGTGTCCGTAATACCACCGATACCGCCTTCCAGTACCTGGGTACCATTTTCAGTTTCCTGAATCAGTACATTACCAAGATCATCATCAAGTACACGAACGGCAACGTTATCGATAACAACATTCTCTGACCTGAAGACCTCACGATCAGTTGAACTATCACTGGCAACCGCTATGGAGTGGCTGACCATAACCTTGCGCTCGCCTTCGATGGCATCATCATGAGCGGCCTTAAGCCAGACACGCTGTGAGCCATCCCAATTATCCGCATCAAACACCAATACGCCGGCACGCTGCCAGGTCACGCCATCATCAATGGATAACAGAATGGAATCGGCCTCATGAGGTCCTGATCCCAGGTCCCGCGTTGACAGACGCTTGTCATGGGTAGAAGAAATACCGGCTGATACTGTCAGATAAAGCACCGTAGATGCATCAACATCTGCTGATGACACTGCCAGTGAAACGTCGTAGTAATCAAGTGAGCCGTCATCTTCAACCAGAGTGCTGTTACCACCGCTCTGCGAAATAACTACCGTACCTTGCGTCTCGTTCGCAATAGTAACGGCAATACCCGGAACCAGCAGCTTGTCGTAATCCAGTGCATCACTCTCGGCACCGTGATTAATCACTGCACTGGTACCAGCCAGGTTCTGGCTGATAACATCAGCGGTAACATCACCGGTCACATTGAAGGTATCACTTCCCAATCCACCAATAACCGTAGTCACCACACCATCACGTGTGCTGAGGATAAAGAACTGGTCATCACCTTCCAGACCATCAACTTCCAGTGCTTCTTCAACACCATCAATCTGAATATTCAGTCCGGCGCCAAATATGCCATTTTCAGTAATAATAAAGGCATCATCTTTTTCAGTACCGAGAGCAACCACTGTATCAAATCCAGCACCACCATTAATACTGACCGGTGCGTTAATGTTGTATTCAAACTTATCATCATCATCACCGCCATTGGCAATAATACCGGTCTCAGAAACAAATGCCCGGATCAGGAATGTATCATTACCTGACTCGCCTTCCATACGTAATACAGCCTTGTTGCTGTATACGCTAAAGCTGTCATGTCCTTCACCACCAAAAATAGTCAACGGGAAGGTAATACCGTTACTCAACCAGCCGCGAGTAATTTCCTTAACATCAATATCATCGCTGGTCGATGTCAGATCAATCTGGTCCTCATCATCCGCAACAACCCGAGGATCGGTGTCATTGCCATTAGGATTAGTACCAAATACCTGACCAACCTGGAACAGGTCATCGCCTTCACCACCATCAATAGTGGCAATGGAGCTGTTGTCATCAATATAAAACTGATCATCACCCTGGCCACTGGTTACCAGTAAACGGCCGTTAAGACTTTGATCATAGTTAATACGTTCAACCTCAGAATGTAATGAGCCAGGTGCTTGCATATCCAGCAATGGCGACTCAGGCGAGAGGTAAGCGACGAAATGTTTACGCATCAGGAATAGATCATCTCCGCTGAGATTATTCTCATCATCAATATCCGTACCCGTAATCACCAGCGTATCGGCACCATCATCAAGTGCACCACTGTCCTTGACGTTAATAATGTAATCGGTGCGGTCACCGCTAACAAATACTTCGTAAAGATCGCTACCTGAACCACCATCAAGATCAACCGTATCTTGCACAGCTCTGGACAGACCATCACTGGGACGGTCATGAACGGTATTCAAAGTAGTCATGTGATCAACGGTCAGGCGATCATCACCACCATAACCAAATACCCGAGTATGCCCAATCAGGGATACCGGAAGAATTTCAACCACGTCATCGTCGCTGTCACCAAAGATATCGATACGGTTAGCATGAATAGTACCTTCTACCAATGCAGTACCACCAACACCTGGATTATCATTACCAAAATCAACCCGAATAGTAATCAGGTCTGCTGAACGCACAGTACCGGTTGCAGTCAAGTGAACAAGGTCGCCACCCTGCAAGGTCACAGAATGGGTCAAGGCCTCAACCCGACCACCGGAACTAATCAGGACTGAGTCATCAGCCGTCAGGATGACAGCATTGCCCCCTGTCACTATACCGTTATTAATAACATTGAGATCGGTTCCAGCCGTACCTGTTACCAAATTTGTGGCAAATACACTGGCACCCGTTTGCACCGTAATTGCATCACCGGATTCAAAGTTAACATTGGTACCTGCTGTTACTGTCGCAGCATTTTCAACAATAATGTTTCCGGTCGCCGTTGCATCGACCGAAGTACCTGCATTAACAATGGCGTTGTGCATTATCACAGAACCTTTTGCAACATCGGCATCGCCGAAGTCTGCGCGCAGGAATATAGCGGTAGTCGCATCCAATTCTGCCAATGGTTGTAGTAGCACATCATCACCAGCAAGCAGACTTATTGTGCCTGCCACTGTGTAGATAACAGCATCACCGTTAACCAGGCCATGACCTGCACCCAGATTAATGGTATCGGCTGTCGCATCAATATCCACACCAGTAAACTCACGACTCTCGAAGCTTGCCAGCGGCTCTGTGTTCGCGCCACTATTGATCGGTGCTGCCAGAGTCAGAAAATGGGTGCTAGTCAGATCAGGTGCAATACCAAGATCAATAATATTGCCACCTGGTGCATCAAGTAGATGAACGGTGTTACCGATAACTTCTACGTAATATATTTTAGCCTGTTCAAGTTCTGGCAATTGTGTACCAGCAGTTGCGGTAGTGGTCAGTGTAATACCACTGAGTACCGTGATGTTGTCTTCATTACCCGCCGTATCATTAATATCATCACGCGCGATAACCACAATCTGCGTAGCAGAAGTCAGGTTCTCAGATAAAGTGACTGGACTTGATGCACCAATAAAGATACCATCACCTGCCTCAATACCACCACTGCCCGGTCCACCTGAAACTACGCCACCTACCTCTGCAGGCCCGGTATTTTCAAGATAGACACTACCGGCTACCGCTATACCCTCGATATTACCAACAGCTGTGGTCAACGGATTAATAGCCTGACCAATATCCTGTGCTGCAAACAGCCAGGTCTTGCCACCCTTGACATTAGTGCCAACGTTATTGCCATTCAGAATTCTGCCAAACGGCGCTGCCAGGAAGGCAGTAGAGTCAAGCGTCTCGACTTCGTACAGACTCAGATCACCCGCTGTTTCAATAATATAAGTATTGTCACTGCTGAATGTGGATAAGTTACCAGCCGCTGAGTGTGCGCTGTCGATATCTAATTCATTACCACTGGCACCAATAAAGCCCAGCGTTGCGGTGAGAATAATATTGTTACCCAGTACATCAACTCTTGGTTTACTGGCAGGACCCGATAAATAATTTGCTGAATTCGGATCAAGCGGATCAACAATATCCATGATATCCAGTATGGATACTTGTGCCTTCAGGTCTACATCGCCTGAATTAGAACGTACAATACGTACATTCAGATCCCCGAAGGTTTCATTCACGCGAATAGTATCTTCAGCTGTCGCTGTCAGCGTACCAAGCCCAATTAGATCGATATCAAGATAGTCACCTACCTCACCAATACCACCATCTGCCAACAGTACAATCTCGTTGGCCTGGATATTAGTGAAATCATGATTAAGACCATCAACAATAGATCCATCTGATTCGAGATAAACACCACCAGTCTGGGAGAAGATGCTCGCAATGCGCAAATCACCAGCGGTACCCGCAGCATTACGCTCTTGTATATAAATATCATTTGCAGCACGTGCTGACAAAGTGCCTTCACCGAGCAAATCAATCAAAAACGGCGTTGTTGCTGTGCCGATAAATCCATCTCCGGCCTCAACAATCAAGTCATTCGCACGAACATTAATACCCGAACTACCGGCATTATGGACGCTCTGTCCACTCTTAAGACGTACATCATCACCAGTGATTGAATCGCCTGACTGCACATAATCAATATTAAGATCCAGTTCCGAGCCCAGGAAGATGACGTCAGTTGCATAAGCATTGATGATACCTGCAGCATCAACATCGACATCCTCTCTATGATTAATCTGCATGGCAACAATGGCAGAATTATCTATTTCGGGATCTAGTGTAATCGGAGCGATAACAACAGTCTGGAATGACTCGTTGCTTAAACCAGAGTTAAATATCAGAGTCAGTCTGCTAGATGTAACACTGGCAATTTCCAGGTATTCACCGACACCCGTTTCGTTTCGCGAAGAGCCTTCAACAAAAATACGCATACCGCTGACAAAACCATCATCCAGCCAACTGCCGCCATCGACACGATCAATTGAATCGGCAA
>Ga0105358_10001559_pt1 | contig 12234 bp, 11 predicted proteins | sample GOMGulsemesocosm_5_FD_83509 | JGI IMG/M metagenome (GOLD analysis project Ga0105358, IMG submission 83509) | Methane-oxidizing microbial communities from mesocosms in the Gulf of Mexico - GOM15C Gulf of Mexico | ecosystem: Environmental > Aquatic > Marine > Cold seeps | place: Gulf of Mexico...
CCATTTTTTCAGGCATAGTCTTTTTATTCTTATCAGTAGTATAAAAATGACCAGTACCGGCACTAGAAACTAAACGAATTTTATCGCGCATAATAATTCCTTACTTATTTCAAAAGTTAACGCTAGGTTAAACTTTTTCGCCACGGGCACGGATATCAGTTAATACTGCATCAATACCTTTTTTATCGATAATACGCATTCCTTTCGGAGTTAAACGTAATTTAACGAAACAATTTTCGCTCTCAACCCAAAAACGGTGAGATTGAAGGTTAGGTAAAAAACGACGACGAGTCGCGTTTCTTGCGTGCGAACGATTGTTTCCAACCATCGGCTTTTTGCCTGTTACTTGGCAAACTTTAGACATATGAGTACTCCAAATTATAATTTCAGCTCGAGCTTATTTTTTCTAAGGGCATTCCCCAAGACCGTCGCCTCAGGATCCTGAAAAAGGTGGCATATTATAGAGAAACTGAATTATGAATACTAGCCTTAAACGTAAAAAGCTAACAAATAAACTTAAAATAGCTTTAAAGTTTATTAAAAAATAAATTATAACAGGTGCTAACACAAAAAATACACAATACAGGTGAATTTTTTGTGTTTTTTCTATATTTTTCCGTTTGAACTGTCAACAAATCAGTGAAAAAGTAAGTTGCTTTAGCTTATATCTGAATCAAATAATTTTTTAATTTGGTCTTCTTGTTCTTTACTTGATAACTCATCAATTAAAATACGAAGAATATGAGACTTAGCGAGATCTGTACCCTCAGACAATTGTTTTAATTGTTCTATCGTGTTTTCACTCAGAGTAAATGTTGCTCGTCTGAAAGGTTTACTTTTATCACCCGAGCGTTTTTTTCGTTCTATAAGCCGCTTAGCATCATGTATTACCTGTTTAAGATTCATTTTACCATGATTTTCATTATTCACTATTTGCGGCGCACCTTTAGCGTAATTATCCGCATCAGCAATAAATTCATCAATAGTAAAATGTTCTTTAACATTGTCCTTAGAATTAGGCCTATTCTTGCTTTTTTTTAGATCAGTTAAACTCATGGGCATTATCCGGTTTCATCGCCATTAACTCTTCAGCTATAGCTATCATTTCCGTAGCAGCTTTACCATCGGGATCTATTTCAATTACCGATAAACCTAGCTCTTCACTATCGTCATAAACATTACGGTTATACGTCAAGGCATTGAGAACATTAATGCCATAAGAAGCACAGACTTCTTTAGCTTCTAAAATTCGACGCACTTGATTAGGTAACGATGGACACTGAGTCATCACAAATGATGCCAACATTTTCGGGTTTACCATTTTACAAGTACTGAGCATATCCTCCATATGAGGCACTGTTTTTAAATCGCGTCGTTTAGGTCTTAATGGAATAACAACATGATCTGCTACTGACATTGCCGCACGTAAAGCTAAATTATCTTGACCGCCACAATCAACGATCACATAATCGTAATGTTGGGATAAACTAATTAAATCATTACGAATTTTACCGTAAAGCTGAATACAATTAATCGCTGGAAGAGATGGATCACTGTTACGAGCCTGTATCCAATCTGATGTGGTACGTTGGGGATCACAATCAACCATTAACACTATGGCTTTTTTAATTCGTGCAAAATATACCGCTAAATTTTGCGCCAAGCAGCTTTTGCCACTCCCACCTTTTTCGCCACCCACTAATATCATCATATATTTTTCTTCCTAAATACTACCTAGCGCTTAATTAAAGACATAAACTAGGTCAAGTGTGAATTATATTCCAATTTTATCAAAAGCTTTTTTACAACCTGTTGGAAAAATTTTAAGAGTCTTTATCAAGTTCTAACGCTATCTCAAACCAACCCGTGTCTTGTTTGATACAACGTATAACTTTTCCATATAATTTTTTATTATTTGCTGACGCTGATTTGAAAATCACTGTAACTGAAGTTTCTACTAGTAAAGCAATGTCACAGTCAAGCTTCAAGCCACCTCGAGCAAAATCTAAACAGATAATTTTCTTGCTTTTTTCTTGGCCATTTTCACCTTTCCACATAATATCTACTAACTCTTTTTCCATATCCAAACGAAATGATCTACGGCGTTCCGACTCATCAAAACTACTATCAGTCATAAGAGGACCCTTTTATTTATACTGAGATATTTAATATCTCTTAAAAGTAACTGTCATTGAACTATTTATCAACTTAATTCACTAATCACATTGAACTATTCATAAAAGCTCGCCATTTTCTGCAAAGGAATAACACTGATGCCCTGCAATTATTAGGTGATCTAACACACGAATATCAATTAATTGTAAAGCTTGCTCTAGTTTTTGCGTTATCTGCTTATCGGCATTACTTGCTTCCGCTATCCCCGAAGGATGATTATGGGCCAAAATAACGGCTGCAGCATGGTGTTTAAATGCCTGTTCCACTACAACTCTGGGATAAACGGCCGCAGCATTGATCGTACCAAAAAATAACCGCTCAAATTTAAGCACCTGATGTTGATTATCTAAAAAAAGTACGGCAAATACTTCTCTTGTTTCATGGCGGAGCTCGCTAATCAAATAATCTCGTGTTGCTTGTGATGAAGTTAATACACTACCTTGTTGAGCTAATTGTTCAGCCAAATAGCGTTTTGACATTTCTAAACAGGCTTGAAGTTGTACATATTTAGCGCTGCCTAAGCCGTATTGCTGACAAAACTCATCTTGATTAGCGCGAAAGACATTAGCCAAGCTACCAAAACTGAGTAGTAAACGTCTGGATAAATCAACAACATTACAACCTTTGACCCCGGTTCTTAAAAAAATAGCCAATAGCTCTGCATCACTTAAACTCACGGCGCCTAATTTGAGCAACTTCTCTCGGGGACGCTCTTCACTTGGCCAGTTTTTTAAGGTCTGATTTTTAAATTCATTGTTACTCAATAAATCTGGTTTACACATACATAGCTTCCTTGCGTTTTATCCCCGTTACACTTGCAAGTGCCCATGCCTCTTCAAGTGAAACGAGGATAATTAATGTTTCTATTTTTCAACTTTCATAATTAATGCTATCTTATTGTCATTATTTATAATGTTTAAGATTAGCATATTATGCAAATTCTTCATGACAAAAAAATTGTTTTAGGTGTAAGTGGTGGTATAGCCGCCTACAAAATTCCCGAATTAGTACGTCGATTAAAAGACCAAGGTGCGAATGTACGTGTGGTGATGACCGAAAGCGCTAAGGCATTTATCACGCCACTAACCTTACAAGCAGTTTCTGGTAATGGTGTTGCTGATAGCCTACTAGACACAAAAGCTGAACTTGCTATGGGGCATATTGAGTTAGCAAAATGGGCTGATTTAATTATTGTTGCTCCCGCAACTGCAGACATAATTGCCCGTATAACCGCAGGAATGGCAAACGATTTACTTACTACACTGTGTTTAGCAACAAATGCGCCTATTGCCCTTGCGCCCGCAATGAATCAACAAATGTGGCATGCTGTAGCAACACAAGCTAATATAACCACACTAAATACACGTGGTTACCATCTTTGGGGGCCTGGGAGTGGCGAACAAGCCTGTGGTGATATTGGTTTAGGTCGTATGTTAGAAGTTAGTGAATTAGTCAATTTAAGTAGTGATTTTTTTGCGAAAAAATATTTACAAGGTCAGCACTGGGTGATTACCGCAGGACCAACCCGTGAGGCAATTGATCCGGTGCGCTATATTTCAAATCATAGCTCAGGTAAAATGGGTTATGCAATTGCTCATGCGGCCTTACGAGCGGGAGCAGACGTTACATTAATATCAGGCCCTGTTGCGATTAGCCCGCCTATTGGTAGCCACTTAATACCCGTTGTAAGCGCTGAACAAATGCATCTTCAAGCACTTAACTATGCCAAAAAGTGCACCATTTTCGTTGCTTGTGCTGCGGTAGCTGATTATCGAGTTGCCAATATTTCCGAGCAAAAAATCAAAAAAACAAATGAGGTCATGCAACTTGAGTTAATCAAAAATCATGATATTGTTGCAGATGTTGCCCGTTTAACTGATAAACCTTTTATTATTGGCTTTGCTGCGGAAACGCAAAATGTAGAACATTATGCTCGAGGTAAATTAATGCGAAAGAATCTTGATTTAATTGCCGCAAATGATGTTGCAAAATCAGGACAAGGTTTTAACAGTGATGACAACGCATTAACTTTATTTAGTGCTATTGATAAAACTGAAATCCCCTTAGCGAATAAACAAATTATCGCCAACCAATTAATATCACTAATTAATCAACATTACTTGGCTAAGCTAAGCAGAGTTTAATTGAACTAATTATAACTAAACAATAAAATATTATGTAGGGAACTTTTTACTATGCCCGTCAGAGCTAAAAGCACACATAAACCTGCGCAAAAAATCAATCGAAAACAACAAATATTAGAGTGCTTAGCACTTATGTTGGAATCAAGCCCAGGCCAACGAATTACTACGGCAAAGCTAGCGGTGAAAGTAGGTGTATCTGAAGCTGCACTGTATCGTCACTTCCCATCAAAAGCACGTATATTTGAAGGGTTAATTGATTTTATTGAAGAATCTGTTTTTTCTCGCCTTAATTTGATTTTAACCGACCACAAAGAAACCCTAGTGCGCTGCCATCATATTTTACATGTGTTGTTAATTTTTGCTGAGCGTAATCCTGGTATGTGTCGTATTTTATCAGGTGATGCGTTAATGGGTGAAAATGAACGCTTACACACCAGAGTACATCAATTTTTTGAGAAACTAGAATCTCAATTTAAACAAGTATTACGTGAACGAAAATTACGTGAAGGTAAAACTTTTAGTATCAGCGAACAGGCACTAGCTAATCTTTTAGTTTCATTTGCTGAAGGAAAAATTTGTCAGTATGTTCGTTCTGGTTTTGATAAAAAACCAAGCAGTGACTTTAATGAACAATGGCAATTTTTAATGACAAGTAAATGATACAAATCATACCAAAATCACATCAATGATCAAGATTGTGCGAGAATTAAAAGCCTTATAGGAAAGGCATTGATTAAAAAGAATAGTTATTCTATTGTCGGCAGAAAAACGTAGTATATTCGCCTTTTAAACTCGCCTTGCGGGGACTTCAGCCTAGTTTAGATTCAAGGAGCTTCATATGAGCATATTATCACAACTTAAACCGGCAAGCTTATGGCAAATATTTGAAAAAATTTGCAGTATCCCGCATCCATCAAAGCATGAACAAAAAATATCCCTTTGGATCCAATCTTGGGCAAATAAACTTGGTTTGTCCGTCAAAGAAGATGATGTAGGTAACTTGTTTATAAAAAAACCGGCAACTCAAGGCATGGAAGATCGCCAAGGTATTATTTTACAAGCGCATATGGATATGGTTCCACAAAAAAATAACGATACTGAGCACAACTTCCAAACCGACCCCATTCGCCCTTATATAATGAGTGATGGTGACTGGGTATCGGCTGACGGCACTACCTTAGGTGCAGACAACGGTATTGGTTTAGCCTCTGCTTTAGCTGTCTTAGCTAGTAATGATATTCCCCATGGGCCACTTGAAGTACTAGTCACTATTGATGAAGAAGCAGGAATGAGCGGCGCATTTGGCTTAAAAGCTGGATGGCTCGACGGTGATATTTTAATTAATACCGATTCAGAGCAAGAAGGTGAAGTTTTTATGGGCTGCGCTGGCGGTATTGATGGCTCAGCTACGTTCACATTAGCATTTGAAAGCGTTCCCAATAATTATCAAGCCTTTAACTTATCACTCTCGGGTTTAAAAGGTGGTCACTCAGGTGTTGATATTCACACTGGTCGTGCCAATGCTAATAAGTTATTAGTCCGTTTTTTACTTGATGCCAGTAATCAGTTTGATATTCGCTTAACCGAGCTTAATGGTGGTAGCCTGCGCAACGCTATTCCACGCGAAGCAAATGCTAGCTTTGTTATACCTAAAAACCATGTAGAACTATTAAAAGCTGAATTAGCACAATACCTATCGACTATCAAAGACAATTTAAGCGCCATTGAAGCTAATATTGAAATGCTATTAATTTCACCTGAAGACTTTGATCAATGTTGGGATAGCATAACGCAAAGCAATATTTTACGTTCGTTAAATGCTTGTCCTAATGGTGTTATTCGCATGAGTGATGATATTGAAGGCATCGTAGAAAGTTCATTAAATATTGGCGTTATGTACACCCGCGGGATAAAATTCAATGCCCTAGTACTAATTCGCAGCTTGCATGATGATGGTCGTTTAGAAACCCAACGCACAGTACAGTCTGTATTTGAATTAGCTGGCGCTGATATACAATTTAGTGGCGCGTATCCCGGATGGAAACCAGATGCTACCTCTGCCATAATGAAAACAGTACGTGATACCTATCAAGCGCTATTTGGTAAAACACCTGCTGTAATGGTGATTCACGCAGGTTTAGAGTGTGGTTTATTCAAAACAGCATATCCACACTGGGATATGGTTTCAATAGGGCCAACGATTAAGTTTCCCCATTCACCCGATGAAAAAATAGAAATTACCACAGTGCTACAATATTGGCAGTTACTTACTACTGTATTAGCTAAAGCGCCAAAAATAGCACTAGTGTAATCAATTTCCACTCTATGTTTTAAAAGTAACAGCAATGTCTTGCAAAGCTACCGCCAAAATAGCTTGTTCACGTGCTGTTGTGGCTATTTGAGTAGAACCTGTAGTTGACTCCATTGATTTATGCTCAATATTTACCACGTTTTTTGCTACATCTTGGGTCACCATTGCTTGTTCCTCAACCGCCACAGCAACTTGCTCATTCATAGAAAAGATATTCTCAACAGATGACGCGATACTTTCTAATGTACCCTCAACATTTTTCGAATCATTGACTGCATTTCCTGCCATTTTTTGACTTTTTTCTATTACATTAAAAGCCTCATTGGCATTTGTTTGTAGGCTTGAAATAAAGTTTTCTATTTCACTCGTTGACTCTTGTGTACGTTGTGCAAGCGTTCTAACTTCGTCCGCAACTACTGCAAAACCTCGTCCTTGCTCCCCTGCTCTTGCTGCTTCTATTGCTGCATTTAAGGCAAGCAGGTTTGTTTGTTCAGCCACTGATTTGATTACATCAACAACTTGCGTAATATTATTACTACTTTCATGAAGGTTTGTTATTGTCGCTACTAGGTTGTTTATTTCTTCCGCTAGATTTTCAATTGAGTGATATGATTTTTGCACAACAGTTTTGCCATTTTGCGCGTCTTCATTTGCTTGCTTGGCTGAATCTGCAGCTTGCTGCGTATTACCTGCAACTTCTTTCACGGTAGCTGATAATTCTTCGATTGCCGTAGCAATCAGCGCAATTTCATCTTGCTGTTCAACTAAAGATTGAGAACTAAAATCACATGTTTGGGACGTTTCTTCAGCTGCGGCTGCAAGTGTTGAACTTGAGTTTGATATTTCATCAATAGCACCTGAGAATTTTTCTAAGGTGGCATTTAAAGCAATTGCAATTCTTCCTAATTCACTCTCGCCAACATATTTTGCTCGAACCGATAAATCATGATCATTACTAACTATTGACATAACACTAGTAAGATCAGCAACTTGATCAGATAGCTCCTTGATAATAACTAAACTAACAATAATAATAAAAGTAAAAATAACAATCGCTGAAATAACATTAAACATCAAAGATGAAGTAGCTCTCTTTTTAGTTGACGTTACTAACGTTAATAATGACTGGCTTAACTTGTCTTCAATCTGTTTTAACAAACCTATTCTTTTAGTTGATTGGGTAAACCAATAATTAGAATCGACGTTAAAATTACCTGCTGAAAAATTGTTTAATGCTATTTTTCTCAATTTTCGCACTTCATCAACTGAAGGGTTATTTAATGTTTGAGTAAAAACATCTTTATTTTTTTCATTGGAAAAAGCATTAAAGCTATAGAAGTAAATTGATTGTTCTGATAATAACGTAATAAATTTTTGAAACATACCTTGACCAAATTCATTTTTTACGAAGGTATTGGCTAGTACTGCTCGCTCAATCCCTGCACGCTCTTTTCCTTGCACAAAGTTATAGTAAGCCACTGTTTCTGTAGTTACATTTGCGTCAGAGCTCAGCGCTACAATGATGGACGAAATACTTAACAACATTTCATTGGTTTTAGTATAAAAAGCTAACGCTTGAGGCAATGGAATAGAGAGCTGATCGACTTTACGCCTAATGTCATTTAAATTAGAGAGTCTTTGATTAATATTATTATTTAATTGTTGTATTGCTTGGTTATCAAATTTATTTTCTTGCCAATAAGCCAATCTTTTATCGATTTTACTGTTTGCGTTGCTACGTTGCTGTGGCAATTTCTGGCTAAATTTAGTCCCTTTTGAACCTATAAACCCAGCCGTCATACCTCGCTCTTTTTGCAGTTCATGAACCAATTCACTGTAAACAGCAGTGAGTTTTGTCAGTTTAGTCAATTCTTCCATTTCGCTATTTGTTGATAGCGCCATAAAAATTGAACTCATCCCTAGCCATAAAAAACTAAGCATGGGTATAGTTAATAAAGCCAATATTTTTATTTTAAACGATATATCAAGAAGTCTCATAAGAAATATTCAACTTAAGTTTTAGTAAATATGATGGCTACAATATGATGCCAAAAATTAAAAAACAAGTTAAATCGAAAAAATCGCAAGAAACATTAAATTCACTTATTTTAGATCATCTATTTCAAAGAAATAACAACTGTTATTTCTTTATTTAACTATATCTTATAGATTAGATAATGATAATAAGTTTGTATTAGTTTCAAAAAGTGGATGGTCTAATTTATACGCAGGGAATAGCCAAATACAGGGTGTTTATTTTAATAACGAGTTGTTCTCATAATTAAATAAATAACGAAGTAGTTGATTGTTTTAATCAGTAGAAATGATCACGTACTTAGTGAGATTGGTAATGAATATAATACTTCCCCATTAATAATCAGGCCCCACTTATGTCACCGCCCAACCCGGTAAAAAGCTATTTAACCCCTAAAGAAGTTGCTGAGCTATTGATGGTTTCAACTGCAGCGGTTCGCTTATGGACAGCAAACAGTGATTTAAAAGCAAGTGTTACCGCCGGTGGACATAGGCGATTTAAAATGGAAGATGTTAAGCAGTTTGCGCTACAAAGAAATATACAACTTAATACTCCCACGATTAATACTCTCACGAGTAAAACACCAAAAGTGTTAATTGTTGATGATGACAGTAATTATGCTAAATTTTTAGAAACTGTTTTAAAAATAGAAATTGAAAACATTCAGGTTGAAACAAGTTTAGATGGTTTTGATGCGGCAAATAAACTCCGTGAATTTTCTCCCTCGATAGTATTGCTAGATTTAAAAATGCCAGGGCTTGATAGCTATGAAGTGTGCCAACATATAAAACAAAACCCGCACTATAAACATGTACGTGTCTTTGGTATTTCTGGTGATGCAAGTAATGAAAACATTGCAAAGATCAAAAGTGCTGGAGCTGAAGAATGCTTAAGTAAACCTATTAATGTCTACACACTAATTAATTATTTAACTACCACATCTCCCATATAAAAATAACAGCCTATTGATGAGAACTCCATCTTCACTCTCAAGTTTTCAAATACTTTTACTACTTCAAAAGTTCATGTAGATCCGCTTTAAAATAATGCATCTCTAAAACTAATAGCTAACGAAGAACCTTAAATTCTAACAGAGCTTAATCCCTTAGCAATAAACAATAATTTAAAAAATTAGGCCAATGACTTATACCTCATTGCCATTTATATTTTTTAGGTTAGAATAAAGCACATACTAAGGGTCAATAGACTAAAATCTACTAAGTGCTTTCAACTTTCTTAGTTAGCATAAGAGTCCTAATTTAAGAGGTACCATCTATGATTCAGCCCCAAAAAATAATAATCGCTGATGATCACCCCCTATTTAGACAAGCATTATTAAGCACATTAAAACCCAAGCTAACTTACACTAACTGGTTCGAAGCACAAACAATTGCTGAGCTTGAACAACAATTACAAGAAAATAGTGAAAGTGATCTTTTATTACTCGATTTAAATATTCCAGGTGCTCATGGTTTTAATACACTTATTCATGTTCGAAACCACTACCCTCAAATTCCAGTGGTCGTTATTTCAGCACATGAAGATTATGTCACCATTAGTAAAGCGATGAAGTATGGGGCATCGGGATTTGTGCCAAAATCAACACCTGTTGATGATATTTTTACTGCAATCATGACCGTTTTATCTGGTGATATTTGGCTACCTGCATTATTTCAAAACAGTAAAGAAGATCATGAAAGTTGTGATATTTCATCACGTGTGGCGAGCTTAACTCAACAGCAATATCGAATATTAATGATGTTTGCCCAAGGTTTACTCAATAAACAAATTGCCTATGATCTACATGTTTCAGAGGCAACTATAAAAGCGCATGCTACGGCAATATTTCGAAAATTAAATGTACGTAATAGAACTCAAGCAGTTATCGCTATAGCTCAATTAGACTTATCAGAAGCAGGGTTTAAGTAAATAATATTGTTAGGCGTTATTTATTACACCCTTTTCAGACTAAAACCTTATCTACTATCCATAATCTTTTTGTAGCTTCTGCGCTAACTTAGCACTCATCATCGCTCTAAGTGAGGCGGGCTTAACCGATTTACGAATAAAACCAACATCAGCATTTTTTGCCTTATCCTCAATTCCATGCTCTGTAGTCGCCGTCATTAATATAGCGGGTATAAAGCTATGACTCTCTCGCCGCAAATCAGCAATTAAGGTTAAACCATCAGCCTGCTGGCCTGCTGGTAACCCTGATTGATAACCCAATTGATAATCAACTAATAGGATATCAATCTCCATTTGATGATTAGCAAACTCTTGTAATGCTGTTTCACGTGAATCGGCAGCAAAAATATTACATTGCCATGCCGACAATAATTCCACCATACCGCTTAACACATCAGGATCATTATCAATACACAATACCGTAATATTTTTTAAGCCCATACTCATCATTGGTAATGCTACTTTTGGCTTTATCATTAATTGAGCCGCTTTCTCGACCGCAATAGAAAACTTACAACCCTGCATTTCTTTCGACTGTAAACTTAATGAATGCCCTAATAAATGAACGAGTGATTGGGTAATATTTAAACCTAAACCTAAGCCTCTACCTGCCTGACCATTAGGTGTATCTAATTGAGTAAATTGCTCAAAAACTACCTCCTGTTTTTCTACAGGAATTCCCGGGCCATTATCTAATATTTGAATAAAAACCTGATCATTACACACGCGAGCACCTAAAAGTACTTTGCCCGGGCTAGCATAACGAAATGCATTGCCAACTAAGTTTTGAATAATTCGTCTTAATAATTGTTGATCCGATTTAACCCAGACCTTGGTTGCCACTAACCTAAATTCAACGTGCTGCTCAACAGCTAGAACAGAAAACTCTTGCGCTAGATTTTCAAACAAATCATTTAAAGCAAAGGCTCTAACAATGGGTTTGATGTTACCACTTTCTAAACGAGCAATTTCAGCTAAATCAGCCAACAAATCATTTGCTGATTTAAGGGATCTATCAATATTATCGACGAGTTTTTGTTGCTCTGACGATAAATATTGTTGCTCGGTTAATGCAGAAGTAAATAAACGTGCGGCTTCCAAAGGTTGCATTAAATCATGACTACAGGCCTTTAAATATTGGCTTTTTTTAATATGGGCCTGCTCAGCTTTCTCATGGGCCATCGCTAAGGCTTCATTGGTTTTGGCTAAGGTAAGCGTTCGCTCATACACGCGAGTTTCTAAATCCAAATTAGCTTCCTTTAATACTTGCTCGGCTTTACGATAAGCAGTTATGTCTGAAAACAACATAACAAAACCACCATCTGGTAAAGGGTTACCTTCAATACGAACAGTTTGACCATTGGCTTTTTGACGCTCAGAACTATGAGGGCTGCCTTTACGTAAATATTCAAGGCGCCTAAATACTTGGTTATCTAGATCCCCTGTACCACAAAAACCGCTTTCAACGTTATGTCGAATCAAGGTCTCAACGGGGCAGCCTACATAAACAATTTCAGGCGGATAATCAAATAAATCTAAATATTTTTTATTCCATGCGACAAGTTTTAAATTTTTGTCAACAATAGAAATACCCTCACTCG
>Ga0105358_10001560_pt1 | contig 12233 bp, 10 predicted proteins | sample GOMGulsemesocosm_5_FD_83509 | JGI IMG/M metagenome (GOLD analysis project Ga0105358, IMG submission 83509) | Methane-oxidizing microbial communities from mesocosms in the Gulf of Mexico - GOM15C Gulf of Mexico | ecosystem: Environmental > Aquatic > Marine > Cold seeps | place: Gulf of Mexico...
ACTTATTTTTAAAAACATCAGTTATCCCGGGCTCAAACAACATGCTCAAGTTCATGCTGCTATTTTAAAGAAAACTAAAAATTACCGAGACCAATTATCAAATTCAACCAATCAAGATGACTTTAGAAAAATTCTACTCTTCCTTGATGCCTCCATCGGAGGGCATCTTTCCCTCGAAGATGCCAAGGTAAAAGATTTCATTCATCGCGCTGAATAGCGTCAAACATAAAAAAGCCTGCTCAGATTTCTCTGAACAGGCTTTTTTTATATCTTAAAACATTCAACGTTTACATTTCAACAGTCGCTGCTTTTTCTACAAAAGAAGGGATCTGGTCGAAATTAATATAGCGATAAACATCAGATGCTTTTTCGTTCACTGTTTTAACTTGCGCCTGATATTCTTCATTAGTGGGAATTTTCCCCGTCAATGCACAGACAGCAGCCAATTCAGCCGAGCCGAGATAAACATAGGTGTCTATGCCCAAACGGTTCGGGAAGTTACGAGTCGAAGTCGACATCGCCGTTGAACCTTTACGGATTTGCGCTTGGTTACCCATACAGAGCGAACAACCAGGTGTTTCCATACGCGCGCCCGTTTTACCTAGAATACTGTAATAGCCTTCTTCAGATAAAATTGCCGCATCCATTTTAGTTGGAGGTGCAACCCACAAACGTGTTGGTAAATCAGACAAGCCATCCAGCACTTTACCTGCTGCACGAAAATGACCAATATTTGTCATACAAGACCCGATGAAGACTTCTTCAATTTCTACACCAGCAACATCCGCCAATGTTTTCACATCATCAGGGTCATTTGGGCAAGCGACAATCGGTTCCACAATATCATTCATATTGATTTCGATTACAGCTGCATATTCTGCATCTTCATCACGTTTCATCAGCTTCGGATTAGCAATAAATCCTTCCATTGCTATAATGCGACGCTTCAATGTGCGTTCGTCATGATACCCTTCGGCAATCATCCATTTCATCAAGGTGATGTTTGAACGCATATATTCGATGATGGGTTCTTCGCTCAAATGCACTGTACAACCCGCAGCAGAACGTTCCGCTGATGAGTCAGATAATTCAAAAGCTTGTTCAACTTTCAAATCAGGCAAGCCTTCAATCTCAAGAATTTTACCCGAGAAGACATTTACTTTACCCGCTTTTTCAACCGTCAACAGACCTTGCTTGATGGCATAAAACGGAATGGCGTTGACCATATCACGAAGGGTAATGCCTTCTTGCAATTCACCTGTAAACTTGACCAAAACCGATTCTGGCATATCCAACGGCATAACGCCGGTTGCTGCTGCAAAAGCAACCAGACCAGAACCCGCAGGGAACGAAATTCCTAAGGGGAAACGTGTATGACTGTCGCCACCCGTACCCACGGTATCAGGCATGAGCAAACGGTTCAGCCATGAATGGATAACGCCATCTTGGGGGCGAAGTGCCACACCGCCACGCGTTTCCATGAAATCAGGTAAGGTTTGGTGCGTATCCACATCAACCAATTTTGGGTAAGCCGATGTATGACAGAATGATTGCATCACCAAATCAGCAGAAAAACCAAGACAAGCCAGATCTTTCAATTCGTCTCGTGTCATCGGACCCGTTGTATCTTGCGATCCAACAGTTGTCATTTTTGGTTCACAATAAGCACCGGGACGTACACCATCGCCTTCTGCCAAACCACAAGCTTTACCGACCATTTTTTGGGCCAATGTGAAGCCTTTTTTCGTATCTTCAGGCACATGAGCTACGCGGAATAATGTCGATGCTTCCAGTCCTAATGCTTCGCGTGCACGTGCTGTTAAACCACGACCAATGATCAATGGAATACGGCCACCAGCACGAACTTCATCAAAAACAACATCAGATTTCACTTTGAATTCGGCAATGACTTCGCCATTTTTCAAAACTTTACCTTCATATGGGCGCAATTCTATTTCATCGCCCATGTCCATTTGCGAACAGTCAACTTCAATCGGCAACGCGCCAGCATCTTCCATCGTGTTATAGAAAATTGGTGCGATTTTAGAACCGAGGCAAACACCGCCGAAACGCTTGTTTGGAACGAAGGGGATGTCTTTGCCTGTCCACCATAAAACAGAATTTGTTGCTGATTTACGCGATGATCCTGTACCAACAACATCACCAACATAAGCAATCACATTGCCTTTGGCTTTTAAGTCTTCAATAAATTTAATCGGGCCGCGCACACCATTTTCTTCTGGTGTGATGCCGTCACGAGCATTTTTAAACATGGCAAGCGCATGAAAAGGAATGTCAGGACGTGACCATGCATCCGGTGCAGGGGACAAATCATCCGTATTTGTTTCACCCGTCACTTTGAAAACCGTCAAAGTCATGGTTTCGACAACTCCATCGCGTGAAGTAAACCATTCCGCATCTGCCCAAGACTGCATGACAGCTTTTGCATTTGCAGAACCTTTTTCTGCTTTTTCTTTAACGTCGAAGAAATAATCAAAAACCAATAATGTTTTCTTCAGGCCTTCTGCCGCTGCAGCGCCACATTCAGCATCATCGATCAACTCGATCATAGGTTCAATATTGAAACCACCAAGCATCGTGCCGAGAAGTTCTGTCGCTTTCACATTTGAAACCAATGAACAAGACACTTCACCTTTTGCAACTTGAGCCAAGAAGCCCGCCTTGACGCGTGCGGCATCATCAACACCAGCAGGCACGCGATTAGTCAAAAGATCAACCAATGTGTCTTCTTCACCCGCAGGTGGATTCTTCAACAATTCAACCAAAGCCGTTGTTTGTTCAACCGACATTGGAAGAGGAGGGATACCAAGAGCTGCACGCTCTTCAATATGTTTGCGATATTCTACTAGCACTGAAAATCTCCGCTCATACAAGAGTGACTAAAGAAAGAACCATATAAAGCGATTTTATACAGATACTTCTAAAAACGTGGCCCATTTACACCACAGATTCATTCAAATGTCTATAGCTAAACCCTTGAAAAACCGCAGAAACACTGGATTTTGGTATTACCAAGGAAAGATTCTCTCGCACATGCGAAAGAAAGAGTGAGGGCTCTCAGTCCTTTAGCTTCAACGATAGATCATTCAACTTAATGATCTAAACAGACTGTCTATAAATTGGGATTGATCCGTGAAATATCAAGTCATCGTAAAACAGTTCATCAAAGACTATACAAGCTACTGATTCGATAAACCTTTCAACATCAAAGACATTTACTCGTTTAATACAATTTATAGTTTCATTAATTTAGATTTATACCATATTATCCTAAAAATTTTCTTTTCATCAAAGGATCATTCAAAAATATTTCGCCTCATTACCTGCATATCAGGTCTTTTCTTTTTAAGTGCTTGTGTCAGTACAGCCACAAACCATCAACCTATTGAATCATCTCTCTCTCAAGCCGAAATACAACAAGCCCAACAAGCTTTTCAGCTCAGAGCTGTGACCAAAAAATTCAAACGCAAAATTGCCATTGGTCGTTTCACAAATGAAACACGTTATGGCAAAACCTTCCTGCGTGACGGCGATCAAGACCCTTTAGGAAAACAGGCTTCTGACATGCTGTCTGCACGTTTGATTGAATCGGGCGGTTTCCTTATTTTTGAAAGACCTGATATATCCAAACTTCAAGATGAGGCCAAGCTTACAGGACAAAAAATAAACTTGATTGGTGTTGATGCCCTTATTCTTGGCTCAATTACTGAATTTGGCCGTGCAACCGAAGGCCAAACCGGTTTTTTAAGCAGTACAAAAAGACAAACCGCACATTCAAAAGTTGACATCCGTCTTGTTGACCCCAAAACCGGATATGTTTTCTTTTTTGCAACAGGCACAGGGACTTCAACCAGTGAAGTTGGCAATGTCGCTGGTTTTGGTAACCGTGCGGGTTATGACTCGACTTTAAATGACAAAGCCATTGGTGCATCGGTTAATGACGTTATTAATGATTTAATCGCCAAATTAGATGAACGCCCTTGGAAAACAGACATTCTGAAAATCGAAAAAGGCCGCGTGTTTATTACGGGTGGAAAAAGACAAGGCATTCATAAAGGCGATCAGCTTTATGTTTTAAAATCCGGTGAAACGATTAAATCCTCACAAAGTGGTTTCGATATCACATTACCTTCGACACACATTGCGACGATCTCAATTCAAGGGAATTTCGGACAAACCGAAACCAATGAAGGCTCCTTTGGTACCATAACTGACGGTGAATTACGCTCGAATGATCTTTCATCCGTTTTTGTTTCCGATAGCATCAATTAAGGCGAAATATCATGAGAAAATTTATTGCAATATTCAGCCTATTTATCCTTACGGCCTGCACCTACCCACAGTCTCAAACTTCAACAGTCAATGACGAACCAACTCTGGTCTTTCAAGGGGCAACGAGCACAGCCGAAATCTATCTGAACGAACTTAATATCGGTTTGGCGTCAAAATATAATGGTGAGCCCCATTCACTTATCGTTCCTAAAGGTACTCATTTATTAGAAGTTCTAGATCAAGGAAAAACAATCCTTTCTCAGAAAATATTCATATCAGATGGCGCAGTTAAATCTTTCAAATTAAAGAGTTCACAATGATAAAAAAATCAATCAAAGTTGGCCTACTCATATCTGCTTTAGGCCTAGGTGCCTGCCAACAACAACCTGATATTTATAATTGGGGTGAATATGAAACGACAATGCTCGCCTATTATAAAGACGCATCCCATATAGGTGCATTTGAAGCTGAGTTACTGGCCTTGATAGAACAGAGTGATGTTTCAGACAAAAAAATTGGCCCCGGCATATTTGCTGAATATGGCTATTTATTGCTTCAAAAAGGCGATATTGAAAAATCAGTTAAATATTTTACCTTGGAAAAGAAAAATTAGCCTGAATCAAAACTGTTGATGGATACCATGATTAACGCCGCATCCGGACAACCCATCCAAAAAACAAAAGAAAAAAATGATGAAAGCAAACCTAATGTTTCATAAAAAAATTCTATCCAAACTTGCTATTTTTTCACTTATTTTAATATCGCTATCGGCCTGCCAAACAACGAATATCAAAAAAGATTATTCTTCTTTTCGAGAAGCAGACCCACGCTCAATTCTTATTGTCCCTGTTGTCAATAACAGTGTCGAAGTCGATGCTCCGGACCTTTTTCTAAGCACGCTTTCTCGTTACCTCGCAGAACGTGGCTATTATGTCTTTCCTGTCAACCTTGTGAAAAATGTCATGGAAGAGGATGGCATGGGCGATGCAAACCTTGCTCATGAAGTTGACCCGACTCGCCTTGGGGAAATTTTTGGGAGTGATATGGCGCTCTATGTCAAAATCAATACTTGGACCGCTGAATGGGCTGTTATTGCAGCATCCGTCACGGTCGAAATGGAATATGTTCTAAAAGACACAAGAACAGGTCAAACGTTATGGACTGACAGTCAAACCCGTCAATGGGCACCTAAAACTCACAATGCAGGGCACCCTTTACTAACACTCATTGTCGCCGCCATACAAGCAGCCGCAGTCAAAGCCGCACCAAACTATATTCCTTTGGCTCAACAAGCCAACTACAACGCTTTTAATCAGATTAAAACAGGTCTTCCTGCCGGGCCTTATAACCCCAAATACCAAAATGACATGGAAGATTTCTAAGTTTAAGACTCTATAGAATGAATAAAGGAGGCTTTTCAGCCTCCTTTATTTTTATCAACTCTCGATACGACCTTCTTCAACCGCATGACAGGCCACAGCGGCCCCATCATCAAGTGTACGGAGTCGCGGTACTTCACGTTTACAGCGTTCATTCGCAAACGGACAGCGATTATGAAAAACACAACCTGTCGGCAAATTCATCGCACTGGGCACTTCGCCAACCGATTTGGTTGACGTCATTTCCTCACAAGATAATGTTGGAATTGCAGCTAATAGGACCTGTGTATAAGGGTGACGTGGTTTAGCAAACAACGTCTTTGTTGTCGCCAATTCACACAATGTACCCAAATACATCACACCAACACGAGATCCAAAATGTTCGACCACAGATAAATCATGCGTGATGAACAAATAGGTTAAGTTTCGTTTTTCCTGTGCATCCATCATAACGTTCAGAACTTGGGCTTGAATAGATACATCCAAAGCCGAAATAGGTTCATCTGCCACAACAAATTCAGGATCAACCATCAACGCACGCGCAATAGAAATCCGTTGACGTTGACCGCCAGAAAATTCATGAGGATAGCGTGCGCCCCAACTGGGATCATTGCCAACCGAGACCATCACTTCTTCGACCTTTTCTTTGATCGCAGAATTACTCATTTCAGGACAGTGGAAACGCAACGGTTCTTCCAGTGTTTTTTGCACCGAACGCCTTGGATTAAGCGATGCATATGGATTTTGAAAAATCATTTGCATGTTGCGATGAAAAGGCAATCGTTCATTATGGGCTAAATCATCAATACGTGTACCGTTATAGCCAATTTCACCCGCACTGGGTTTCAACAATCCCATGACCGTTCGCGCCAATGTCGATTTACCGCAACCAGATTCACCAACGAGGCAAAACGATTCACCAACCGCAATGTTCAAGCTGACATCATTGATCGCTTTTACTTTTGGCGTTTCTTTTTGTAAAAAATGACCGCCGAGATCAAACACTTTATGAACATCTTTTACACTCACCAAAGGTGTTTTATCTTCTGTGCTCATGATTTTTCTCCTTTAATTTGGAGTTCTTCGGCTTTATGACAGCGTACCAAATGACCTTCAAAACTATCCAACTTCGGCATCTTGTTTCTACAGTCATCTCCAACATGTTCACAGCGCGGATTAAAAGCACAACCATCCGGCATTGCATCTAACGTTGGCATGGAACCTGGAATTTGGAAAAGCCTTTTGCCCGGTGTATTTTGTTGAGGCAACGCCGCCATCAATCCACGTGTATAAGGGTGACGCGGATTTTCGATCACTGCACGTGTTGCGCCTTGTTCGACCACACGCCCTGCATACATCACAATGACTTTTTGCGTCACTTGTGAAACCACTGCCAGATCATGGGTAATCAAGATTAAACCCACATTGTGCGTTTTACACAGATCCAACATCAATGACATAATTTCTGCCTGAATGGTCACATCCAACGCCGTTGTCGGTTCATCAGCAATAATCAATACAGGTTCCGTCAACAACGCAATGGCAATAACCACCCGTTGACGCATACCGCCAGAAAGTTCATGCGGGTAAGATTCCAAACGTTCTTCAGCCGATGGAATTCGTACTTCGTTCAAGCGGTCAATCGCAATAAGACGTGCTGCTGCTTTTGAAATTTTGCGGTGAGCTTGCAAAGTTTCAACCATCTGCGTACCGATTGTTAAAACCGGATTCAGCGTCATCATCGGATCTTGGAAGATCATAGAAATACGATTGCCCCGAATGGAGCGCATTTCATCATCATTAAGTTTTGATAGATCTTGTCCTTCAAACAAAATCTCGCCTTCTGCAATGCGACCGGGTTTTGAAAGTAAATTCAACATCGCAAATGCGGACAAAGATTTACCTGCACCAGATTCCCCAACAATGCCGAGCCGTTCACCCTTTTCGATGGAGAAATTCACTCCTCGTAAAGCTTTCAAGGTGGCATGTCGTGTGGGAAATTCAACGCATAGATTTTTTACTTCTATAAGAGCCATTTGTTCTATCCCTTATAGAGTTTAGGGTTAAGCACATCGCGCAACCAATCGCCAAGCAGATTGATCATCAAAATAAGAAGGATCAATACAAAGGCAGGAATGGTTGTAATCCACCATGAGCCACTAAAGATATATTCAAAACCGGAACTGATGAGCGATCCCAAAGAAGGCATCGTCACAGGCATACCCAACCCAAGGAAGGATAAGGCGGCTTCTGAAATAATCGCGTTGGCAACTTGCACCGTTGAAATCACCAATAAAGGGGACAGCGTATTGGGCAAAATATGACGTACCATAATAATGGGAGAGCTCAAGCCAATCACACGCGCGGCATCCACATATTCTTTATTTCGTTCCGCCAAAACAGATGCACGAACGGTACGTGCATATTGAGGCCATTCGGCAATACCAATAACCAGGACCAGCATAAAGACGGCCATTTCTTCGTATAGTTCTGCCCCGAAGGTTGCCTGAAAAATCGCCAGTCCAATGATTGCAATCATCATGGTTGATAAAGACAGTTGGATATCCGCAAGTCGCATAAAGAAGGCATCAACTCTGCCCCCCACATAGCCTGAGATTAACCCAATTGCGATACCAATAACCATTTGAACAGCAACTGCAAAGATACCAATAATCAAAGAGATCCGCAGGCCATATAAAATGGCACTGAACATATCACGACCCTGTTGATCTGTTCCCAACCAAAAACGTGCATCGGGTTCTTCATCTGCATTATGGTCCCATACAGGCGGGATTTCAGAATCCATAAGATCAATTTGCGATGGATCATGCGGATTATAAGGTGAAATAAGAGGCGCAAGAACAGCTAAAGTGACAAAGGTAAAAATGATCGTAAAACTTACAATCGCCATTTTATCAGATTTGAATTGATAGAAAAAATCGGATGCAAGGAATTTTTTTAAACGTTTCATGATCCCCCTCCCACTAGACGCACCATCGGATTGACGAATGTATAAATCAAATCCACAATGGTGTTCGTTACGACAAAGATCAGGCCAACCATCATAATATAAGCAATGATTAACGGTGTATCGACCCGGTTTACAGCTTCAATAAACATGAACCCCATACCCGGCCATTGGAAAACTGTTTCCGTCAAAATCGTGTAAGCCAACATGATACCAATCTGCACACCACCTACGGTTATCACGGGTAACAATGTGTTTTTAAAGGCATGTAAAAACCAAACTCTTTTTGGTGCCAAACCTTTCGCCCATGCAAATTTGATATAGTCCTGTTCCAGAACTTCCATCATTTCAGAACGGATTAAGCGGATAAATAAAGGCAACATAATAGATGCCAAAGAGAAACAAGGTAAAATTAAATGCGCCAAACCATCAAGACTGAAAAATCCTGTTCGCCATCCACCAAAGATTGCGACTAAATCTTCTCCTCGTCCAAAGGACGGCAGCCAACCTAAAGTCACGCTAAAGACATAAATTGCAAAAATCGCTGTCAAAAAGACCGGGACAGATATTCCAACAATACTCAGGCTCATGATCAATTTAGTGGGTATGCTTTTGGGACGAATTGCGCAATAGCAACCCATGGGGATCGACACAATCAAAATTATCAGCGTTGCCCCCACCACTAAATCAAATGTTGCCGGGAACTTGTCCATAATAACATCGACGGCAGGGCGTTTATAGAAATAGGAATTTCCTAAATCACCCTGAACAGCTTTACTCATAAAACGACCATATTGTACCAAGAAGGGATCGTTTAATCCCATTTCTTCACGCAAATTATCGCGTTCCGCCTCAGATACAGACATACCAACCATTTCTTGTAGCGGATCACCTAGATTGCCTTGAATTGAAAACCCAATAAGGCTGATGACAAGCATGACCAAAATAGCTTGGAAAAACCGTTTAATGAAAAAGGCAATATATGCCATTTCTCGTACTTTCATATTAAAATTTATAAAAGAAAAGGGCCACCCTTTTGAAAGAGCAGCCCTTTAACAACTTCAACGAATTATTCGATGACGAGGTCACCCAAATACGGGAAGTTCATCACGTTAACAATGTCTCTAGCTGCCACGCCTTTGCGTGAAGCCCAAGCCAAATTCTGCCAATGAAGCGGAACAAACGCTGCATCATCATATGCGAGCTGTTCAACTTCTTGCAAAACTGTCTTACGCGCTTTCATATCAGTAAGCGTGTTTGCTTTTTCAACCAATCCATCTAACTTGGCATTGCTATAGTTGCCAGAGTTATATTGACCTTTACCTGTGTCAGCGTTTGGCGTCATCAACAAAAATTCAGAATAATTAGCTGAATCTTCTGTATCTGGGTGCCAGCCGATCATCATCATGTCAGCAGCGCGTTCATCAAACTTAGGCCAGTATTGTGCTTTTGGCATTGTTGTTAAATCAACTTTGATCTTGATTTTTGACAACATAGACGCAACAGCTTCTGCAATTTTAGCATCATTCACATAACGGTTATTTGGTGCCATCATTGAAACTGTGAAGCCATTTTCATAACCAGCTTCTTTCATCAAAGCTTTGGCTTTTTTCAAGTCGTAACGTGGTTTCAACGCTTCAACGTGACCCAATTGACCAGCAGCACTTTGTTGTGCAGCAGGTGTACCAAAGCCTTTCATGATTTTCTTCACGATACCAACATTGTTGACAGCATGAACGATGGCTTGACGTACACGTACATCTTTAAACGCTTTAACACGTTCTTGGTTCATTTGGAATGTAATGATCCGTGTGCCTGTCATTGTAACCAGATCAGAATTAGCATCTTCATCGATACGTTTCAAATCAGTTGGGGGAACAGGTGCAATAAAATCAATATCGCCCGCTAGCAATGAAGCGACGCGTGTTGGCGCTTCTTTAATAGGAGTGAAGATGATTTTGCTGACATTGCCTTTAGACGCTTTGTCCCAATAGTTTGCAAAACGATCAAATTCTAAACGAACACCTTGTTCGCGTTTAATAACAACAAACGGGCCAGTGCCTGACTCATGCGTTGCAGCATAAACGTTACCATGTTTTTTAACCATGTCTTTTGGGTTACCTTGGTCATCCGTACCTGTATAAAAGGCAGAATCCATAGGGAACAAATAAGTCATCATTGTTAAAACAAGGGGGTATGGCTTCGCTGTGATCAAATCGATTGTGTGATCATCAATAATTTTTGAACCTGTGAAAGGTTCGTATAAGCCTTTAAAGTCGGGGCTTTTTTTCAAACGGTCTAATGTAAATGCAACATCTTTTGCTGTAAATGCATTACCTGAATGGAACGTGACACCTTTGCGTAAATGGATACGCATAGTGGTCTCATTGATTTGTTCCCAGTTTTGAGCCAAGCGAGGCTCATAAGATAAATCTTGTGTGAAACGCACAAGAGGATCAAAAACCATATGAGAGTATTGTAAAGTTCCGCCTGAAAGCTGCTCATGCGGGTCCAAAGATACTGGATCTGCGTCATAAGCCATTTTTAATGTTTTCGAAATAGCTGGATTAGCCATTCCCATTCCTGCAACGATTGCAAATGCAGCACCTGCAACCATCCCTAACATACGTGTCTTCATTATTGATATGTCTCCCTGTTGTCATTCTCTTAACTGGAATGAACTTCAGCAATAAGTTAACTTAAAAGTGCGCTCAGTCTGACGACTTGATTAAATAATAGCCAGTTTAAATGCGTTACTTGTCGATATTTACATTATCTCAATTAATTTCAAACGAAACTTCCAAAAAAGGCGTTTTCTAGGTGGCTTTATTACGCCTACACCGCACTGCACAAAAACGAATCGGGAAATTTGCTTTATAAACATTGCATTGCACAAAAAAAGCCCCACTAAGGGGCCTTCTTCATACAGTCTAAATTCAGTCTAAATTAGACATTGAAACGGAAATGGAACACATCACCATCTTTTGTGATGTATTCTTTGCCTTCTTGGCGCATTTTACCGGCCTCTTTGGCACCAGCTTCGCCATTAAATTCAATAAAATCATCACACGCAATGGTTTCAGCTTTAATAAACCCACGCTCAAAATCCGTATGGATGACACCTGCTGCATTCGGTGCCTTACCGCCAGCACGAACCGTCCATGCACGGGCTTCTTTTGGCCCAATGGTGAAGAAGGTCAGGAGATTAAGAAGTTTATAACCTTCTGCAATCACACGCGCCAAGCCGGTTTCTTCAAGGCCGAGGCTTTCAAGGAAGTCAGTTTTATCTTCTTCGCTATCAAGTTTCGATACTTCTTCTTCGATTTGTGCAGAAATCACAACGGCTGCTGCGCCTTCGGCTTTTGCTTTTTCAAAAACTTTCGCAGAAATAGAATTTCCTTCTGCTGCTGAATCTTCTTCAACATTACAGACATATAGAACAGGTTTCGCTGTAATCAGTTGCAACATTTGAAATTGCTGTTCTTCATCTTCATCGCGTCGTTCAACCACGCGTGCGGGCTGTCCTGCTTGTAAGGCTTCGAGACAGCGATCAACGATGACCAAGGCTTGTGCAGCATCTTTATCGTTACCAC
>Ga0105358_10001565_pt1 | contig 12220 bp, 9 predicted proteins | sample GOMGulsemesocosm_5_FD_83509 | JGI IMG/M metagenome (GOLD analysis project Ga0105358, IMG submission 83509) | Methane-oxidizing microbial communities from mesocosms in the Gulf of Mexico - GOM15C Gulf of Mexico | ecosystem: Environmental > Aquatic > Marine > Cold seeps | place: Gulf of Mexico...
GATACTAGTACAGGTGATACTAGTACAGGTGATACTAGCGCAGGTGATACTAGCGCAGGTGATACTAGCGCAGGTGATACTAGCGCAGGCGATACTAGCGCAGGCGATACCAGTTCATCTTCAGGCGGCAGTATTTACCATTTAGGCATATTATTGTTAATCATGTGTTTATACCGCCGTAGAACTCATTAGCTAAACGGTTTCATGCTTTAGCTCTTTAGTGTTTTAATATGATGGAAAGCCAGACTACTAATTGTCTGGCTTTCTTTTAATAATGATATAGCGCTAGGAATGTCGATATATTGGAAATTTAGATAATAAAAAAGCCATACATATGGTTAATGTATGGCTTTTTTATTAAGTTATTGCTCTTAAAGAAAATTATACCAGTTTCTTTAAGTTTGTGATCTTGTTGTGCGTAGGAAAAATATTTCAGGGCAAGGCGCTCTCAATCCTAATCGCTGGCTATTAGGATTGAGAGCAACGCCGACATGGACTATTTTAACCAGTACAAGTGAGCAATAATTTAATCAAATTGGTATTACTTGTTTAGTTGCTTTCTTCTATAAGCAAGGCCTGCTAGAGCAAGTGAGAACATTGCCATGGTGCCTGGCTCAGGAACGTCAATCTTAAGACCTGCAACGTCACCACTAATAACGGCAAAGGCGTATTTATTTAGGTCAGTTGCCTTTACGCTATTTGTTGTATCATTAAATTGGAACCAGTGGGCTTTGAAGAGACCTCCTCCAGTCGTGAATGTTTCAGATGACCAAAATTTAGGTGTATTCGTTGGTGCACCTGATAAATAAGTGAATAAAGCTTCCTCTTGCGCTTCCAATAAGAAACCAGTATCTACATCAGGCAAACTCCAACCGGAGATACTATTAACTATTAGTGCACTTGCCCAATTATCGGCACTATTCCAGTCAGATTTTGCATGAATATCAGCAAACCAAGTGATGTCATTTACAACATCATAAATTAAATCCCCGCTTTTTATTAAACCCGCATTGGCTTGGCTAGTCATGACTAACAATGCCAACACTGACAGTATTGCTAATGGTTTTTTTAAAGAAAAATTCATGCTGTTCTCCTGATACATTATTCTTGGTGTGTTTTATTTATACTGTTCACAATCTAGGGTATGTAATTAAGTGATCTTTGTCAATAACAGTCAATTCAAAACGAAGCTCGTAAATATCAGGGTTTTATTACTTTAAATTAATATAAGTAAGTGCACATTATTACGCTATGACTCCATATGGCTGGAAGGTAGGTTTATTTATTTTGGTGGTGAAATAAATAAAAGTTTAGCTGTAGCCTTACTCTAAGCTTTAAATATAAAACCATTCATCTGTTTTTTGTTATTAAAGTTCATGCGGTGCAGCAGGACTATCCTTTAATAAATTTTGATAAACAATGGCTCAATAAAGTGCCATTTTTATAAATAATTATTTTTGCTTACTCACGCTATCACTATTTTTAATACATGCAGCATGTAAGTTCATGCAATTTTATATTTTTTTCTTGATAGTTAGCTAAAACATCACTCTTTTGTCTTATTTAGGATAAAAACAGCAATTATTATCTTTAAAAACCTTTTTATGGTGTTACTATTAATAAACAACAAAAATAATTTTGAACATTTGTTTTTATATTACCTAGGATATGATAATGCAAAGTCACCTAATTCAAACCACAACTAACAGTATTTTAAAGTCACTTTCTGAGTTCGATGATGTCAATACCATCGTACTAAAGGACAATACCTTAGCTAAAAAACTCAATGTTAGTCGCACAACGATTAGAACATCGTTAAAAGAGCTTGAGAAAAAAGGTGTAATTGAAATTCATGATAATCAAAAGTTAGTGGTTCGTGCCCCTATTGAAGCAGATTATTTTGATACGAGTGACAGCGTTTCTTCGAAGGAAGAGATTATTGAAAAGTACTTCTTAGACTTAATAAATCACGGAAAATTACTACCAGGTGGAAAGTTTTCAGAGTTGGAACTCGCCAAATCTTCGGGTTGTAATACCATCACGGTTCGAGAATTTTTAATTAAGTTTTCTCGCTTTGGCTTGATAGAGAAAAAACCTAGAGCCAAATGGCAAATGGTCAAGTTTAATGAAAAATTTGCCTTAGAGTTAGTTGAGTTTAGGCGCATTCTTGAAATGAGTTCAATAACCAAATTGATGGCAATGCCTGCAGATGATAGTGTTTGGCAGGAGCTAGCGGAGCTACTTGATAAGCACACTGAAGTATTAGCTGATGTCAAAAACCGTTATACTGAGTTAAGTGAATTAGATCGTAAATTCCACTTTATTGTGCAACGCGCCTCAGATAACCGCTTTTTTATGCAGTTTTTTGATGTGGTATCGCTTATTTGCCATTACCACTACCAGTGGAACAAAGGCGATGAATTAGAGCGTAACCAAGTGGCACTGCAAGAGCATGTTGATATTATTACCCAATTACTTGCACATAATACTTCTGGCGTCTTGACAGCGATGGAAACTCATTTAAATACTGCCAAGAAAACACTGCTTCGCTCAGCTCATGGTCTTGAAGAGTAAGATCTTACCGGCAATATAAAGATAAATAAAAAAGTCTTATATACGATATATAAGCCCTTTTTATGTCTGAAATAAAGTTGTAGTGATAGTTTGTTAGATAATTTTTAACAGTCTCGATACCCTGTTACTATAAAGTGATTTTTCTCATACGATCCAATGCCAATGAAAACATAATTAGCATAAAGTAAAAGCTCATTGCACCACCGCTACTTTTGCTCGTTTCCTCGCCGCCAGTGTTATCACCGCCAGTGTTATCACCGCCAGTGTTATCACCACTGGGATCGGTACTTGCTTGGTATTCTTCAAAATTAGGTTTACCGTCATTATCTGAATCTATGCCACTATCATCAATGGTTACATCTAAGCCGTAATAGTTCTCCCTGCTATCAGCCATACCATCCAAGTCATCATCTAACAATGCTGCTATATGTACCTCAGAGTTATAAGACTCTTTACCATTGCTACCGATAGCTTTAACTACGAATTGATAATTAGTATTTAATGTTGGATTCGTATCATTGAAGGTTATCAACATAATAGTTTTGTGCATTGGCCTGTGAGCAAAGCGCTAATGTGATAAAAAGGCTACTTATTTTGGGGATGTTATTCATTTTCATAAAGTTCTAACTTCTTTGGCAGGTGTAAGGGGGGGCTTTGAATGTAGTCAGGGTAGTGCTTAGGTTGGCTGACACGTTAAGACTAGCTTTAACGTGTCAGGTAAAGGCTTATTCCAAGCGGACTAATTTATTGCTCACTTAGAGAGAATTAATTAATCCGTTTGATATTACTGTGGCTTATTTACCGGTATAAGTTTCATCGTAGCGTTTATAATCTTCATGATTATATAAATGCTTTTCGATAACTTTTGGTTTGGCTAATGATTTCAGTACACGCTTACCTGATTTTGTTTTCCAGTGAGCATGTTTACGTGTTAGTGGTGGCAAGTTTTTTAAAATATCATCAAACTTGGCTCGCGCTTTTGCATGCTCTGGCTTACCGTCTACTAGTTCATAACCAAAACCAAAACGGTTGTCATCAGTGTAATAAAAGCGACCACGTGGCATGTTCATCACTGGGTTTACTACTTCAAGCATGTAATCTTTGGTACGTAATAATTGTGATGTTGCTGCATAACCATAAATCCACTCACGATGTTCATCTGTTTCACCTTGATAAAAAGGTACTAGACTTTTGCCGTTAAAGGCATGACCTTTAGGTACAAAGTTCCATGCGTTAGCATAGTCAATTAGAGTAGGGGCAATATCAGAAAAATCAGATAACTCAGCTGTTACGCCACGCTTTTTAATGCCAGCACCAGCGACAATTTGTACAACATGAGAGCCGCGTTCAACACCACGTGTTTTAGCGGTTACCGCGGTACCGTTATCAGATAAAAAGATAATAACTGTGTTGTCGCTTATGCCTAGTTCATCAATTTTGTTAACAACTTCACCCACTTTTAAATCAAGGTATTCAATCAGAGAGACAAATCTTGCCTGGTTTTCACCCGGAATTTTGTTCTTTTTTTTCCCTTTTCCTTGGCCTAAAAGTCCTGGTTTTCCTCTAAGTGGGTTGGTTGGCATACCGGTACGAGTACCATGAGGGGCAACGGTTGGCCAGTAAGCTAAAAAAGGTTTACCCGCTTTAGCATTTTTTTCCATAAACTCCATAATGAAATCAGCTTCTATGTCTAAGCTAAAATCTAAAGGTTTAGTATCAAGTAACTTGCCATTTTTTACATAGCCTGGATGCCAGTATCGAGAGGTGGTTTTTTTATCTTCCATTAAGCCAGTGAACTTTGGCGAGCCTTCAAGTTTGGCAATTTCTTTAGGGCCTTCCCATAAAGCATGCTCATCAAAAGCGAGTACGTCTTCATAAGGCATTTGCGTGCCAGCATGCCATTTACCTGTAATGCCGGTAGCGTAGCCTGAATCTTTTAAAATACGACTAAAGGGCATGTTGTTGCTATAAACTTTTTTATGGGCATTGCCAAGCCAGATTTCGTTGGTATATACGCCGGTTGTTTGTGCATAGCGGCCAGTCATGATTTCAACACGAGAAGAGCCACACTTTGCTGTAGCATAAGTTGTTTGAAACTGTATACCTTGTGCGGCTAATTTATCTATATTTGGCGTATTGGCGGCACCTTCGTGGCCATAAGCACTAAACATATCTGGGCTAACATCGTCAGCCAAAATAAGTAATATGTTAGGGCGTTCATCGCTTGCGTGTGCGGTAATTGCCGACAGACCCAGTATTAAAGCACTAATGCTAGTTAGGGTTTTCTTGAGGACGCTCATTTTTGATTCCTTTATCTGGTTCTTTTATTAGCGTGTAAAAAGTTAATCGCTATTTGTTATTCTTTATTCGATAGTATCTGGAAATTTAACTGTTACTGTTTCCACACTTGTGATTTCACTGTTACCGGTTTATCCCAACTTAATGCTTGTCTTTTACGGTACTTAGGATCGTTGTCGCGTTTCGGCTGTGCTTGAGCCACTTTGATTAATGCCACTTTTGCAGCAATAATCTCAGGTTTTTTACTGTTGATTAAGTTAATTTTTTCTTCAGGATCGGTTTGTAAATCCACCAGTTTTTCATAAGACAATGGTTGAGTTGCATTAACGTAGAGCTTGTATCGTTTATCACGAATTACGCGGTCTCTAAAAGCAAATTTGTTTTCAATACCTTGCTCAGACACTTCTGCTTCATTCATGCCACCCATAGAAAGTATAGAGCTACGCGAGCCGTCTTGTTGTGCACTTAGAAGATAGGGTGCAAAAGATTTGCCATCTAGTTTGTAATCACTCGGGATCTCTGTACCAGCTAAATCAGCAAAGGTAGGTAAAATATCGGTGAAATCAACCAAGGTATCGCTAACTACACCTGTTGGTACTAGTCCCGGTGCGCTGACAATAAACGGTGAGTTAATGCCATTTTCTGTGGTCTTTTGCTTGCCACCACGAACTTTACGGCCATTAAGCGTGCCCACTAGGCTTTTATTGGTGCCATTATCGGTTGTCCAAATGATAATGGTATTTTCACGCTCTCCCATTGCTTCAAGACGCTCGATCATTTTAGCTAAAATAAAATCAGCATATTCAACCATAGCTTTATGTTTATCAAGCTTGCTATCAAGTTTGCTTTTATGAGGAGTTGTTGTATAAGGTGCGTGTGGCAAATTCATGGCGAAATAAGCAAACCAAGGTTGTGCTTTATTTTTTTTTATGAAGCTCAATAAAAACTCAGAAAAAATATCTTCGCCAAATTCACCAGGGTAAGTTTTACTGCCTTTTTTAGTATGAATATAAGGGTCCCAGTAACGCTCGGCACTTGCAGGTACACCTGCTTCATACCCTGTCCACATGGCATAATCATCAAAGCCGTGTTTGGTCATGGCTTCAGGCTCAATGCGAAAATCGTTAACTTGCCATTTGCCCGCAGCAGCCGTCGCGTAACCAGCATCTTTCAATACTCTCGCGACACTTTGGTTTTGCTGCCAATCTAAATAACCTTGGCCCCAGCGAGGTGTATCCCAGTGATTTACCCAACCATTGCGATAAGGATATTGCCCGGTAATAAGGGAAACACGAGATGGTGTGCATTGTGGGTCTGACCAAACATTATCAAAGCGGATACCTTGATTGGCTAGTTCATCAATATTAGGGGTGTTTATATCTTCTGCGCCATAGGCACTTATCCATTCTTTACCTAAGTCATCGGCTAGGATAAAAAGTATGTTGGGTCTTTGGGAATTAGTTTTTATATCTCCGACACTAGCACTAACAGGTGTGGTTAGTGTTAGAGACATACTGATACTTAGTGATACTAGCAGTTTGTTTTTAAATGGAGTCATTGCAGTTACCTCGTGAATACTATTAATAAAGTACATTATAGGGCTGTGTGCTTTTTGTCAATACGAGGTGTTAGCTTGTGACAGCTTAATTATTGATACCACACTTTTCCACTTGATTTATAAGGTTATTTTTTAATTCCTCCTATGTAAAGAAGTGTAAAGCTATTGGCTGAGCAAATTTTGTTTTTGATAATATCAGGTAATAGAAGGCAAATTATTTAACTAGTCTGAACTCGGTTTAAGAGATACTTAATTGGCTTACATTTAAAAGATAAATAATAGGCTCTGTTCCATGATACTGTGTCCATGCTATAAAACGGTGGTTTTATATACTTTGTAGGTCGCCCTTTAGGGCGTCAATGTGATGGGCTAAAGCCCAACCTACATTGATAAGAACATTAAAGAAAATTCAACAACAACGTGCTACAACAGAGCTAAATAATAATACCCTCTCTAGCTTGATAGTTTTTGTTTAATTCAAGGCAAATTTACGCATCAATAGCTAGTCTATTGCAAGTGAATTTAACGCAGAAGTTAGTAAAAATAGCTGCTAGAGTGATATTTATTAAGCCGAGATCAGGTTAGTTATGTGCTGTTTATAGAGTAGTAGTTAACATTATGAATATAATGATGGGTAGGGGTCGTGAGTAGACAAAGAGTAGGGGAGTGCTTATGCATTCCCCGTATTATTAAGGTTGCTCACTTAGTTTAAATATTTCTTCCATGGGTAACCATTTTTCACCCTCTTTTGCCCAAGGCAGCGCTTGTTGAAATTGCCACATTAAGGTTTCCCATTTTTGTACCTCAGGGCAAGCAGCATCGGCTTTGGCTTTGGCAGCAGCATCAAATGAATCGTCAACATCCATGATCATAAATAAGCGATTATTGATTAAATAAATTTCCATTTCTACAATGCCAGCATCACGGATACTTTTAGCGACGGCTGGAAAACCGTTTCCTGGTTGATGGTATTCTTTATATTTTTCGATTAACTCAGGTTTATCTTTTAAATCGGTGGCTAAACAATGGCGTGTGGTTGTCATTTTATCTCCTAGGGAAAACGGTCATCTTCGAGGTGTTTTAGTCGAAGATCTATATTATAAAACATCTGGATTCTCGATCAGGCACTTCGAGAATGACTAGTTGACTCAACTTTTTTAACAAAAGTACGCTACATCGGGAATTCGATTAGTTGCTGAGCAAATACTGTTTTATCAACAATCGCACCTTTGTGTTGAATGACACAGCCAGAAACTTTGGATGCAAACAGTGCTGCTTGCTCAGGAGATTTTCCTAATAATCGCGCACTGAGGTAGCTACCATTAAAAGCATCACCAGCAGAAGTAGTATCAACCACGTGTTTAATGGGCTCTACATTAACGTGATGACGTATACCATCAATACTAAGCAGCATACCTTGCTCGCCATTTTTAATAATAATTTCACGGATGGAAAACTTCTCAAGAAATTCTGCGACATCTTCTGCGCTTTTGGCATTATAAAGCACCATGTGATCGTCAACGCCCGGCAGGGCGATATCAGCTAATTCAAAAGCGGCAGCATAAGCAGCTCTGGTTTCATTCATTGACGTCCACAGTGTTGGTCTGTAGTTAGGGTCGAACACTATTGTCGTACCAGACGCTTTAAGCTTTAAAATGAAACGCCATAATTTTTGTCTATCACCTTCAGATAAGATAGCAATAGAAATACCTGAAAAAAAGAAGCTATCAACTTGCGATAAAGCCGGGTTATTAATATCATCGCTGATAAACTTAACCACTTGCTTGGCGGCCGATGTTTCACGCCAATAATTAAAGCTACGCTCGCCCTCACTATCAACATTGATTAAATATAACCCCATTTGCGCCGTTGACGATTGGTAAACTAGGCTGGTATCAAGTGATTCTCGCTCCATCATCGCTAGCATTTCGCGACTATTTTCGTCATTGCCAACAGCGGTTAAAAACTTAACACTTGCTTGTTCTTTAACGCAACGTTTGATGTAAATACCGGTATTGAATACATCACCAGCAAAACTCTTTTTGTATAAGTTGGCTTCGTCAGCACGACCGAACTCGACCATGCATTCGCCCATTACGATGATATTGCTCATGCGCATCTGTCCAAGTTATTGATAGCGGCAATAGCTTGTTGACTTAATAAAGTGATAGCGTCCCAATCTTTGTTAGCAATAAGATCTTTAGGTACCATCCAAGAGCCGCCGACAGCAAAAATACTCTTGTTAGCAAAGTACTCAGCCATATTGTCAAGGCTAACACCACCGGTAGGGCAAAACTTTACTTGGCTAAAAACACTCGATAATGCCTTAATGGTTTTTGCGCCACCGTATTGAGCTGCAGGGAAGAATTTCACCTCTGTAATACCTAGCTCTAATGCTTGGGTGATTTCAGAAGGTGATACCACACCGGGTAGCATAGGTAAGCCAGTCTCAAGCATAGCTGTTGCTAAGGTTTTTGTAAAAGAAGGGCTTACTAAAAACTGAGCCCCTGCTACGACTGAGTCTGTTACTTGTTGTGGCGTTGTTAAGGTGCCAACGCCAACGGTCATTTCAGGTACTTGCTCACTCACGGCTTTAATACAGTCGAGTGCTACAGGCGAGCGTAATACGATTTCCGCACAGGTAATACCGCCTTTATAGAGTGCACGACTGACATTGACCGCGTCATCAATACTTTCCATATGTAAGACCGGCAGAATAGGGCTATCTTTAACTAATGCAGCTAAACTTGGCTTTAACATAATTTCTCCACAACTGTATTGATTTGACTTATTTCACCAATTCGTAGGGCTGATAAGCTATTAACTAATTGAGCTTTTAACTCAGTATTTTTTGCTAGTTCTTGGCTAAAAACAGACTCGATTGTTAAAAATGCTTCAACAACTTCTAAGCTATCATCGCTAAGTAGTGCAGGCATCTTGGCAAAATCATCGGCTAGGGGATCAACAATTTCTCTGTTGTCTTTTAAAGCACGACAAATAAACTCGAACCAACAAGCAAGTGATAAAGATAGAAGCTTGGTAGATCGACTTAAAGCTAAGTTATCTTCAATAATAGGCAAGATACGCATTTGTAGTTTTTGCGAGCCATCCCAAGCAATTTGCGCCAATAAATGGCGAATCTCAGGGTTTAAAAAGCGCTCAATAATTTCTTTACTGTAGCTTTGTACATCTAGCTCTTTTGGTGGTACGAAAGAGCCAATTACCTCTTCATTGGCAAGTTGGCAAATAAACTCAAAAAATGCTTCATCATTGGTCACGTCAAAAACGGTTTCAAAACCCGCAAGTGAGCCAGCATAAGCTAAAGTAGAATGCAGGCAGTTTAATAGACGTAATTTAGCTTTTTCAAAACCATCTACATCAGAAGTAAACACAACGCCAACTTTATCCCAGGCAGGGCGCTCACCGTTCCAGTTATCTTCAATTACCCATTGGGTGAATTGTTCACGCTGAATTGGCCACTCATCACGGGCACCAATTGCGTTTGAAACACTGTTAACGGTGTAGTCTTCTGTTTTTGGGGTAATGCTATCAACCATGGCATTGGGGAAAGCAACGTTAACTTCAATCCAAGTTGCTAGGCCGGCATCTAACTGTGTAGCATAATCAATAACTGCTCGACGTAATTTATCGCCATTGCCTGAAACGTTGTCACAACTTAGTACGTTAAACGCGGCAATGTTATTCAGCTTTCTTTGCCCTAACGCCTGCACAATATAACCAATAGCACTAATAGGTTGGCTACGATTACTTAAGTCATGGGCTATATCACTGTGCTGTAAATCAAGTCGACCATCAGAGCCTAAGCAATAGCCTTTTTCGGTAATGGTTAACGTTACTAGTTTTGTAGCAGGAGCTGCTAAACGAGCCATTACTTGTTGTGATTGCTCACTGGCCACTAAAACTTCTTTGATAGCTCCGATGATTTGATAGTTAATTTCTTTATCCAAAATGGCTAAGGTATATAAATTATCTTGCTTAGCTAATACATCGCGTGCGGTAGCGCTACGCAGGGATACACCACAAATGCCCCAGTTACCGCCAGTCAAGTTCATCGCATTTTCAGTATAAACTGCTTGGTGTGCACGATGAAATGCGCCAGGGCCTAAATGTACGATACCAATTTCGGTATTTTGTCTGTCGTATTGTGGGGTAATTATCGCTGGATTTTCAGCAATGTTTACTAAGTTTTTGTTTGTTAAATGCATAATTCTTTATCGGCTTAGCCCTTAAAGGGTAACGCCGCCTTTCCAAATTGATATTTCTTTAAATTGATTAAGTTCGTTTTTAGTGGCTTTGCCTGACGCTATTTCTAGTAATAAATCAAAAAACTCTTGCGTACATTCATCTTGAGTTTTATCAAGGCGCAATAGCTGGCCTGCATCATAATCAATCCAATGTCTTTTACGTGTTGCTAAGCTGCTATTGGAAGCAATTTTAACCGTTGGCACCGGAACACCTAACGGTGTGCCTCGACCGGTAGTAAATAGCACCATATTGGCGCCACTTGCTGCTAAGGCAGTACAAGACACCGCATCATTACCGGGGCCTTGCAATAAGGTAATACCATTTTTCGCAACGGCTTTTTCGCCGTACTTGATCACATCTTGTACTGGCGCATTGCCACCTTTTTGAATGGCTCCAAGCGACTTATCTTCTAAAGTGGTTAAACCGCCGGCTTTATTTCCCGGTGATGGGTTTTCATAGACCGGCTGATTGTTGTCGATGAAATATTGTTTAAAACCATCAACAAGTTTTACGATATCGTGATAAACATCTTCATTGGCGGCATTGTTCATTAATACTTGTTCAGCACCGAACATCTCAGGAGTTTCCGTTAAAATTACGGTAGCGCCATAGCCGGCCATTTTTTCGCTGATACGGCCTAGCAAAGGATTAGCGGTTAAGCCACTCAAACCATCAGAGCCACCACATTTCATTGCTAATGTTAGTTTCGATACTGGGCAGGTTACACGTTTGTCATCAGCCATAGTGGCTAACAATTTTTCAATATGTGTCATGCCTTCAGCTTCTTCATCATCTACTTCTTGGGCGTTGAAATAAGAAACTCGCTGACTCATTTCGGTTGGCAGTTCAGCAATTAATGCTGATAGTTGATTGTTTTCACAACCTAAGCCTAAAAATAGTACCGCTCCAGCATTGGGGTTTGATGCCAGCGATGCCAGTAATTGTTTGGTTTGAGCTAAATCATCGCCTAATTGCGAACAACCAAAAGGATGAGTAACAGCGAGAAAGTCATCGGCAAGGTCGCTAAACTGTTCTTTACACTGGCGTACCAATGCTTGTGCTAAATGATTAACACAACCAACACTGTTGATTATCCATAATTCATTTCGAATACCGACTAAACCATTGCTGCGTGGATACCCCATAAAGGTGGGCATTTCATCATTATTACTAACTTGAGCATGATTAGTTGGTTGATAACAAAATTTATCATCATCGCTAAGTAAGGTTTTTAAGTTATGAGTATGCACCCAATCACCTGCTTTAATAGCCGATGTTAGATAGCCAATTGAATAACCATATTTGATGATTTGGTCATTTTCCAGTTGATCGCTTAACGCAATTTTGTGACCACGACCAATATCTTCATTCAAAGTGATATCTTGATTGTTTATCGAAATAACCGAGCCTTTCGCTAAGTCCTCAAGCGCCACGGCAACAGTATCTTGACTATGCACTTGAATGTAACTTCTTACTTGTGGCTGTTCTATGTTCATGATGTATTCTCTTAACTTATTTTCTAAA
>Ga0105358_10001569_pt1 | contig 12207 bp, 9 predicted proteins | sample GOMGulsemesocosm_5_FD_83509 | JGI IMG/M metagenome (GOLD analysis project Ga0105358, IMG submission 83509) | Methane-oxidizing microbial communities from mesocosms in the Gulf of Mexico - GOM15C Gulf of Mexico | ecosystem: Environmental > Aquatic > Marine > Cold seeps | place: Gulf of Mexico...
AACCTTGTTGACCAAAAGGTGGCATGGCAGGAGCATCAGTTTCTAACAATAAGCTAGACAAAGGCAAACGTTTAACCGCATTAATGGTTTTTTTTGATCTAGCGTAGGTAATTGTACCGCCAATACCTAGTTTAAACCCTAAATCTACATAAGCTTTAGCTTGTTGGTAACTTCCTGAAAAAGCATGAATAACGCCTGCTCGACTTAATTTTATTTTTTTTAATAGCGGGAGAATTAATTGGTGAGATTGGCAGTGATGTATAATTACGGGTAAATTATTATGTTTGGCTATTTGCAACTGCATTTCAAAGAATGCTTGTTGAAGCGTTAAATTATCACTTAATGCTTGTTCATTTTCAGTATTTTTCTTTGCCTTAAATACGTCTATACCGCACTCGCCAATGGCAACAATTTCATTACTATGTTTTACAACTGCTTGTTTGAGCTGTTGCTCATAAAATGTGAGGTCGATATTTTTAGCTGAATTGCCGTTAGCAGATTTGTTATTAGGTAAGTTGTCTTGAAGAATAAGAAACCAGGGGTGTATCCCTAAACAGCATGAGATTTTAACCGTGCTGTGGTTCGCTTGAGCGGGTAATGATAATACGCGTTGCCAATGTTCTGGGTTCACTGAAGGGACAATAATACGGTTAATATTATTTTGTTGGCATTCATTCAACAGTTGAGGACGTTCGTGCTGAAACTCAGTGAAATCAAGGTGGCAATGACTATCGGTAAATTGCATCATTGCCCCTTATTTATTTCATAGAATGCTGAATTAGATTCAGCATAATTAGATTCAAATAAATCTAATAAAATTGGTGTTACATTCTATCCATTACTTCAATGCCTAAAATATCTAAACCTTGTTTTAAGGTTTTCGCTATTATTTGGCACAAGGCTAAACGGGATTCTTTTACGTCCACATCAATGCCTTCTTTTAGAATAGGACAAGCTTCGTAAAAACTCATATAAAGACTGGCTAACTCATATAAATAATTACATAACAAGTTAGGGGTGCATTCACTAATTACCGCATCAACCACATCTTCAAGTTGCAATAGTTTTAGTGCTAAGGCTTTTTCTTGAGGCTCAATAATCGCTATATTTGCTTGAGTTTGGGTAACACCTGCTTTTACAAAAATACTGTGAATACGCGAATAGGCATACTGTAAATAAGGCGCTGTAGCACCTTCAAAACTCAACATTGTTTTCCAGTTAAAAATATAATCACTGGTACGGTTTTTTGATAAATCGGCAAATTTAACTGCACCAATGCCTACTTTCGCAGAAATTTCAGCCAAGTCAGCAGTATTAATTTCAGGATTTTTTTCTTTAATTAACTCACTAGCACGACTTACCGCTTCGTCCAAAAGCTCTGCTAATTTGATGGTACCACCAGTACGGGTTTTGAATGGTTTGCCATCGTCTCCCATCATCATACCAAATGGACAGTGATCATAACCAACGTGCTCAGGTAATAAACCTGCTTTACGAGCAACCACTTCAACTTGCTTAAAGTGTAGAGATTGACGAGCATCGGTGAAAATAATAATACGATCAGCCGCTAATTTTCCACTGCGATAACGACAGGCAGATAAATCAGTGGTGGCATATAAAAAACCACCGCCAGATTTTTGTACTATAAAGACTGAAGGTTCACCGTCTTTATTCGCCATTTCATCAATAAAAACAACTTTAGCACCTTGATCTTCAACAGCAATTTCTTTCGCCATTAACTCATCTACTACGGTAGACAAGTCATCGTTATAAGCGCTTTCGCCCATTATATCGCTGCGTTTTAACGACACATTTAATTTGCTATAAATCTCTTCACTATGCGCGATAGATATATCAATAAACTGCTGCCATAGTTTGGCAGAGCCAGCATCACCACTTTGTAATTTAACCACATCTGCACGAGCGCGGTCAGCAAAGCCTTCTTCGTTATCAAAGCGAACTTTTGCTTCACGGTAAAAGTTTTCTAAATCGCTAAGTGCGGTTTCAGCAACTTCATTACCTGCTAATTTATCGCTTAAATGGGCGATTAACATGCCGAACTGTGTACCCCAATCGCCCATATGATTTTGGCGGATAACTTGATCACCACGAAACTCTAAGGCACGTACTACAGCATCACCAATAATGGTTGAGCGTAAATGACCAACATGCATTTCTTTGGCAAGGTTTGGGGCGCTGTAATCTACTACTACCGTTTGTGGGGCCGCTCTTTGGGTTACGCCGATATGATCATCTTGGGCAACTGAATTAAGTTGTGTGCCAAGCCAGTTTTGATCTAAGTGTATATTGATAAAGCCAGGACCCGCGAGTTCAATTTTGCTCGCGATACCGTCTAGGTTTAGCTCAGCGACAACCTTAGTTGCTAGTTCACGAGGATTGGTTTTTAATTTTTTAGCTGCGCCCATCACGCCGTTGGCTTGGTAGTCACCAAACTGTGGGCGGTTTGATAAACTAATCGCTGGATTAGTATCTGCGGGTAAACCTGCGGCAACCATAGCTGCACTGACTTTTTCTGCTAATATCTCTTTAATATTCATTTAATAGACTCTTTTTCATTGTTATTTGATTCAAGACAGGCATCAATCGTGCTCATTGACGTGCGTCAACTCCGCGCGTTTTCTTTTGTCTTGAACCAACTAACTGCGAAAAAGAAGCTATTACGCAGTTAGTGAAATTTTATTTGTTTTTTGATGTTTGCTTATTAAAACATCAAAATATTTTTACTATTCATATTTGATTATGTAAATAGTTCTTTTAGCAAAGCCGCCGAGATTTTTCATAAGGAGCTTAGTACACTAAGTGACGAAATGAAAAAGCGATGGCAATGCCGATAAAAGGCTATTTATGACATCAAATTAGTGTTCACGAGTTGCATGGAACGCTATATCAGGATGGCGCTCTTGCGCTAATGATAAGTTCACCATCGTTGGAGCAATATAAGTTAAATTATTACCACCATCTAATGCCAAATAATCACCGGCTTTTTTTCTAAATTGTTCTAAAGTGCGCTCATCATCACAACTACACCAACGTGCGGTTGCTACACTTATAGGCTCATAAATAGCATCAACCTTGTATTCTGTTTTCAAACGTTGAACTACTACTTCAAATTGTAATACACCAACGGCCCCCACAATCATATCGTTGTTGATGAAAGGACGGAATACTTGTACTGCGCCTTCTTCTGAAAGCTGGATCAAGCCTTTTTGCAATTGCTTCGCCTTTAATGGGTCGCGTAAACGAATACGTCTAAACATTTCAGGGGCAAAGTTTGGTATGCCACTAAATTTCATCATTTCGCCAGCAGTAAATGTATCACCAATTTGAATGCTACCATGATTGTGTAAACCAATAATATCACCCGCATAGGCTTCTTCTACATGAGATCTATCACCAGCCATAAAGGTTACCGCATCGGCAATTTTAACGTCTTTACCTAAGCGTACTTGTCTCATTTTCATGCCTTTTTCATACTTGCCTGAACAAATACGCATAAAGGCGATACGGTCACGATGTTTAGGATCCATATTCGCTTGAATTTTAAAAACAAAGCCTGAAAACTTTTCTTCCTCGGCAGTTACTTCTCTAGTATCTGTAATACGCGGTAAAGGCTTAGGCGCCCATTTAGTTAAGCCATCAAGCATATGATCAACACCAAAGTTACCTAACGCAGTACCAAAAAATACGGGTGTTAAGTCACCTTTTAAAAATTCAGCTAAATCAAACTCATGCGATGCACCCAGTACTAACTCCATTTCGTCACGAAAATCTTCGGCAAACGGGCCAATAGCTTCATCTAGTGCGGGGTTATCAAGACCTTTGATCACTCGCTTCTCTTGAATGGTATGGCCTAAACCTGATTGATATAAAAAGATTTCATCGGTAAGTAAGTTATAAACACCTTTAAACTCTTTACCCATACCTATTGGCCAAGTGATAGGGGCACATTTGATATTTAATACTGTTTCAACTTCATCCATTACTTCAATGGGATCACGAACATCACGATCCATTTTATTCATAAAAGTGATGATAGGGGTATCACGTAAACGGGTGACTTCCATTAATTTAACAGTACGCGCTTCTACACCTTTGGCCACATCAATAACCATTAAGCAAGAATCAACAGCGGTTAGTGTTCGGTAAGTATCTTCAGAGAAGTCTTCATGGCCAGGAGTATCAAGTAAATTTACTAGGCATTTATTATAAGGAAACTGCATAACAGAAGTGGTGATTGATATACCACGTTCTTTCTCCATTTCCATCCAATCAGACTTTGCATGTTGGCCTGATTTTTTACCTTTTACTGTACCCGCTTTTTGTAAGGCTTGACCAAACAATAATACTTTTTCGGTAATAGTCGTTTTACCTGCATCGGGGTGAGAAATAATGGCAAAAGTGCGTCTAATATCTACTGCTGCAGTTTGTTGGGTAGTCATTGTTTTAAAAATCTCTTTGTTGTACATACTAGTGCACTTAACATGCTTTATTAATGTTTAATGGCAGTGTTTAATTTAGTATTAAGCTAAAAATAAATGCGCGCATTGTAGCACAAATAAAAAAACCTGATTAGTGACTTTTCTTATTTTAACAATGAATAAAAATTAATAAGGTTAAAATTGTGATAGCAAAGAAGAGGAGCAGGCCCTATTTCGCCCTAAATTTTTAGCCAAGTATAATGCCTTATCTGCTTTTACAAAAAGTGAGGTGTGCTCTCGTTGTTCTGATGCAAAGAAAGTATGACAACCAATACTAACGGTAACAGTATTAGCAATGTCAGATTTTTGGTGAGATATGTTAAGTTCTCTTATGGATACTAACAAATTGTTTGCTACCGATTCTGCCTGTGCTTTGTTAGTGTTTTTTAGCACAATAACAAATTCTTCACCACCATACCTGGCGACAAAATCAGTTTCGCTATGAAGATTTCGTTTAAAGTTTTCTGCTATTAGGCGCAAAGCTTTATCACCTAAAGCATGACCATAAAAGTCATTATATTTTTTAAAAAAATCAACATCACAGACCAAAATTGATGTTTCAGCCCCTTTTACACTAGTAGATATAAGTTGGTTCATGTAAAGATCAAATGCTCGACGGTTAGCAATATTGGTTAAACCGTCGGTTTTACTTATTTCTTGTAAGCGTAAATTGTGTGATATTAGTTCTTGCTCTTTTGAAGAGACATCTTCTAATAGGCGATTAATAAGATTAAAAAGTGTGCCTAATTCGTCTTTTCTTTTATGGCTGAATCTTACGGATAGGTTACTGTCATCTATAATTTCATTGACTAATTTTTTTGCTTCAATTATTGGTTTGATAATAAGATAGTGAATGAGTAAATATACACTTGAAAAGGTAGCTGAAAAAAAAATGGCAATAATAATTGTTTGATGTTGCCAATGTGTTTCAAATTGCCTTTGAGGAGCCTTGTAGGTAAATTTTAATAATTTATTTTTATTGGTTAAAGAATAATAATCGAAAACATCACTTTCACTCGTTCTATATGAACCTTCAATATAGGAGCCTTTTGAGTTTTTAGGTATGCCACTATTAGGTAAGTCTATTAATTCAAATTTAAATTCTATGCCAGCTCGTTTTTGTAAATCAGCAATAATATACGCATCCATTAATCGCCAAAAGACTAATGTGCCATTACTTTTGTATTTAAAATTTGCCCGGTTAACTGAGGTCGCCGCAAAATATAGTAGTTGATTATTTAACTCAATAAGCCCGGCGTGAGTGATTGGCTTGTTGATGTTTTTTTGTATCTGTTTAGATGGTGTGAGTACATATTTGATAACATCTACACGAGTATTTTCAAAAGCAGGTAAGCTCAATAACTTCTTGTTTGTTGAGTTATATGTTTTACTCAATATCGCTTTGTTTTGGAGATCATAAATATGGATAGCTTCGATATTTATTGAGGTAAAAAAATCTAAAGTAAAATTTTCTTGAGGAAAATCGTCGTTTTTGTTATTGATATAATCATAGGTTGCATTCCATACCGCATTATCATAATTGAGAATTGATAACTCGTTACTAATTGAATCGAAGGCACTTTTGATGCGATTGATATCTTTTTGATCTGATTGAGCTTCTAATGCATAGAGCTCAGGTAACTTAAGAAAAGTTAAATTGAATATTTCAATAGCCAAAGTTAAAAATAGCATTATTATGAATATTGAAATAATTTTTATTTTTAATGAGTTAACTAACAAAAATGTACCCTCAGACAAGATGAGTGAGTATCAATAAAAGTATAGTCAATATTTTTGTTTATGGTGATTCTTTGAAGGTAACCGAGAATAAAAAAGGTAATGTTAATCAAATTAACTTTATAAAACTATTGTATTTATTTGTTAGCTTTGTAAGGGGATTAACAAGTTAAGCACATCACAATAGCGTCTTCGTAACCAAAGCCGTGCGCACTTGGGTAATAGCCAGTTCGACGACCCGTTTCAATAAACCCTACATTCATATATAGCATTTGTGCAGTAATGTTTTTAGCGCGTACTTCTAACCATATTTTTACCGCGCCCTTTGCTTTCGATTGACTAATAAATTCTTTTAATAGCTTTTTGCCTAAGCCTTTACCTTGATCAACTGGGTTGACACAAATATCCATTAGAGTCACTTCGTCAATAACATGCTCACCAATAAAAAAGCCAATAATGGTAGGTGGTTCGTTCAACGGTTCACTGAGCTTTTCCCCAAAGTAGCGACCACCAATGCAACTGCGAAAGGTTTTTTCGCTCCAAGGGTGAGAATGACATTCGTTTTCTATCTGCATTAATGGGTTTATATCGGCAGGAGTAATTGGTGTAAATATTAAAGAGTTATTCATATTCTCACATTAATGTTGCTATTTATAACAGGTTAGTCGTTATGGTTTGCCATAATTGCTTTTTTAAAGCATGAGACTTACGGATCAATTCAATGCTCGGGCTAATTAATTTATTATCAGAATAATGAATCGATGATGTTTCGTTTTGATCAGCAAAGAAAAACCAATTAAATAAACCTAAATCAAGGTGATCTTTTTTGGCGGTGACTTCACCAATAGAAAGTTCAAGAGCGAGTAATATATCAGTAAAAAAAGGTTGTTTAGATAACGTAGCTAAGCTTTCAATATTCTGCTTAAGGTAACAGAGGTTATGTTCTGAATTACTTTGAGTAGAGAAAGCATGCTGAAATACTTCAGGTCTATGTTGCCATAAACTAATGCCGATTTCAGATAATTGCTGATATTGTCTTTGGTTAATACTCATAGGGTAATAATGACAGACTTGGTTATTATTGAACAGCGCTGGAAAATAAATGAACTAGAAATGGAAAAGAAAATGGCAGGGGTGGAGAGACTCGAACTCCCAACCATCGGTTTTGGAGACCGCTGTTCTACCAATTGGAACTACACCCCTGCAACAAAAATGAATTATACTGATGCCAAGGCAAAGGTAAAGGGGAAATAGCTAAAAAGTGTGAATTGATTGACTGTTCGGCTATTTTATACACAAAGGCAGTGGCGAGCATCAGTATTGTTGCTCGCTATTAGTAATTTTACTTACTTGCTTTCCTCATTTCACAAAATCTAAATTTATCAGGGTAGGGGAAAACATCTTCATAAATACCTTCAGCAACATTGTCCTGACATTGTTTCCAGTAACTTGCCGTTAATAAATCTTCATGATGTATTTTGAAGGCTTTCAAATATTTAGGGTTGGCAAGTGCGAAAGTAGCTAACTCTTCTGGAAACATATCCCCAGGTGCAACTGAATACCATGGTTCAGCCGCGTAAATTTGCTCTTCAGTTATTGCTTCCGGCTTTATTCTGAAATTAACTTCGTTCATGTAAGTGATTTCATCATAGTCATAAAAAATAACTCGGCCATGCCGGGTAACACCAAAATTTTTCAATAACATATCGCCAGGGAAAATATCGGCAGAAATGAGCTGCTTAATTGCTTTACCATAACCATATAAAGCGTTTTCTATTTCTTCATCATTGGCTTTGGCTAAATAAAGGTTTAATGGCACCATACGGCGTTCAATATATAAATGCTTAATGATAAGTAAATCATCTTCATAATGAATGAGGGAAGGAGCAACTTTGTGTAACTCTTCTAACAGCTCATTATCAAACCTGTCTTTAGGAAAGGCCACTTCCGAGTATTCCATCGTATCGGCCATACGACCAACTCTATCGTGTAGTTTTACTAATCGATACTTTCCTTTTACGTCAGCACGGGTCATGTTTTTGCTAGGAGAGAATTTATCTTTAATAATTTTAAAAACATAGGGGTAAGATGGCAGCGTAAATACTGACATCACCATGCCTTTTATTCCAGGCGCTAAAGCTAACTTGTCATCACTGTTATCAAGGTGATTTAAAAAATCACGATAGAATTGGGTTTTACCCTGTTTGTGAAAACCGATAGCAGAATATAAATCAGCCCTAGTTTTATGGGGAATTAAACTTTGTAAAAAGTTTACTAACGCATAAGGATGCAAGCAATCAACAAAAAAATAGGCGCGGGCAAAACCGAACACTACCGCCATATCTTCACTTTTACTCAATAAGGCATCAATATATAAACCGCCTTTTTCATCATTGAGAACACACACAATGAACGGTGTTTCGCCAGCAGGAGAGATAACTCGGCCAATTAAGTATGCGCCTTTATTACGGTAGAAAGTAAAATTTAAAATATCAAATTGTAAATCTTCGAGCTTAAACCGGGTTTTATGCGCTTTGCGGCGAAAAGCGCGAATCAAAGTATCAACATCTCCACTTAGGTCTGTAAAAGGAACCGTGCTTTTATGTGAATTCATAATATCGCAAACAGTTTCTTTTAGGCCTTTTATTTCTGGCTTATAAGAGGTGTAAATATTTGGTGTAGGTCTGTCATCAAGGCGTTGAGCTGTGCTTTCTACAAAAATATAATCATTATGATAATACCTACGTTCAAACAATCGACAAAACACTGAATTATAAAAAGTTTCAGCTAGTTCTGGCTGCATGTGTTCGGCGAGTAACTCAATATAGTCACGCTTAATTTGAAGCCATAAATCATCATCAAGTGATTCAATGAAAAAATCTTCCTTGATAGTGTTATAGGTTTCTTTCACCCTTTCTTCATAAAAAGTTGTTCGCGCTTTAGCCGCTTTTTGTACTTCACTCCACTGACATTGATGATAGCGTTGTTGGGCTGATTGGGTGATTTCTATAAATAGGTGAATATGGCGATCGAAGCCATTGATAATAGTTTTGGCTATTGCGCCAGCGAGGTTTTTCATTAAGGCCTACTAAATTAATGGTTTTTCTAGGTATAAAAAGCATACGCTAAAATAATGACGAAGCGAGATTTTATCTAAAATTTTATTAAATACTGACTATAACTAGCGATAATATTGTTTATTACCCATGTTACCTCAATATGCAGAATTCAGCTGGAATTAGAAACGCTTTTAGGTAAGGCATTGATTGAAGATAATGGTGTTTCCCTTGTCGAAATCAATAATGCAGCATAAAACGTTTCTAAACCAGCCCTCTGGGGATGTCTGAGAAAATAATGATCTTCGTTACATCTCTTTTTAAGGGAGCAACCATTAATAAAAAGATGTGTCTCGATTATGAATCGCTCAGGCATCCTGAAACTCGCATCTTGAAGTATCATGGGTATATTCTCAAACTATCACAGGCGCAACGAATAACTATCCAAGTAAATTTTCTTATTTAGCTTGCTATCAAAGGCATCGGGCTCTAAAATTACGCGTTTTTATCGTACTATTTTAACACTGAACAAGGCTATTTTTAATATATCATCATGCGCGTATCTGATTTTTCATTCGATTTACCAACTGAGCTTATTGCTCGCTTCCCTAAAACTGATCGTACCGGTAGTCGATTAATGCTACTTGAAGGAGACTCAGGCGCAATAACTGATCTTGGTTTTAAAGATATTTTAGCGCAATTAAATGCTGGCGACTTATTGGTATTCAATAATACCCGTGTTATACCCGCTCGTATGTTTGGACAAAAATCTTCAGGTGGGAAAATTGAGGTATTGGTTGAACGTTTAATAGATAAAAACACTGTGCTAGCGCACATTCGAGCCAGTAAATCGCCGAAAATAGGCGCTGAGTTGTTGCTTGAAGGAACAGCTAAAGCCACTATGGTTGCACGTCACGGTCCTTTGTTTGAATTGAAATTTCAGGGTGAGCAATCAGTGCTATCTATACTAGATGATATTGGTCATATGCCATTACCCCCTTATATAGATAGACCAGATGAAGATAGTGACCGTGAGCGTTATCAAACGGTATATAATGAAAAACCTGGTGCTGTTGCGGCGCCAACAGCAGGTTTGCATTTTGATGAAGCATTGCTTGAACAAATTAAAAGTAAAGGCGTTGAATTAGCGTTTGTTACTTTACATGTTGGCGCGGGTACTTTTCAGCCGGTAAAAGTTGATGAAATAGCTGATCACATTATGCATGCTGAATATGTTGAAGTGTCACCTGAGGTGATTGAACAAATTAAAAAGACTAAAACTAATGGTGGTCGAGTTGTTGCCGTTGGCACTACCTCTGTTCGTTCACTAGAAAGTGCGGCTAAGTCAGCTGAAGTGGCAGGTAAAGAATTAACCGCATTTTATGGTGATACAGATATTTTTATCACACCTGGATATGAATTTAAGTTAGTGGATGCTTTGTTAACTAATTTTCATTTATCAGAGTCCACATTATTAATGCTTGTTAGTGCTTTTTCAGGTTATGAAAATATTATGAATGCCTATCATCATGCGATTAATGAGCAATATCGCTTTTTTAGTTATGGTGACGCAATGTTTCTTACTAAACAGGCATCAACGAAGAAAAGCATTTCTTCTTAGTTAAAAAAGTTACTAGTATATCAACCATCAGCCTGTTTCGCTGTTAGGAAAATTTTATGGACACCAAAATGAAATATGAATTAATTAACACTGACGGTAAAGCCCGTCGTGGTCGCTTAACCTTTGCCCGCGGTGTGGTTGAAACGCCTGCATTTATGCCAGTAGGAACTTATGGCACGGTAAAGGGAATGAAAACAGGTGAAGTGGAAGCTACGGGTGCTCATATTATTTTGGGCAATACCTTTCATTTAATGCTACGTCCAGGAACCGATATTATTGAACAACATGGCGGCTTACATGGGTTTATGAATTGGGATAAACCTATCTTAACTGACTCGGGCGGCTTTCAAGTTTTCAGTTTAGGTAAAATGCGGAAAATTACTGAAGAGGGTGTTCGTTTTAGCTCACCAGTGAATGGTGAAAAAATTATGCTTACGCCTGAACGCTCTATGGAAGTACAGCGTAAATTAGGCTCAGATGTGGTGATGATTTTTGATGAATGTACACCATACCCGGCAACTCATAAAGAATCACAAGTCTCTATGGAGTTATCACTTCGTTGGGCACAGCGCTCTAAAGATGCCCATGGTGATAATCTTTCAGCACTTTTTGGTATTGTGCAAGGTGGCATGTATGAAGATTTACGTGAAGTATCTATTAATGGCTTAAAAGCGATTGAGTTTGATGGGTATGCCATTGGCGGCCTATCAGTAGGTGAACCGAAAGAAGATATGATTCGCATATTAGATCATACCGCCCCCTTGATTCCCGAAAATAAGCCCCGATACTTGATGGGAGTAGGCAAGCCTGAAGATCTAGTTGAAGGTGTGCGTCGCGGAATTGATATGTTTGATTGTGTAATGCCAACTCGTAACGCTCGAAATGGTCACTTATTCGTTAATACTGGTGTGGTAAAAATCAGAAATGCGGGTAACAAAACAGATACTGGGCCGCTAGACCCAAGTTGTGACTGCTACACCTGTAAAAATTACTCACGTGCCTATTTGCATCATTTAGATAAGTGTCGAGAAATTTTAGGTTCGCAGTTAAATACCTTGCACAATTTACATTTTTACCAAAAAGTAATGCAAGGTTTGCGTGATGCTATCGAGCAAGGTAAATTAGACGCCTTTGTTGAAGAGTTTTATGCGTTACGTGATTTACCAGTACCGCCATTAGCACAAGGTAGTAAGCAAGTTTAGCTTTATTCCTAAAGTAAAAATAAGTTTAGTACAATCATTATCGAAGTTTAATAAATCTTGTGGCTTAATATTTTGTAAATGTTTTGTTCAAT
>Ga0105358_10001570_pt1 | contig 12202 bp, 9 predicted proteins | sample GOMGulsemesocosm_5_FD_83509 | JGI IMG/M metagenome (GOLD analysis project Ga0105358, IMG submission 83509) | Methane-oxidizing microbial communities from mesocosms in the Gulf of Mexico - GOM15C Gulf of Mexico | ecosystem: Environmental > Aquatic > Marine > Cold seeps | place: Gulf of Mexico...
CCACCATAACCACTCTCCTGAATTCTGGCGACTAGTAGATAGATATTGTCCTGATTATGTTGATAGTAAAGAATGGTTAAAACTTAATGGGAAACGATTAGAGATATGAGATTGATGATGTATCACCGTGTACATTCCAAGTGTATATCACCGTGATACGTCTTTATAAGAGCGTCTAATGATGCTATTTCGATACGGACTAGCTATCTTATAAATGATTAAATAGTGTTCCACTTTCTTCCAGAAAGTGGCCTGCGTAGCAGGCAACTATACTTTACATTTTAGATGTATTAGATATTGATTAAAGTAGGATAGTGATACCACTATTTATTATCTAACTGATGATGTATAGCTGGTGAGTATTAAAATAATGACATGGGTAGAATAGATCTTAATCTATCCATAAGATACGTCATTAACCATAATATACACATATCTAATGTAGATCCTTCACTGGTGTTGAATTATCTTAAATGTATCATTGTCAATATCTGACAAGTTATCTCAAGCATTGAAAATAGTGATACTAAATACATTCCATCATTCATCGGATGAAATTCAATTTAGGTATGATGGTTTAAGGTAATAATCAGCATATAAAATTAACTCGACGGTGATACTTCTATTGATCCATTTCTACACAACAGTTTTTAATCATCGTCTCTATATACTATACAGTTGCTAATTAAAAACTGTTGTGTATCTTCAGTATGATTCATCAACTTGTGATTGATATATCATTCAGCTTGGATTCGATGTAATAGATTTTCAGGTCTTAGATGAGTATATCTTTGCAACATAGCGACAGTTTTATGACCAGTAATGGATGCCACTTCAATTGTATTAAGCCCTAGTTCAAAAAATCGGGTTGTTGCCTCATGTCTTAAATCATGGAGTCTTAAATCATTGATTCCAGCCGTTTTACATATTTTATTAAATTGATGTGATATATGGTCAGGATGGAAAGGTATTACTAATAAGTTGGATGCCCCATTACTGGGTTTGGTTTCTATTAAATATTTAAAGGAAGTAATTGCTTTATTAGTTAAGGGGATCGTCCTATCTGTTCCATTTTTAGTATCAAGTAAAATTAATGTCTGGGCTTTCCAATTTATATTCGGACTTATTATTTTACATAACTCACCACGACGCATTCCCGTCTCAATTAAAATTTGAATTATAGCCCCCATAAATTTATCAGAATGCTTTAACAGGTTTAATAGTTCTCCATGTTCAAGTCTTCTATTTCTAGGGTTATTATGTTTGGGGTGGCGGATCATGGTGACAGGATTGCCATTAGGAAGGTGATACTCCCATTCCTTTATTCCAATATTAATTATGCGACTAATAAGGCTCAGTTCCTTTTTCACGGATGATCCTGAAACAAGTTTTAATCGGTCATCACGATAAGAACTTAATACTCTAGGTGTTAATCTTTCAATTGAGTAGCTTCCTAGGTGGGATAGAATACAGTTAAGACGATTCTTTTCTTGTTTAAACCCTTTTTGTGCGGGTAGAACTTCTTCGATATATCTTTCAGACATATCACGAAATAGTATATTTGATGGGCTAGATAAAATTACTGAACCAACCTTATGAATATTGGTTTCGGTGATAACATTCCAAGATCTCGCTTCTTTTAATGTATTGAAAGTCTTTACTTGTTCAGGGTAGCCCGTGATACGAACTCTAGCTTGATACCTCGTGCCTTTTTTTGATGAAACTTTACGAATTGATGGCATAACATCCTCATAATTGGGTTAAAAATGGGATATTTCTTATTTACATGTGGTTGATTAGTTAAATAGTGTATTAAATTCAACGTAGTAAGTGGTGTGACTTAGTGATTATCAACGCACTTGAAAACCGTTGAGGGTTTATCCCCTCCAAGAGTTCGAATCTCTTCCTCTCCGCCATAAGCTATTGAAATACAAAGAATTTATAAAAAAACCAGCAGATAGCTGGTTTTTTTTTGCTTAAAATATCCAACTCTCTTCATTTCTAGTGCATCTTGATGCACCTTGTCAGTATATGCTAAAAATTAAATGCATCTTATCAGCAAAGAGTTTTTCTTTAGAAAAATCAAATGGTTAAGAACTAATTACAAGTTGCTTCCACAACGGCGTAAATGCATCCATGCAACCTTGGCGTCCGCATCCCTAGTGCCGTCAGCCTGAGAAGCCCTGTTCATAGGCATGAAAATTAATTTAGATTATTGAGAACAAAAGATACAACCATAAGGTTCTCAGAAAACGCCTTGTAAGGAATTCCAGTTACTAAGGAACATGCATGAAATAACCTGAGCAACTTCTATAATTTATTTTCAGAGACAGCAACATAATTCCACAGCCTAAGATGGTCATCAAAAACAATTCCCATGAATTCTTTAAACCCTACGACTACTTTTCTGCCCGCTTCATAAACGCTATTTAGAATTGTGGAAAAAACTTTTACCCCTGACTTGTAGTTACTGTTTCTATCAATTCTTTTGTGAGCTAATGACTTGTCAAAACAACACCTTGCATTGCACCAGTAATGTGAGGAAAGACTTTGTGCTCAACAGTATTCCATTTTGATGTGTATGGAGGGTAATGAGCTATGCGTATATTAACGTCAAGTTCATCTACCAAAACCTGTAAATCCTGTTTAAAAATATAATGTCATATGAATTACTGCCGCCTGCGTCCATCAACATTGAGATAAATATAGCCTGCGCATAGCGTAGTATTCCATAGTTGCACCACCAATGGCGAAGTGAATCACATGCAAATTCACTCGTATCACGACTTGACCTGATGATAACGTATGCTTCATTGCGTGTGCTTGACCATAAACGATATGCGGTACAGCAGCACCCTCCGCTAATGATGGAAAATAATGATCAAAAATTCAACAGTTAGTCATTCATGTAAAACAGACCCACTGTTTTAGCAATTAACACCCATGTAGAAAACCTCACCTTAGATTTATCTTTTCTTGAATTTCCTATAAGCATCCACTTGCAATGCAGTGAATCTCAGCTAAGTCGTTATCCTATGAAGATACACTAACTATCCTTAGATAATTTAATCAGTGCCATAGATATCTTTAAAAATCGGATTATCACTTCAATCTACTGTACACACTTCCCTTAGGCACAAACAGAACCATTCCTGCGGCAGTTAATATTAAATAAAAGTAATAAGATTCAACACTTTATGAGATTTAATCCTAATAAATTTAATGTATAAAACAAAATATTTATTATTTTTTTAAAAAATATTATAGTAAATAATTAGTTTAATGTTATTGAAAATAGCAGATGTGAAATTATATTAATTAATCACATAAGTAAAATTAATTGTTCATCATTTATTTTTAATTTAAAGAAAATGATAAAAAAAACACTACGGCAACGACTGACTGTATAAAAACATCAATAGATATTAATAATATCTAGCTTGAAATATACTCAACCACTATGGACTTTCAGCTCATAGTGGTTGTTTTAAAAACAACTGAAAGTCGTTATATTATAAAGCATTGTATCTCCATTAATACTATACAAATTTGCAAACCCTTACACTGAAAGTGCATAGTTTTAAACTATCTATATAGAATAATAAATGTGAAATAATTAGTATGTAAACACATGCCTTTAAATTAATAATGCGATGGGTTAGAAATTATGTTTAAATTTTAATCTGTGAGTAAATACAGGATTGATATGAGTAATACTAAAAATTCATCGTTAATAAAAACAAGGATAGATGGAGTAACAACATTTAGATTAATTTGTGTAGATATTTATTTAAGCATAATATTTGATGAATGGGCTCTATATATAGCAAATAGATATAACACTACGAAAACATATTGCCATGCTGTTAGTAACTGGATTAATTATTTATTAGAAGTAAAACTACTTCATGGTGAGCTAACCCCAATAATTCTAACAAATGCAATAAATAGTTATGAAAGTTTCTTAGTTTTTAGTAATGAAAGTGACAATACACTTTCAGCAACAATAGCCAAAAGACTGAAAAGAAAAAAAACTTTATCAGGTGCTTCAATAAATATACATTTTGCAGCAATAAATAATTTTCTTGAGGAAAGTGAAAAATATAGAACACAATCACTTCAGCTATTGGAAAATGGTTATGTAAGTGATATTGACATATCTAAATATAATATTATTAATTTGGGTAGTAGAAAAATAAATAATAATGAAAAAAATAAAATTAAGGAAAACTCTTGGCTATATGGCTGTATAGCTGGTGGGGCTACTAAATTAAAAAAAACTGGTATTAAAACAAAATCTTCCTCAGCATGCATAATGTATAGCGACGACTATGGTGGAGATGAGAAAGCATTTCCTTTCGATAAAGCGGTTCAGCTAATCAATGAAGCAAAAACCTCAAGAGATAAAGCGCTGTTTGCATTCTTAGCAGCAGGCGGCCCTCGTATATCAGAAGCATTAATGATTCTTATAGATGACATAGATTTTAAAAATAAGAAAATTTATATAATACCTCCAGATACAAGAAAAGATATATTAAAAGATTTTATATCTGAAAATGAATTGGATTGCCTATCCACAAAAGGACGCGAGTCAATAGAAACATATCTGATCAGACCTTTTGATCTTTTGTTCTGGAAGTATTTAGATGAATATTTGAATTCAGAATACCAACGTCATGTAAAACATCGGTTTCTTTTTCAAAAGAAAGATGGAATGCCTTTAATTAATAGCTATAGATATATTTTAGAAACATTTCAAAAGTTATCCGTAAAAATAACCAATTTCAAGTATGGATTGCATTCTATGCGACATATGTATGGATATTATCTAAAAAACTGGTGCCCAACAGCAAATGGGTTTGGTTTTACCTTATCTGAAGTTCAATTATTCATGGGACATGCTGAGATAAAGTCAACGAAACGATATGCTAGAGATGATTCATTCAAGCTTATAGCGGAACTTAGTTATGCTAATACACTCACTGACCAAGGCAACCATCCTAATATCATTAAGGCTAAAATACAAACTCTTCAAGAAGAAATTTTAAAACTTCAAGATAAAATAAAACATGATTAATACAAATATTGATAAAGTTATTATACTAGTAACTGAAAATGAACTAGGTGCGAAAATATACCATTCTGCAAAAAAAACCCTATCTATATATCAAACAATTTATCCTAGGTATGATTACGACCTAAAAGGATCATGGGTATATAAACATATAAACAATAGTAATTTAATTATGTTTAAGGATTTAAATGCTAGTTTAATAAACATACTTATAAGCATAGAAACAATAAATGAAACCAACAGAAAAAAAATACATAGCTCCTTAAAAAAGGAATTAAGTAATGATTTTTTTTTAGGAATTTTAAAGTCTGATTCTAATTTCAGTTCTTTCAGAAATTTTTTTAAGATTGTTTTAATTCAAATGTGGCTTGATAAAATAATTTTACTTCCATCATCAATTACAAACCCAATAAATATTCCTGGTGTACTTGATGAGATATGCTTTCAGTCTAGCTCTGAAGTTCTAAAGCAAATCAGATCGTTAAATTATTCTTCAAAAAAATCAACTAACCCTAAATATAATGATTCATCCTATACAGATAGAAGGCCTACACAGTGGATGAGGTTATTATTATCAACAACAATTTATAATATATCAGACTTAGAAAAAACAGATATTAATAATTTAATATTGAATGGGTATGGAACAGGTTCAGTATTCAGCAGAATGTATCTAAGAAAATTTTTGTTAGAGATTTCAAAAACAAACATCAATAAATTTAATTTGGTAAATAGATTGATTATTGAATTTGATAGCAGCCAAAAAGAAAAAAAAGCCTAAGAATCAATAGTAATAAAAACAATAAAACTAGAATTAAAAAAATCTCGAAATATGAAATAAATATCAATGGCTTCATGAAAGACTGCAAAGATTACTATGACAAAACTTCGGACCCTTCAAATGATTTAGGTAAATTAATTAACTTATTAAATACAAAGCATATACACAGAATAATAAATTTAAATGATTTTAGTTTTTTTACAACTGATAAACAAATAATAGACATGTTGTCTACTTTTAATAATACATTCACTGGTTGGTTAAACTCATTAAGACTAGAGAAAGAAAACAATCATATTTCTATATTAAGAATAATTAATACTTATTTTCTTTTTTATCTTTCAAGGTTTTATAAACACCATTACAACTCTTTAGATTCGTTCCCAACTAATTTTAATGAATTTGATATAACTTACTATGTAAGTCGTGAAAGTTTCTTAACATCCCAACTAGAAAAAAATAAAAAACACCCAATAACTTTAATTGAATATATTAATAAATTTTCAAAAACATATGATTGGTCAAATGATACTTTATATCCTAGAATACTTATTATTGATAAATTTTTTAACTGGATTTATATAAATAGAAATATAATTAATAATTGTAGTAATTTTATTAACACTATAACTTCAAGCAACTATCCAAGGATATCTAGAAAAAGCCATTCAACAAAAATACCTATCCCACATAAGTACTATAAGACTCTAATAAGCCTAACATATACGCACGAATATATGGTTACACATATTAATGATATGGCTATCGGGTTAAATGCTGGTATTTTAAATAAAAAACTTTACTTTCCAAGTATAAAAGAGCTGGAAGAGAATGATTGCTGGAAGAAGATCTGGGGAAAAAGGGGAACAGTTATTAATGGTGAAATAAATTTAGGCTGCTTAAATTTTACACCAATTTTTTTTCATGAAGGAACAGCATACCCTATTACCAAGTGCTACCGATTCTATTCAATTGTTGATTACACATATAAAGGAAATATTGTAACTCGAATAACCCCACATTACATACGAATAATTGCAATTATGGAAGAAACAGGTATTAGACAGCATCATATAAAATGGCTTGACTTGTGTACATTTGATTCCTTAATAGACTACTCTCGTAGATCAGAATATGAACCATTAATTGTAAATACAGATAAAAGCCATGGTGCGTGGATTGCGACGATACGTCACGAAATTATTAATATCTGTAATAGGCAGAAAGAATTCAATATGACCTGTGAAAACCTTGGTTTTCATGATGATCTTTGGTATGGCAATAATGAAAGAAGCAAATTTGGGAAATTCAAACCTTTATTCCGTCTAAATAGTAAGAATGTTTGTGATGATATAAATGCTATTTGGAGCAATTTATTATTAACACTTCAGTGCTTTATTAAGGATTCCTTAGGTGATACAGCTTTACCCGACTTAGTTAGGATGGTCGAAGTAAATAAAACAAAAACTACTGGTTTGAATTTTGATTTATATAGTATTTCAGTAGATGAATACAATATAGAAAGTTTTCATTTAATAGAACGAAAACTAAAAGCTCGGCATTTGCCGCACGGACTCAGAGTTTCTTTTGTTAATGACAAAATACATTACCTTCCAGCGTCCCTAATAGGTACACATTTAACAGGACAAACTGACCGTTCAGTTTACTACTATAACGTTTTTGATCCTACAAATATACAAAGTCATAGTAAACTTTTAGCTACGATATTAGCTGATAATATTTCTGATTCAGAGAACAATATCACCCCAGAAATAGCAGCTAAAGCTTACGAAATAAATTCAGCAATTCTGAAAAGCATTGAGGATAATCCATCCACAGCTATTTCTACCTATGGTCTAACCAGTCTATTTAAAAGTGATGATGAACCTACAGGGGTTGATATTTTACTAGCAAAGAAAGGCTCCCAACTTGCTTTCAACGATACACATATATGTCCTTTTTATAATATTTGCCCAAGCCATATCATTAATGATTATGGAAGGCAAAGTCCTTGCAGTCAATGTCCATATGCTATTCGATGTGTCATGCACTTACCAGCAATTTCAGCAGCAAAAGATCAAGCATATGAGTATATGGTAGAGATTATAAAAAAAATTACTACATATAAAAGTATGCCTACCAAACAACAAAGCAAGGCCGAAATTGATAAATTAAGAAAAATTTACGACTATGCAGCAACTGATGCATTCAGCCTAGAGTTTACGGAAAGACAACTTTTCGAATTGCATAAAAACAACCAAAATGAGGATTATCTTGCTGGAGATTCAATAGCAATTAAAGAACATTTCCAAAAAACGGAAATAACTACTGCTGACTACGTACTAAAAAGATTGCTTGATGTTACAAACTTTCCTTCACTCGATTCCCCAAGTATTCAGGCAAAATTTGCATTAATGAATAATAAACTTCTTGCGATGCAAGGAAAAATTGATGAAATATTGCAACCAGATGATGAACCACAAAACTTGAGATTAATAAGTCATATTAAGTCCATCATGAAGGCTAAAGATATCACCCTTGCTGAAGTTTTTAAGATTGCACAAACTGACATCAGCCTTAGTATCGCTATAAAACCTGCCATTGCAACTAAACAAATTCAATTTAATAGTCATGAATAATAGGAAACATACATTTGATAAATTCAGAAAAAATCAAAACGAGTCGACACTAAATGAGATTAGATTTGCTCTAAAAATTTTACAAAATGCTGAGTTCAAAAACATTACCACCTTATCTAAGGCTGTAGCAAAAATTATTAATGAGATACGATCAAATCAAACGGATAATAAAACTTCAACTAGTGATATTAGTGATGTAACTCTTCGCCGAAATAATGACTATAGGTATTTATTAAACATTAAACTTTTTAACAATGCTACTTCAAGTACTGAAGAAAGTATTTCTGATTATAAATTATTAGAATCACATTGTGCCAATATTGAAAAACAAAATGAATCTTTAATCAATAAAATCCAACATCTAGATAGTATTTATTCAAATAAAAATAATTTTGAAATTTCAAATTCTAACAATGAAAATTATGATGCTTATTACAAAGATATTGAAATATTACTCTACATGATAAATAAAATCATGAAAGAAGTTCACGACATATTTGTTACTGAAACTGATGGGTTACATTCCCCGATGGGTGACTTGATAATAGAAACCATTTACCTGAATCGATTTAAGGAGCTAAATAATGAAATTAAGTCCCGTTGAAAAAGGGCGTATTAATTTAATTGAATATACAAAGTATGTTGATAACCTTCGCTCTAATGGCAAAAAATTCCCTATCAACCAATTTGGTGATGCAAACTTAAGTCAAATAGCTAGTGCCTGTGGTTTTAAACGCCAAGTTTTTGGGAAAAAGACCAGAATGGGAAAACAGCTCGAAAAAGATATACAAGAAATAGGGACAGAAATTGATAATCCTAAATTAGATACCATAAGCAGTTCTAATCGGTTAGATGAATACAGTAAACGCTTAAATATTTTGACTAAAGAACTTAACGTACTTAAAGCCGAAAACCTAAGTTTAAAAAAACAACTTATGACACTGGAAAATGTACAAATGCTTAGTGATGAAAAAGAGGCTTCATTTGAACATATGTTGCAAACTGGAAGGCGTTTTGTTTTATGATAGATTTTAATCAAACAGTAGAAATCAACAAAGTATATCCTGGTACCTTTGGAGGTGCTGTATTTACAGCGCTAATATTAGGTGATAAAAAATCAATATCATTCCGTGCGTCAAATAAAATTTTAACAAAAATTCCAAATACAGGTGAGTATTGGCATGTAAAAGGGCAATATATAATAACTGCTGATTACGGCCAGGTTATCATTGTTAATTCTGCCACTTTACGACCCTTACCATCTTCAGCTTTAGTTGGTCGGCTTTTAATAAAGCATCCTGCGTTCAGAGGGTTTTTCTTAGGAAAAAAGAAAGTTTCAAAATTAATTTCTGAAATTGGTGAGTTTTCTCTAGTTCACCTCTTAAATAACAATAATTATGTTGCTATCGGAGATTGTATAGCTGAAGTGATTGCAAAACAATTGTGCATCCGTTGGAATAAATTAAAGGAAGAAACTGAGGTTGCAACTTTTTTTGCCGAATATGGTTTTGACAGTATTTTAGCCGCCAAAATCTATAAAATATGTAAATTCAATACCGTTCAACGACTAAAAAATAACCCTTATTCACTTATTTCCTTAGCTAATATAAATCTAAAAACTCTTACTCAGATTGATAAAGCTGCATTTTTACTTGGAATCCCTCGCGATGATCCACGAAGAATGGCTGGAATTATCGAATATATACTTTATAAAAAACTTGACCAAGGACATACAGTTTGTGCATTGGAGGATGTCAAATTTGAATTAAAACAACTTAAACTGCCTGAAATTCCTGCTCCTGAGGAGTGTGTGATTCAAGCACTTAAATCTAAAAGTACTTGTACACTAGAAAAAGAAAATCAGGTTTATCTTCAGTCAATTGGCGCCGCGTACATTGAACAATCTGTTGCATTTCAATTAAATTCAATGCTTAGCACACCCTCTCCTTCCAAACTTTCCCAGATAGTTTAAACAATAAAATTGAAGAATTAAATAATATTTTTTATAAAAACAAAGGTTTTCAATTTACCAAGGAACAAAAAAATGCTGTAAAAATGGCTGTTACCAATAATCTATCAATGGTATGTGGTTACGGCGGTACAGGTAAATCTTCTATTATCCACATGATTACCAGAATGTGTGACTCTATGGATCGTATTGTTTACGTTGCAGCACTAGCGGGAAAAGCAAAAGAACGAGTTAAGCAGATCATAAACCGCGAAACATTTACAATTCACCGATTAATTACAGAGCTAAAGAAATCAAAATCCATTTTAGTTAATAAGAGGTCTAATCCTATAGTCGTTATAGATGAAGCAACTATGGTTGATATATGTTTAATGCACAACCTAATTCGAGCATTTACTGGGTTACCTTTTAGCCTACTTCTAGTAGGTGATTCTGCGCAATTGCCACCGATAGGTTTTGGTGTGTTTTGGCATCAATTAGTTTTATCGAAAAAATTACCAAAAATCAATTTAACAGATGTTAAACGGCAATCAGAGAAATCTGCTATTCATCTCACAGCCATGAATGTAAGAGCTAACAAAACCCACGAAATCCCTGAATGGTCTGGCCAAAGTACGGGGATATACTATCTTAATAATGATAACTTGATTAAAGATATTATAAAAATCACAACAACATTTAACGGCTGCATAACGCTTACTCCTTTTAAGAGCTCGAAGTATAAATATTCGACTACTAATATTAACCACCAGTTGCAACATACTCTGAATCTGACCGAAGAAAGCATCTCAATTGGAGCAATTAAAATAAAAACAAATGATCCTGTTCTAGTAAATTGCAATAATTATTATCTCAACCTTTTTAATGGCATGACAGGCAAAGTTACCGAAATTGGTTTTGATAATAATCTTCAGGAACAATACTGTCTTGTACAGTTTGATGGTATGGAGGTGCAAACTAAACTGACAAAATCTGAATGTTACGATGTAATGCTAAGTCTTGCCTATGCCATAACTGTTCACAAATCTCAAGGAAGTGAATATGATGTTTGTATAATTATTATCGAAGGAGACATGATTGAACGAAGCATGCTCTATACTGCGGTCACTCGAGCAAAAAAGTTATGTATTATAATGAGTAGTCTCAATAATTTTAACCTCGCAATTACTCGCCCTCCACGAGTCGAAAAAATACAGCATGGTTTTTCATTAAATTACAAAATATCTCAATAACCATTTCTACGCAATTTATTTTTCCTCATACTTTTTTTAGATCTATGAATAATTACCATTCAACACATCTGCAAAAAAAGGGTTCAAAAGACTGAAATCAGTTTCTTGTTTTTCTTGCTCTTGAGCCGTCTCTTTAAAGTGCAGCAATTCAGTTTCAATAAACTCGCTAATAACGTCTATTCTTGGCAGGTAAGCACTCTCAAATCCTTTGCGTTTATCAGTTAATAATTTTTCTATCGCTGCTTTTAGCTTAGGTTCATGCACTAATTCTTCAACAAGTTCAGCAAATTTCATAGGTACAATACCTCGGTTTTGCTCTATCCACAGCATTGCTAAAACAGGCCTTAAAACATAAAAGTACTTTTTTATTCTGACAGTATCACCTTGCAGAAATTCACGGAAATTGCCATTAGCCATGTGAGAGTAATGATAGAAGCAAGACCGTGGAGAATAATGAGCAGTAATTAATTTCTTGAAGTCTTCAGTAAATCTATCATTTTGATAATA
>Ga0105358_10001573_pt1 | contig 12189 bp, 9 predicted proteins | sample GOMGulsemesocosm_5_FD_83509 | JGI IMG/M metagenome (GOLD analysis project Ga0105358, IMG submission 83509) | Methane-oxidizing microbial communities from mesocosms in the Gulf of Mexico - GOM15C Gulf of Mexico | ecosystem: Environmental > Aquatic > Marine > Cold seeps | place: Gulf of Mexico...
CTTTTTTTTTTCACCTTTTTCAAATTCTATTTCACAATCAAATCCAAAAATTTCTTCCACAAAACTTCTAATTAACGCAAAGTTTTTATAGAGAAGTTTTCTTTCATCATCTAAGGCATAACTTGTGATAAAAAGTTTATTTTCTTCATATTTTTTATAAATAAAATTCTTCTCAAAACATAAGCCCAAATCATGACTTCTATCATGTACTTTATCAATTAACTTTTTGTATGTTAGTTCATTTGCATCCAACTTTGGGACATCTAAGATAGGGTTAATATCGTGAGTCATTTCCTTTGTTTTTTCAGTTGGCATCTGCATTACTGAATCGAGGGGTTCTACACTTGCAGTACTTACCAATTCATCTAAGTTAACCAGTGGACTTGAAGGAATTGGATTCTCATTGATTGGGTGTGCTTGTATTTCAAGTTCTTCTGGAGCATTTATAGTTTCTATTATTTCTTCACGTTCTAGGGTATTCACAGTTTGAAGAGAGTCTTCTACAATAGTATTTTCAACTTCAGTATTTTCAATAGAAGTAGGTGTTTCAATAGGAGTACTGATTACATCTTTGTTTAAGGAGGAAGTATCATTTACACTGTTTTGTACGGGCTCAGTAACTTGCTGTGGAACAGGTTTTGCAATAGATTCTAGTTCTTTAGTTTCTATCTTTTCCACTTCTTCAATAATAGACTCAATAGTTTTTAAACTTGTAGCTTCTATTAGTTTATTCAGAGTTAAAATTAATACAAATCCACTATCAGAATTAAGGCTTAATAGATATTTTGCATCAGCAATTACTCTAAAAAATCTATCAAAAATAAGTAAATCAAATCTTGGATCTCTATCTAACATTTTCTCTTTAAGATAAATAGTCATTTCATCACAAATCTGACCTGCTTCATAATCTTCAAGATCAAGTAAGATTTGTGTGATATCACCTTTTTGAAGTATAATATCAAATATTTTACCCATAAAAGCGGGATCTATTAGTCCCAGCATATCTGTAACAGCGGTGGTAGTTACCTTTCCTTTTGCAAAAATGATTGCTTGGTCAAGAAGTGTTAAGGTGTCCCTTAAACTCCCTTGTCCACTTCTACTTAAAATCTCTAATGCAGCTGTTTCAAATTCAACATTTTCTTCATTTAATATGTGTGATAAATGGTGCATAACATCTTTATGTGCAATTTTTTTAAATCTAAAATGTTGCGTTCGACTTAAAATAGTTGCAGGTAACTTTAAGGGATCTGTGGTTGCCAGAATAAACTTAACAAAAGCAGGCGGTTCCTCTAGAGTTTTTAATAAAGCATTAAAAGCTTGTGTGGTTAACATATGAACTTCATCGATGATAAAAACTTTAAACCTGGCAGAACTCGGTTTATATTTGGTGTGCTCAATTAAATCTTTGATATCATCAATTCCACGATTTGAAGCCGCATCCATTTCTATAATATCAAGATGTTTATTTGAATTTGCACTCACACAACCTTCACAGGTATCGCAAGGTTTTGAGGTTGGCCCATTGTGACAAATCAAAGCTTTTGCCATAATTCTTGCGGTTGAAGTTTTTCCACTTCCACGAAGTCCTGAAAATAAATAAGCATGAGAAAGCCTGTTGGAATCAAGTGCCAAACTCAGCGTTTGAGAAATGGTACTCTGTCCCACAAGGTCTTCAAACTTTTGAGGTCTATATTTAAGTGCTAAAACTTTTTGTTCTTCAATCATTTAGTAAACTCCCTAGCCACTGTTTTGCAATATTTTTTAAATTTTCTGGATTTTCTGAAGCAAAAAAAGTAACCTTTGTTTCTTGAAAATTTTTGTCATAATTATGTTCTTCTCTAAGATATTTTACAATGGCATCTCCAGAATGAATAGAGATGCAACCGCCCAAATAATCAGAAATCTTTTTTTGGATTAAAGGAAAGTGGGTACATCCTAAAATTACGGCGTCAATATTTTCTAATTTTTCAAGATAATGAGCCAAGGCAGAATTTAACACATCTCCCTCAAAAATCCCCTCTTCAACTATTGGAACAAATAATCCAGTCGGAATTGAGATAAGGTTTGTGTAGCCTATTTCTTTTAAAGAAGTTTCGTATTTTTTTGAATTAATGGTTGCTTTGGTTCCTAGCACCAGTATATTAGATGATTTGTCTGTAATACTTTGATTACAAGCCAAAACACCAGGTTCAATCACCCCAATAACTGGGATATTAGATACTTCTCTTAACTCAGAAATTGCATAAGCAGAGGCTGTATTACATGCAATAATAACAATATCCAAATCAAAATTTTTAAAAAACTCTAAAGCTTCTAATGAGTATCTAATAATTGTATTTTTATCTTTTCCACCATATGGAACACGAGCAGTATCTCCATAATAAATAATTTCTTCAAATAATTTTTGTTCTAAGAGAGATTTTACAACAGTTAATCCGCCAATCCCAGAATCAAATACGCCTACTTTCAAATTTTTCCTTGACTTCAATTTTTTTAAGATTATAGCTAAAATATTGTTAAATAAATGTTCGTAGTGAGTGATTATGTGAATATGAATGTTAGTTTTTTAAAGTAGAAAAGGATGATGATATCACTTTTCTACTTTGATGATTTAAGTAGTATGTTGGTCTATTAATTTCGACCAGCCATAACTCCACCGTCAATATCCCAAATTGCTCCTGTTACCCACGATGTCTCATCTGAGAGTAAAAATTCAATTGAAGCTGCGATATCATCAACTTGCCCTACACGACCAAGGGGATGGAAGTCATTAAAACCTTTCAGTGTTTCATGAATCTCATCTTCTTTTATAAATGATCCATAAATTGGAGTCTCTACAACTGCAGGAGATACAGCATTTACTCTAATATTATATCCAGACAACTCCATTGCCATGTGTTGAGTTAAAGAATGTAGTCCCGCTTTTGCCATAGAATAAGAAGATGATGGTGTTGCTTTAATGGCTTGTTTTGCCCACATAGAGCCAATATTAACGATAGAGCCGTTATTGGCACTTTTCATATTTTTAGATACCGCTTGAGAGATAAAAAAAGTTGCTTTATTTAAATCCATATAGGTATTATAATCTTCAAATTCTTGCTCTAAAAACTCTTTTGGACTAAAATATCCTGCCGCGTTAACAAGATATTTGATATGAGTATTAGTATTGTTTATCGTCTCAATTAATGATGCCAAATCTTCTTTTGAGTATAAATCACTTTGAATAACAGTAACATCACCATCTAAAGCAGTTTTCGCCTCTTCAAGTTTTTTTATATTTCTACCAAGAAGTGTCACAGAGACACCTTTTTTTACCAATCGTTTTGCAGTTGCAAGTCCCATTCCTGATGTTCCACCAATAATTAGTGCTTCATTTATTGTTTTCATATTTAACCTTTATTTTTGTGTATCTAACGATAGTTAGTTAAAATAAGCAAAAAATAAAAAACTCGATCAGCTTCTTTTTATAAAATGATTTATTTAATCTATCTAACACTTGTTAGATAGAAATTATTACATTTATATTCTTAATTTATTCTTAATAGGAAGTGGTCAATTTTTATTGACTTTTTAAATTAATCCGAATATACTCAATTCCATGAATACATTAGAATTTTGGTCAATTTATATTATTACTGTTTTTGTTGCTTCCATAATCCCTGGACCCAGCATGTTATTAGCCTTAGCCCATGGTATCAAACATGGAACTAAGATATCTATGATTACAGCACTTGGGAATACAGTTGCTTCTATGATACAAGCAACTATCGCCATAGCAGGATTGGGAATTGTTTTATCTACTTCTACTTCAGTTTTTATGATTATAAAATATTTAGGTGCAGCATATTTAATCTATCTTGGTATTAAATTGTTTAAAACTCCTTTTACAATTGAGGACACTAATATAGAGAAAAAAGAGAAACCCGTATTAACAAAACTTTTTTCAGAAGCGTTTATAGTTGCAGCTGCAAATCCAAAAGCACTGATATTTTTCACTGCACTATTCCCTCAGTTTATTCAAGAAAATAGAGAGGGCTTTGTTCACTATACTTTGTTGGTTGTTATACTTGGTGTAATTGCATTTTTGTGTATGATGATTTATTCTTTTGGAGGCTATAAAGTAAAAGGTTTTTTCAATACCTCTTCTATTTCTAAATATATAGGAAAAGTTATTGGGACTACGTTTGTTAGTCTTGGATTTGGATTGGCGTTTAGCAGTAAATAATCATAATATTACCCATCTTATAAATTAAAAGTGGGTAATAAAGTTCTAATTCCATCAATAAACATTTGAACTGCCATCATTAAAAGTAACATTCCCATCAATCTCTCTAACGCCGTTAACCCTTTTGTTTTGAGTATCTTATATAAAAAAGGTGAAAGTAATAGGACCAAAGAAGATAAACCCCATCCTATTAGCAATGATATAAACAGTTCCCCTGTATAAGCTGAGTTAGTTTTTGCAAGTACAAGCAAAGTTGCAAGTGCAGCAGGTCCTGCAATCATTGGCATGGCAATGGGTACAACGAGGGGGTCTTCATCTCTTTTAACTGAAAACATACTCTCGCCACTTGGATCTGGAAAAATCATCTTTAAAGCTATCACAAAAAATATAATACCACCTGCAATTGTAATTGCTTGGGTTTCTAAATGAAAAATATTTAAAAACTTTTCTCCAAAAAATAAAAAAGTAAGTAAAATAACAAGTCCAATTGAAACTTCTCTAATGATAACCCGTCTATGTTTTTCTTTATCTACATTTTTTAAAATACTTAACAGTAAGGGAACATTTCCAAAGGGATCTAAAATAAAAAATATTAATATTGCAGTTGAGATGATAGAAAAAGTATTATCCATGTAATTATCCTAAATAAATTTAAGCAGATTATATCACATAAAGATAATAATTAATGCAAGTTAATAATTTTTATTTTATAGTTTGGATAAGCGTCTATTGCTTATAAAGTTTTAAAAACTTTCCCATTCATCGTCTTTAACCGACGATGTAATTACTTTTGGTTTTGAAACCTTTTTTTCAATTTTATCAACTTTTTTCACCACTTTGGCAGCCACTACTTCTTTTGGTTTACTTGATTTAACTTCCTCTTTTTCAGTGCTGTTTTTAGAAGCTGTTTTATCTACCATAAGATCAATGTTTTTTGCTTTTACACTATCCTTACCATCAAATTCTTTTTCATTGGCATCATCCACAATCGAATTTGCAACATATTGTGTTTCAATTGCAATATCTTTTGTCTGTTCTGACACAGCAGCATTTCTTTGTGTTTGTTGATCTAATCGTGTAATGGCATCATTGATTTGTTCAATTCCAGATTGCTGTTCTTTAGAAGCATTTGATACCCCTTCAATCAGGGACATAGTTTTTTGAATATTTTCATTTAGGGTACTATATCCTTGAATCATATTGTCTGAAATTTGTTTCCCTTCAATTGATTTACTGGTTGCATTTTCCACTAAATCTTTAATCTCTTTTGCAACTTCAGCAGACCTACTTGCAAGATTTCTTACTTCTTGAGCAACAACAGCGAAGCCTTTTCCAGCTTCACCAGCAGTGGCTGCCTCAACTGCTGCGTTAAGTGAGAGAATATTTGTTTGAAAGGCAATTTGATCAATTAAACCAATAGAGTCATTGATTGCTGTAACTTGAGAATTTAAGCCATCCATTGCTTCAGTTGTTTGATTGGCAAGCGATTCACCTTTCTCAACTGCAACTGTTACTTCTTGCGAGTATACAGTCATTTTATCTATGCTTTCATTATTACTAACGACTGTTGCGGTTATTTCTTCTAAGGCTGCTGCTGTTTCTTCTAAGCTAGAAGCTGTTTCATTTGAACCTCTATTGAGTACATCAACATTGTTCAATAAATTGTTTGCACTATCTTGAAGGGTTAGCCCGTTGGATTTATTTTCAGAGAGCATTTTACTGATTGTTTGGGCAAGAGAGTTTAATCCCAGTGCTGTATCTCCCTTTGAGTCAGCTATTCTATGTGTGAAATTTAAGCCTTGAAATTCTTTTAAAGCATCTTCAAGTTTGTTTAAATCTTCACAAACATTTTTTGAGATAACCGCAAGCATTTCATTAAAAATAATTTTAAGTTCTTCTAAATTTTTATTTTGAGTACAGGCTTCTATTTCTTGTTTAACATACCCATCCTTTACTAGGGAAACCACTCTTTTTACATCATTAATTAAGGCACTATCTTGCTCAATCAAAGATTTAGTTTTAGTAATATTGTCATTTACGACTTTTGCCATTTTAGATATTTCATCTTGTGTACTGCTATCTAATAGTGATACCTCAGAAATTTCTTGATTTAAATATTTAAAGAAATCTAACAATCCTATTTGAAAATTTTCAATTGATTTGTTAATCGTTCTTCCTAATAATACAGATAATATAATCGTAATTAGTATACTAAGTGCAGCAATAGACAGAAACATGTTAAGTGAGAGTTGTATAATATATTCTGTGTCATCTTGATTGGCTTCAACTACTTTATAGGTGGCTTCAGTAAAAAAGTCCATGTTATCTCGCATGACTCCATAATCACCAAGATATGTAGCAAAATAAAAAGCTTTGGCATCATCTATACTATTTGATTGCACCAGAGAAATTAATTTTTGAGTATTTTTTGCAGTTTTATTATAATACGTATCAAATTCTGCAAACTTAGCTTCTTTATCTCGCATGTCGTCAAAGAGCAAGTTTTTAAACTTATCAAATCTTTGCCTAACTTGTTGTAAATTGTTATTGACACCATTTTCTATTTTATCGTTTATTTTATCGACATTTTTAATATTCATAATCTGGATTAGCGAAAGATTAGATTGGTAGGAGTCTCTATCTGCTTCTAATAAAAAAGTAATACCGGCAAAATCTTTACTACTTAATTTTCCAACATTAGATTTTATATCTTTTATATTATAAGAAATAAAAACACTAGATACCAGTGAAATCACAATTAAAATTAGAAATGAACCTATTATTTTATTTTTTATAGTCACGATATACTCCTTAGTTATTATTAGATTTTAATACTTCTTCTACATTTAACCCTACTGTTAATACTCCCAAATTATCCCTAGATATAGGGTCTTTAATAAGAAAACTAACTTGCACTTGAAACTTTTTGGTAGAATCATCATATTTTATTTCATCAATAAATATTAACTGATTTCTTTGGAAGGTATTGATAAATTTCAATTCATCTCCTTGCCAGTAATCAGAGGTTACATCATTTTGAGCCACAATTAAACCTCTATTATCACTTACAAACATTTCAAAAGATATATTCTTGAACTCTTTTTTTATCTTTTTTAAATATAAAGAGAGTGGGTTTTTCAATATTTTGTTAATTAGTGGTTTATCAGAAGAATTTAACTCGCTTCTATATTGTTTATCTAAATTTTGAATAGAACTATAATTTAACGATTTATGCTTTTTATTTTGTTTTTTTATCTCATTAAATACCAGTTGAACATTCATTTTACTAAATATATCTGTTACTATATTTCGAATTACATTTCTTTCTTCATGTTCCAAAATGAAGATTTCTTCGATACAAGAAGTAATATTTTTATTAAAATCATCTATGAATTTTGGTTTTGATTGTAAAAAATCTTTAGAGAAATAAACTCCAAGAGGTGTGTATCTATGAAACTTTGAGAAGAAATGATTACTTTTTAAATTGTATTTAACAGATTTATCTCCAAAGATTCTTTCATCTGCTAAATAAGCATCAATTCGTCCAATATTTAGGAGTTTTACGAGTTGTTCGTATTTATTCACTTTTTGAAATATATAATATCCATTTTCACTTAGCCATAAAGCTTGAGTGCTTCCTCTTATTACTCCAAATTTTATTGATTTTTTGTTTTTAAAAAAAGATTCATTTTCACTAAGTTTCTTATTTTTAAAATACATATACCACTTTTCAATTGCAATAGGTGCAGATAAAATTCCATATTTGTCTATTTTACTAGAAGACATGGAAGTAAAGTATGCATCTACTGTACCATTTTCAAGATGATGTTGTGCTCTTTTCCAGGGTACAACTTCAATAGCATAAGACAAATCCATTCTATTTAATATGCACTTTAATGAATTAATAGACGTACCTGAAAGGTTATCACCATTTTGGACTTGGTAGGGAGGTGCAATCTCAGTATTTAATCTCAAATTAGCCAGTAAGTTATTTGTATTCATAAATATAAAAAGTGAGCTTAAGATAAATGTTAAAATTCTTTTCATATTTTCTCCAATTGAGTTGGAAGAAGATTAAGAGACACAAGTCTAAATATTTCTTAATTTATAACAATATGATTGAGGTATTACTTAAAAATAACATCTAACTATTTATTAAAATTTTACTTGGATGATTTTTATTGCTGTATACTTTCTAACTAGCCAATAAATACTCTTTGATGATAATTTCATCAATCTGTTCTTTGTTTAAATATAAATGAGCATATTCTAAATAAACCCCGCTACTTAAAAATAAATTGAAAATGTCCTCATCGATATGTTTGTCTTTTGCCATATAACTTAATATTTTAATTGCTTCAGATAATTTTTTTGCTTCTTTATAGGGTCTATCTGAGGCAGTTAAGGCTTCGAAAATATCAGCAACTGCCATAATCCTAGCAGGAATTGACATCTGTTCTTTTGTAAGTTTTTTAGGATAGCCTGTCCCAATTAATGTTTCATGATGAGCACCTGCATACTCTGGAACTCTTTGAAGATGTTTAGGAAAAGGAAGTTTCTCTAACATTTTAATGGTCATAATCATATGTTCATTTATTTTGAATCTTTCTTCAGGAGTAAGTGTACCTTTTTCAATAGTCAAATTATAGACTTCTCCAAGGTTATATAAATCTTCTGGTACTTCAATTTTAAATCCAAACTTCTCATGTTCTTCTTTTGAAAAGTCTTCCCTTTGGATTATATGCTCTTGTTTATCAGCGAGTAAGTACTCTTTTTTTGAAGTTTTTATTATATGTCGTTTTTGTTCTTCTTGTGAAAGTCCCAAAGTATTGTCAAATTCACGTATCCAAACTCTTTGTGCAATGTCATGTACCCTTTGTTTATCTTCTTGTGACATAAACTCTGAACCTTTATTGGCTTTTGATATAAACTCAAAATCACTTTTTAGAGTTAAATGTTCTTTTTCTAGCCAAGCATTCACAAAAATCTCATCTTCGCCATCTTGAATTTTATAAAATGACTCGATAATTAAATCTCGATGTATTACTTCAAAGCGAGTTCGTATTTCATGAATTCTGTTATAAATTGTTTCTAACTTTGTTGCTTTATCCACAACATATTCTGGGGTAGTCACTTTCCCACAATCATGGAGCCACGCAGCTATACTTATTTCTCGAAGTTCTTCTTTGCTGCTAAGTTCAAAATCCTTAAATATTCCAGATGTTTCACTTGATGCTTTTTGTGCTAACATCACTGATAATATTGGGACTCGATTACAGTGTCCTCCTGTATATTTTGATTTATTATCAATAGCACCTGCAAGAACTTCAATAAAAGAGTCCATGAGTTTAACCTGGGCTTCTTCATGTTTTTTTATAGCACTGGCCATTGTATAAAATGATTCTGATAAATAATGTAACTCACAAACGGGCGTTTCGATAACTTTAACATTATCAAAATCTTGATTAATAATTTTTTTATTCTCTTCCATTAATTTATCAATTGGTCTAACAATTAATTTGGTTGCAAGCCATACTATTGGTATAAGAATCAACAAAAAGAGGATATTTAATACCAATGAAAAATATATTTTTTCATTATAAGGTTTTAACATTGCATCTTGAGGAACAAGAATCGACAAATATGTTTTAACTTCGTTATTTTCATTTAAGGGAATGTTACTTACAGAATAGTCTGCTTCATTAAAAATAACAGTTGAAAGTTTATTTTTACTTGAATTTTTCAAGACCTCATTAATGTTAGCAGGATAGGAATCTTCGCTTATATTAGATGCGATTACTTTACCATTATCATCAAAGATATATAACTGTGTGCCTTTGATAAATTCTTGCTCTTTTAAAAAACGTGATATACTTTTTAATGAGACATCAAAAGCAATAACATTATTTGAAGATTCAATTCTTTTTGAATAAGTAACGCCCATACTTCCAAGGTTTGCGAATAAATAAGGTTTAGTTTTTATCATCTCGTTTGATTGCATTGCCTTTTTATACCAGAGCCGATGAGTAGGATTATATTGTGTAACTGAAGATAAAGTTCTTGTATAATTTAAACTTTTGTCCATATAATGTTTTGTTTCTACTTGAATATCATCTTTTTTAATTATTTTAATAACCAACCATCTTTCATTCTTTTTTGATTCAAATTTTTCTTTTAAATTTCCTTCATTTTCAAGGTTAATTACCTCATAAAAATCACCATTACTATAGCCAATATACAAGGCATATATAAGATTATTATGGAGAAGTGAACGAGTTAGTTTTTTTAACATTAGATGTCGTTCTTGTTCTTTGGGAGCATCATGAATAGCAGATGAAAGTTCTAATAAAGAAAGCAAATTGTTGCTTGCTTCATATGAGTTTTTTGATATAAGTTTTGTTTTCTCTGCTATTTGTTCTACTGATTCACTGGTACCTTTAAACGCCAATTGTTTTGAAAAATAATATTGTAAACCAAGAGAAATCACAATAGAAATTGAAACAACTAAAATAAGTATAAATAATATTGTTGGACGTATTTTTAAATGTATTTTTTTCATATAAGCTCTTTTTATTGATTTATATTAGTACCGTTAAAACTGATATGAAAATTATACATTTCAATTTGAAATTACCTTAGCAGAATGTTTTTAATGTTTAACTAAAATTTAATAAAAATTTCAAAATAATTCCAAAATAATTTCATTTTGTAAAGTTGCAGAAACAAAGAAAGATTTGAAGACTTACATGTGAGAATAGATTTTAAAATTCATTTCCGTCAATGGCATGATAAGAATAAGAGGTAATAATACCATCATCTGCGTTGTATATTATCTCAATAGGCCTACAGCAAACTTCACAGTCATCTACTAAAGAAGTTGATTCGTAAATTCCTGGATCTAGAAGTATTGTCACAGCTTGCAAACAATAAGGGCATTGTATATGTATTTCTTCCATAAAAATCCTTTTATTTGGTATGATATATAAAAAGAGCTTTGTGGTCAAGTTTACTCAAAGCGATTTGAGATATTTCATCACGAGTAAACCAATTTTTAAATTGACTTTTTTTTGCTTTTACCAAATAGACTTTGGCTCTTAAAGAGATGTGAGTATATTCGTGTTTGATATCACCTAAAAACTTTTTACTATCGTCCAAGTTTAGTTCTTCAAACTGTTTAAAACTCCACAAACCTTTTAAAAGATTTTCTTCATTTTGAAACAATGCAAAAGTATTTTTGTTCTCATAAATTACTAGATATCTATGACGAATCTCTTTTTTCTTTTTGATTTTTTTAGCAGGAAATTCAGTAGCTGTATCTTTGCCTTGACACGTTAATTCTAAGGGACACAAATCACACTTTGGATTTCTTATGGTGCAAACTTGAGAACCTATATCCATCAAGGCTTGATTGTGTTCGTAAGCATAATCTATATTTTGTTTAAATAATCTATGAGATAATACCCATAATTCCTTGTCATTGGCAACTTTTGTTTTATAAAAACGGTATAAAACCCGCTTAACATTTCCATCTAAAATAGGAACCGTTGCTCCAAAGGCAAAACAAGCAATGGCATTTGCAGTTGAAGGGCCAATACCAGGAAGAGAATGTAACTCTTCGGCACTTCTTGGCAAAGCTGTTTGAATTAATTGTGCGGTTTTATGAAGGTTACGTGCCCTGGTATAATAACCCAAACCTTCCCATGATTTTAGAACATCATCTTCAGTGGCATTTGCCAAACTTTCAATGCTAGGAAATCTTTCTAAAAATTGAAAATAGAAACGTTCCAACACAGTTTTAACTTGTGTTTGTTGCAGCATTATTTCGCTTAAGTAGATATGGTACGAGTCAGCAGTTTTTCGCCACGGTAAATCGTGTCGACCATGTTCTTCATACCATAAGATTAAAGGTGTTTTGGACTTAATACTATTTGTTCTTTTCAAGAATTGAGTCGTTTATACAATCC
>Ga0105358_10001575_pt1 | contig 12178 bp, 9 predicted proteins | sample GOMGulsemesocosm_5_FD_83509 | JGI IMG/M metagenome (GOLD analysis project Ga0105358, IMG submission 83509) | Methane-oxidizing microbial communities from mesocosms in the Gulf of Mexico - GOM15C Gulf of Mexico | ecosystem: Environmental > Aquatic > Marine > Cold seeps | place: Gulf of Mexico...
CTTGCTGCACCAACCATGCCGCCACCAACGACCACACAATCAAAATTTTTCATCTTGCACAAATCTCCACTGAATATTCTAATAACTTATTGTAACGAAGAGGTGAAGTTAAGCCTATAAAATACTTAAATATTCTTGATTAAATAATTTTTTTAGTTATATTAAGGTTGCTTTTATTTTTAAGCATTTAACTTCTAATCACTTTACATTGTAAAAGGGAAAGATTATGACAGCGACAAAAAAAGAAGAATTAGTAGTTCATGACGATATTAAAATTGTATACGACATGACAGAAAAACCCAATAGAACTCACTTAAAAGCACACAAAGATAGAGCTGTAATCGCGAACATTCGCGCTGATCTAGTTTTGCCTGAAAATAATATTCTTACTGTAGATATAGATTTTGACACCACAAGTGGCTACCATAACAATGCAATTATGGTAATGGATGATTTTGGCGTAGAAATGATCGCTACCGCGTTTGAATCAAAATATTCAAAGGAAGATGCCGATAAAGTGCGTAAAGCATGGGCTGAAAAACAACAACACGATGATCCACGAAAACCCACTTACTTACTGGTGCAAAAACCAATTACAACAGGTAATACTCCAAAAGTATTTGCCGTATGTGGTGGGCGTAAGCATGAAAGTGTTTCACCTCCTGACAGCATTATTTAGTTATTTCAATCAAATAAATAATTTGTATTACATAAATTTTATTAAGCAACGTAATCCGTTGCTTTTTTTGTTATTTATAGTCACTGTATTCATTTCGTTTTCATCTTTTTCTAAGCAAACAGAGCCATTTAAAAATACTGCGAACCTTTATTCTATTGTGCAGGATAAAAAAGATTTTATTTGGTTATCCGGACAAAATGGCTTATATCGATATAACGGCTCACAAACCATTAATTTTTCGAATAATAAAAAAGATTGGCCTATCCCTTTCAATTGGATAAATAACTTCTCTATAAAAGATGAACAACTGATATTAGCAACAGAAACTAAAGGCTTATGGTTATTTAACACCAACACAGGTGTAACAACTCCTATAAAAATCGATACTAAATCCAATACATTTTATAAAGCAATCCATCATAAAAATAGCTTTTATGCTATTAGTATGGCACCTGAACATTTGTATCGATACGAGATAGCCACAGGCGAGACAACGGTATTAATGAAAAACATTGATAGCAACACCTTGATCGCTAGCGAAAACAGAGTCTATTTTAATGATGAAGAAAAACTATTTTACTTAGATAGTGCTGACAATTACCAAAAAATACAATACATCAAAGACATTGATGAAAGAATAGTTACCGTAGCAAGTACCGAAGATACGATAATAATCGCTAGCAAAAATCATTTATTCAAACTCAGTGATTCCAATGAGATAAAAAAAGAAAAATCGCTTTCTCCTATCTCAGCAATAGCAGTAAGCAATAATAGCCAAAATTTCTTTACTGTCGATTTTTCTGGAACAATCATAAAACGTAAATTAACCACATTAAAAAAACTCCATAATACTTTTCCAGACATTGAAAAATCAAAGTATCAAGCTTTACTGCATGATAGGTCGGGGGTTTTATGGTTAGTGAGTAATAGGGGTGTTCAGCTGTTAACTGAAAAAACTGTGAAAAATCACAGTGCAATTTTTGATACCAAGTATAGTTCACTCGAAGCCGAGGTTTATGGAGATCAATTATATCTTGGCAGTTATGGCAAGGGAGTTTATACATTATCTCTCTTCAAAAACAACCATGTTAACGCGGTTAGCAGCATCAATAAAAATTTCACAACAAAAGCATTGAAAATCACTGACTTATTGACAATTGACGATGAGTTATTTATCGCTACCTTTGACGGCTTATGGCGATTTAACAAAAAGACTCATCAAACAAGCAAGGTTGATTTATCAACTGATAATACTTATTTAAATAATCTAATTTTACTTAAATTAGTTTATGTAAATAATTTACTCTATATCGCGACAGACGGACAAGGGCTTATAATTTACGATGTAAATAATAAAGCAATCATCAAGCACATTGATGTAACATCGGGCTTAAGTTCAGGGGAAGTAATAGATATTTTACCTTTAGCTAATAGTGATATTTGGCTTGCCACAGCTTCCGGTCTTGACGTTATAAGAAGCAACACCAAAACAGTTAACACAATTATGAGCCAAACAAGCGCAAAGTTCATCTCCCTTTTACAAGCCGATGGTAAAATTTTTGCAGCAACCAAAGGCGATGGTATTTTTGTCTATAATCAGCAAGGTCAACTATTAACCCACTTTGCTAAAGGTATCAACTTTAGCTATATGTCGTTAATAAATAATAATATTTTCGTTTCTGCCAAACCTGGACTCTATAAAATAACCCCTGAAAACTATCAAATATCAATGATCACAAATACTGGAAAATATTCATTTACCGATACTCCACTGTCCTACAATGATTCACTATTAATAGCTAATACCACAGGTATATTACAATTACCTAAAACAACTAAAGTGCCCTTTCACCCTAAAGTTTATATTAGTAAAACAACAGTGTCAGGTAAGTCTTACTTGTTAAATAAAACGATTAATATTACCAGCGGTAATGATGTAATTACGCTAGATTTAGCCAGTTTAGATTATAGGCCAGGGGTTACTAAACAGTACCGTTACACACTAAATGGCAGTACCTGGCATCAAATTAGTGGCAGTCAGTTAACGTTAACAGGCCTGGCCTCCGGAGATTATAACATTGAAATAATGGCCACTAATAGCTTAGGTCAGTGGAGCGACTATAAAGCCTACACTGAAATTAGTGTTGCCTTTCCTTGGTATTGGACCCCACAAATACGATTAGTATACGCCGTAATCATGTTTTGTATTGTGTGCCTTAGCGCTTGGTTGCTTTATTTACGTAGTAAGTCAATTCGTCATATTCATAATATTTTACAAAATGACATTAGAAATTATGGGAAAAGCAGTATGCAAGTTAAGCGTAATTTAACAGTTGCCCTTGCTTTGTTAACTGAAAACGAAATTAGTAAAAGCAAATATTTACTACAACAATGTGTAGACGAGTTAAATGAACAGCAAAAATCGCCAGAGCCAAGCTCATTAAATGGTAACTCGTTAACTATTGCTATTCCTTTTTTAGCCGAATATTTACAAAATAAATATCAAACAAAATTATTTTTTCAATTCGATATAAATGAAAATGAGCTTGAATATGAATTACGTGCCGACCTTTATCGAGTTGTTTTTGAAGCAATTACATCTGCAATACTCAAAGGTAACGGTCGAAATTTCAAAGTAATTATTCAGAAGTTCAAAAATAAAATATGGTTAAATATCAGTGATGACAGCCAAAGTTTTATTAATTTTAATAGTAAAATCAATATTGATCTTTCTATGTATTATATTCGCCAAATAGCTAATAAACATAAAGGTTCTATTAATACATTTAATGAACAAGGTAATGGTAGCCAACTAGTATTAAGCTTACCGCTCACACGTAAAAACTAATATTGGTATTACGCCTCGAAATTTTAATTAATTTAATATAAAATACGCCTCCTTTTGTCGATGCATCAACAAGTATTGGGTTGAATAATATCGATGTTAATAAATACGAATATGTAAGAGTAAAGTAAATGAGTAAAAAGCTATATATCAAAACTTGGGGCTGTCAAATGAACGAGTATGACTCGCAGAAAATGGCAGAATTGTTAGACTCAACCCATGGTTTTGAACTAGCGCAAGAAGCTGAAGATGCCGATGTAATTCTGCTAAACACTTGCTCTATTCGTGAAAAAGCCCAAGAAAAAGTTTTTCATCAACTCGGCCGTTGGAAGAAATTAAAAGAGCACAAGCCAAATTTACTTATTGGTGTTGGTGGCTGTGTTGCCTCACAAGAAGGCGATGCTATTCGACAACGAGCACCTTTTGTTGATATGATTTTTGGCCCACAAACGTTACATCGCTTACCTGAGATGTTAAATCAATTACAGCACAGCAGTAGCCCTATTGTTGACGTGAGTTTCCCTGAAATTGAAAAGTTTGACCGTTTACCAGAGCCTAAAGCTGAAGGTCCAAGTGCTTTTGTTTCCATTATGGAAGGCTGTAGTAAATACTGTACTTTTTGCGTTGTACCTTATACTCGTGGCGAAGAAGTAAGTAGACCACTTGATGACGTTTTATATGAAATTGCCCAACTTGCTGAGCAAGATGTGCGCGAAGTAAATTTACTTGGTCAAAACGTTAACGCCTACCGCGGTGAAATGCATGATGGTAGCATTTGTCGCTTTGCCGATTTAGTACGCTTAGTCGCAACTATTGATGGAATTGACCGCATTCGTTATACCACGTCACATCCGGTTGAATTTACTGATGACATTATTGAAGCATACGCGGATGTTCCTGAATTAGTAAATCACTTACATCTTCCAGTTCAAAGTGGTTGCGATCGAATTTTAACGCAAATGAAGCGTGGTCATACAGCCCTTGAATATAAATCTCAGATTCGAAGGTTGAAAAAGGTTCGCCCTGAACTTTCTATGTCATCAGATTTTATTATTGGTTTCCCCGGTGAAACAGATGAAGACTTTATGGATACTATGAAGTTAATTGAAGCGATAAACTTTGATTTAAGCTTTAGTTTTATTTATAGCGCTCGTCCTGGTACACCTGCTGCTGATTTACCTGACGATATAAGTAATGACACTAAAAAACAGCGCTTACAATTATTACAAGACAAAATAACTCAACAAGCCTTACGCATAGCTAGACAAATGTTGAATACCGAGCAACGTGTTTTAGTTGAAGGGCCATCAAAGAAAAACCCAATGGAATTACGTGGCAAAACAGAAAACAACCGCACTGTTAACTTTGTAGCGCCACATTCAGTTATTGGTCAATTTGTTGATATTAAAATTACTGATGTGTATGCCAACTCATTACGTGGTGAGTTGATTCGTCAAGAAAGTGAGATGGGGCTACGCATTGCTCATTCACCTGCTGACATCTTAGCTAATAGTCACCATACGTCACCAAAAGTAAGTCATCTTGATGATTTAGGTGTTGGTACTTATACCCCTTAACCAGTTAATAGTCATTAATGGATAACACTTTGAGCATTGAAGAAAAGAACAACACCAACTCAGCCACAAACTACCAATTGGACTTAACCCCTGTTGATAACGAGCGCCAAGCTGAGTTATGTGGTCCTATGGATGATCACCTAAAAACAATAGAACGTCGCTTAGGTGTAGAAATTAGTTACCGTGGTAATCAATTTAAAATACTCGGTAAAGACAAAAATTGCCAAGCAGTTATCCTATTATTAAAAAACCTCTATATAGAAACTGCGCCTGTAAAGGGTGTTAATAAATTAATAACCAGTGAAATGGTACATTTAGCAATACTTGAAGCGAATGTATTAGAACAAGACGATACGAATAGCCCTAAACAAAGTAAAGAAGCGTCTGAATTAGGCGCTAACTATGAAAAAATGCTTACCATCAAAACAAAGCGCGGCATAGTAAAGCCCCGCAATGGTAATCAGCAGTCTTATGTTCAAAATATTATCACCAATGACATAAGCTTTGGTGTCGGCGTAGCCGGAACAGGTAAAACCTACCTTGCAGTTGCGTGCGCAGTAGATGCGTTAGAACGACAAGAAGTGCGCCGTATATTACTGACTCGCCCCGCGGTTGAGGCAGGAGAAAAACTTGGTTTTTTACCCGGTGATTTAGCACAAAAGATAGACCCTTATTTAAGACCGCTATATGATGCTTTATTTGAAATGTTAGGTTTTGAACGTGTAGAGAAACTAATTGAGCGTAATGTCATTGAAATTGCACCACTAGCGTACATGCGTGGTAGAACCTTAAATGATGCATTTATTATTTTAGATGAAAGTCAAAATACTACCCTTGAACAAATGAAAATGTTTTTAACACGTATCGGCTTTAATTCACGCGCTGTTATAACTGGCGATATAACCCAAGTTGACTTACCTAAACATCAAAAATCGGGCTTACGCCACGCTATTGAGGTTTTACAAGATGTTCAAGGTATAAGCTTTAATTTTTTCCAAGCTAAAGATGTTGTACGCCACCCGGTAGTTGGAAGAATAGTAGAAGCTTATGAATCTTATGAGCAAAAAGAAAACAAACAAAAGTATCAAAAAGAACAACAAGCAAAGGCAAAGTCCCTAAACAATGAGTAATCATATTGACCTACAACTTGCCTGTGATAAAGCAGAGTTACCCTCATTGGAGCTCTTTCAGCGTTGGGCCGACATCGCCTTAACCGCCGTCACAGATCAAGAATTTGAGTTAACGATTCGGTTAGTTAATATTGACGAAAGCCAACAATTAAATAGCCAGTATCGACAAAAAAACAAACCAACGAATGTGCTTTCTTTTCCCTTTGAAGTCCCTGATGGTATTGAACTTAATTTACTAGGCGATTTAGTAGTTTGTGTCCAAGTTGTTCAACAAGAAGCAAAAGAACAAAATAAGAGATTATTTGATCATTGGGCACACTTGATTATTCATGGATGCTTGCATTTATTAGGATATGATCATATAAACGATGCTGATGCAGAAGAAATGGAAGCGCTAGAAATAAAGCTTTTAGCTGAATTATCCATTAATAACCCTTATGAAAGCTAACAATAGCTCAATAAACTTAAATAGGAAAAAAATAAGCTCTATGAGCGATGACAACCCCCACTCGAGTAACGGCTCAAAGAAAAAATCAGTATTGGATAAGATAATTCAATTATTTAGACCTGAGCCGAAAAATAAAAACGATTTAGTTGATGTCTTAACTGACGCACAAAGTCGTGAGCTAATAAACCCCGAAACAAGGCAAATGATTGAAGCAGTATTAGAAGTATCAGAAATGCGTGTTCGCGACATTATGATACCTCGTTCACAAATGGTAACCATCGATAGAAATCATAGCCTTGATGAATTTTTGCCAATAATCTTAGACTCAGGCCATTCCCGTTTCCCTGTTGTAAATGAAGATATTGATCATGTGGATGGCATTTTATTAGCCAAAGACTTACTCGCTTTTGGTTTTAATAATTCTTCAGAAAAATTTAGTTTAAATAATGTTATTCGCCCAGCAATCATTGTTCCTGAAAGTAAAAAAGTAGAACCATTGTTAAATGAATTTCGCTCAAACCGCTATCATATGGCACTAGTTGCTGATGAATATGGCGGTATTTCAGGCGTAATAACGATTGAAGATATTCTTGAACAAATTGTCGGCGAAATTGAAGATGAAACCGATGAAGATATTGAAGAAGATATAAAGTTACTTGCTGGAAATGTGTATTTAGTTCGTGCGCTAACTGAACTTGCAGATTTTAACGAGTATTTTAACTGTGAGTTTGATGAAAAGTCTGCAGATACCGTTGCCGGTATAATTTTACAACACTTAAACCATATGCCACAAAAAGGTGAGCAGCTTACCATAGAACACTTTGACTTTAAGGTACTTTCCGCAGATTCAAGGCGTATGCAAATGCTACAAGTAACCGTTGCTAAACAACATAAAATAAACGGTAAACTGAGTGATTAACACAAGTCTTGTAGCACTTTTATTATCAATTAAGGGATCTTTAGTAAACAAGCAATATTGGCTTTGTTTTATATCAGGTTTAAGCTTAGTCTTTGCTTACGCCCCTTTTTCACAGTGGTTTTTAAGTCTTTTTATTCCTGCCATTATTTTCTATCACTTAGCTAAACAACCCCCTAAAAAGTCAGCTAAACTAATGGGAGTATTTGCCTTTGGCTGGTTTGCTAGTGGTATCAGTTGGGTTCACGTTAGCATAGACCAGTTTGGCGGACTGCCACTCGTTATTTCGTTAGGTTTAATGCTGTTACTTTGTTTATATTTAGCATTATTTCCTGCCCTTGCCGCTTACTTAACTGCATATTTTTCGAGTGAAAAGCAGCTTAATTTATGGCTATTAATGCCTTTATGGCTAATTTGCGAGTATCTGCGTAGTGTAGTGTTAACTGGCTTCCCTTGGCTCTCACTAGGATATAGTCAAATAAATAGTCCGTTAGCTAATTATGCACCCGTAATAGGTGAGGTAGGCATAACCGCACTAGTCATTTTAATAAATATTTGTTTAGCAAAAATAGCTAATGCCTTAAAGCAAAGTAGTAATGAAACGCTGATTTATCCTATAGCAATTATCATTGTTATTACTCTATTAAGTTACAGTTTAGCCAAAGTAAATTGGGTTCAAGTCACCGAAAAAACAACCAAGGTTGCTTTAGTTCAAGGGAATATAGCGCAATCAATAAAGTGGACTCCAGAGCAAGAGTGGCCAACTATGCTCAAATATTTAGATCTTACTCGTATCAATTACGATGCCGATATTATTATATGGCCTGAGTCAGCTATTCCAGCAATGGAGCCAGCAGTACAAGATTATTTAACCACGGTAAATCGATCCGCATCATTAAATAATAGTGCGATTATTACTGGAATTTTGAATTATAACTTTGAAAGCAAAGAATACTTTAATAGTTTAATTGTTCTAGGCAGTAAGCAAGATGATAATGAAGAAGGTTATTACTATAACCATAGCAATCGTTATTCAAAAAACCACCTATTGCCCATTGGTGAGTTTGTTCCATTTCAAGAGCTATTACGCCCTATTGCGCCACTGTTTAATTTACCCATGTCTTCATTTAGCCGAGGGGATTATGTTCAACGAAATCTTATAGCAAAAGGTTTACATATATTACCGTTACTTTGCTTTGAAATAGTTTTTCCACATCAATTAGCCGCTAATTTAACTAAACAGACGAGTATATTATTAACCGTGAGTAATGATGCATGGTTTGGTAACTCACACGGGCCACATCAACACATGGAAATAGCCCGTATGCGTGCTTTAGAGTTTGGGCGCCCTTTGCTTCGCTCAACTAATAACGGCGTAACCGCAGTAGTTGATCATAAAGGTAATTTTATCGCGCGTATTCCACAGTTTGAAGAAGCTGTATTGAAAACAGAAGTGGCGCTAGTAATAGGTGAAACACCATATAGCCAATGGCCACGTTTAATTTTATTATTAATGATTGTCATCCCGTTAACCCTTGTTACCCTATTACAAGCTCAGGGTAAACGAAAACAATAATTTGGCGCTAGACTAAATACTAGCGTTTACGAATTACTTTTACACGGTTTTGGATGCATGCTCACTTTGTTTCGACCACTTTCTTTTGAAGAATAAAGTGCAGCATCTGCACATTCAATCCAGGCTTCATAGCTTTTAATCGTCTGGTCAATTTCAGCAATACCAATACTAATACTATATTTAAGATCAATATCATTATATTTAGTAATCGATGCTTCTACTTCTCTGCGTAAACGCTCAGCAAAAACATACGCATTTTTCAGCGGCGTATCTGCCAGCAAAATAACAAACTCTTCACCACCATAACGACCAGAAACATCCGTTTCTCTTACATGATCTCGAATTAAGCTGGAAAGATTACGAATAACTTCATCGCCAACCACATGACCGTAGGTATCATTTACCTTTTTAAAGTGATCAATATCAAGAATCACTAACGAGCTTGAGTGTTGACTACGAGTCCAACGTTTATACTCAGCTTGTAAGCAGCTCTCCCAATGACTACGATTGAACAGCTTAGTTAAACCATCAGTTTGGCTTAGTATTGCTAACTCATCATTAGCTTTTTCTAAACTCATTTTATTTATAGCATTATCCGTTACATCATAAACAAGCAAGCATAAATGACTGACCGACCCCGTTGAAGAGGTTAGTGGAATAAAGGTAGTATTTTGATACATAAAATCAGAGCTACCCGTTACAGGACGATAACTATTAAACTTAAATAAATAGGGTCGTTGTTCCCAAATAGTAAAGGCTTTATTTTTTAATAAAAATACTGATTCAGCTTTACGCTCAAACCAATCTTGAGGAATTTCATCAAATAATTCAAATAACGATTTATCTTTAACTTCTCTAGGCAATAAGCCACTATGGTTCTCCATAAAACCATTAAAAATTTGCACTTTATAATTTTTATCTAAAACCACTAAGCCAACGTCAATGTTATGAAGCATTTCCATTAACCAGTGTAACTCGGTTATCTGTGAGGTTTCTAACGACATGGCCAATCCCATTCTCTTTAAGTCTACGTTATTTTTATATAAATACAGGAGTTATGATACAAAAGTTTAATCGATTAAATAAGATAACTTATTATTTAATGCTTGCATCGACTGTTCGGTAAATAACAAGAGTAAATCACACTTTATTGGATAATTTTCAATGCTATAACTAATTTCTATCGCCAATGTTTTTTTCCACTTAGTATTATTAGCCATTAATTCAGATATTTTTCTATGCTGTCCTAAAACCACGGGGTGACCCTGACTAAAGTCAATATCAAGTTGTTCAGATAACCCTTTTAAGCAAGCACCAATGAGTACGTTAGCCAAGTCCATTAATAACTCTAACTCTGTACCATCATCTTCGTCATATTGGTAATTCATCAAGGAAGCAACATCTTTGAAACTTGAATCATTTAAAATTAATAAAGCCTCACCAGAAATACCGGCACTAATAAAGCCTTGGCAAATGCCAGAAGTGCTTTCGCTAGCCTCAACAGCTTTAAGTGCCATACTCAATTCGCTTACTTCTATAAAGTTAACATTTGGTATAGGTAATTGAACAAAAACATCTAACAACCGAGCTAATAGGTCCCCTGCTCGCCCCATAGCAACATTAGCCACTTCTTGATAACAATCTCTCAATTCAGCAGACAAGGTTAATTCAACATGGTTAATTGGAGCAGAAGTTTCAACAGCCACTACCTTTAATGGCGGAGCTACACTGGCTTTAATTATTTCTTGTTCAAGCGGTTTTTGAATATCTGCGTTAGTCGTTTCTACTGGTTGAATTGCTTCCTGCTCTTCTTTGGAGAATACACCATAAGACAATAGTACTTCAGTTAGCTTTTCTTTATTAACTGGTTTTTGAATAAAATCCAGTGCCCCTAAGCCTGTAACTCGTTTATGAGCCTCGGGTTGGATGTCACCAGAAACGACAATAGTTAAGGTAGGTAAGTCTTCCTTCATGATGGCCTCAAGCACTTGATATCCATCCATTTCTGGCATATTTAAATCAAGTAAGAGTACATCCCCCTTACCTTCTTTAATTGCCTTTATTCCTTCAACGCCATTATTAGCAAAACTAACATCCACATCCCAACCTTCTGGCAATGAACGAGCTAATTGTTTACGCGCCATATTAGAGTCATCACAAATTAGTAGCTTAGTTGGCATAATAGCGCATCACCTTTAAAAAATATAAATCCCATTGAATCAAAAACTGCTCGTTTACATTTTTAATATTAATATCGTTGTGTAAAGCATAACAATAAGGCATTTAGCAACATCTATACAGGAGTTTTATCGAAAAATAATCAAGAAACCCAATAAGAAAAGCGGTAAACTTAAGCTTTATAATCAATTATTCCAACTAATGATGAAATTATCTACCCTAAGTAAACTTTTATTTGTATTATTTTTTACTCCTAGTATCTTAATGGTCAATGCCTATGCAAAAGCAAGTAACCTATCAACACTTACTCAAACACAAAATTTAGTAAAAGCAAACGATAAATACGTAACTTTACTAGGCACTCAGGTCAATATAGGTGAAAAAGCACCAAATTTTAAAGTTGTAGATAAAAACTTTGCTCCGATACAGCTATCTGATTTTAAAGATCAAACATTGCTTATTTCGGTTGTACCTAGTTTAGATACTGGCGTGTGTTCGTTACAAACCAAGCGTTTTAATGAGGAAGCGGCAAAATTACCGAAAAACATCACTCTATTAACCATTAGTAATGACCTACCTTTTGCGCAAAAACGTTTTTGCAAAGTGGAGAGTGTAGATAAAGTCAAAGTATTATCCGATTCAGTGTGGCGCAACTTTGGTGAAAGCTATGGTTTAATAATTAAGGATATGGGGTTATTGACCCGAGCCATTTTCATCATAGATAACCATGGCACAGTAAAATATAAAGAATTAGTGGCTAACATATCACAGCACCCAAATTACGAAAGTGCGTTAGCGGCCGTTAAAGATATCGCCCCAGTAATTGTTA
>Ga0105358_10001576_pt1 | contig 12162 bp, 8 predicted proteins | sample GOMGulsemesocosm_5_FD_83509 | JGI IMG/M metagenome (GOLD analysis project Ga0105358, IMG submission 83509) | Methane-oxidizing microbial communities from mesocosms in the Gulf of Mexico - GOM15C Gulf of Mexico | ecosystem: Environmental > Aquatic > Marine > Cold seeps | place: Gulf of Mexico...
ACATGGGCAACTTCCAGACCAAAAACTGACGCTTCGTTTAATTTATAACTATGGCGTTCAGATTTGAGGCGAATGTGGAGAAGGTTATCTTTAAGCTCATACTCTCCAATATAGAAAAGAACTGAATTGCCTCCGCGCGCTAACCCATCTCTAAGGTTGATAACCCCGGAACCCGTTCCAAAAGAGGTGCTGAATTCCATTTTATAAAGACCTTCACGCATTTTAAACTCCTTAATCAATTGAGGCTTCTGAGCACTATATTGTGGCACAAAATCCTGAGTAAAGACGGATTTGTTCGAAAAACCCGCTTTAATCTATACTCGTGTAATATACAGGTAGTTTGACCAATGCGGGTAAAAGTATTCGCAAATAGTAATGTTAAATAGCATTCTAATAAATTTGATCTGTTTGATTGATTAAGTAAATGCTTATTTTAATTATTTTCTTATGCAGTTGCCAATGTTTCAATCAATGCACAGAACCGAAGATATCAAAGTATTTCAGATGCAATAATCGATAAATTAGACGAATAGTGGTGTTCAAAACGGAAAAGTATGTTGAAAATATGGAATGAAAGGCAGGCCGATTTAGTCTGCCTTTCATCCTATTATTAGCTACCGTTGCGTATTCTAGACAGGAATGCATCCACTTCATTCCGTAAAATAGAGGATTGGCTAGACAACTCGGTAGCAGACTGGTGAATATTATCTGCCGCGTGTTCTGTGTCGCTTGCCCCTTTGTCTACAAGAACAATATTGCTGTGAACCTTATTGGTTCCGGCTGACGCCTGATCGATATTATGGGCAATTTCAGAAGTGGCCGCGGATTGTTCTTCCACTGCGGCGGAAATGCCGGCAGTAATCTCATCCATGCGGCTAATGGTTTTACTAATCCCGTCAATTGAGGTTGCAGCACTTTCTGTTGACTGCTGGATTTCAGAAATTTGCGCGCTGATTTGGTCAGTGGCTTTTGCCGTTTGTGCCGCAAGGTCCTTCACTTCACTTGCAACAACGGCAAAACCTTTACCCGCATCCCCGGCGCGAGCCGCTTCAATCGTTGCATTCAGGGCAAGCAAATTGGTTTGTGATGCAATATTGGTAATGAGTTCCAGAACTTCATTAATACCCTTGGCAGAGGTTACGAGGCCTTTAACCGTATTGTGGCTGTTTTGGGCTTCCTCCACGGCATCTTTGGCAATAGAGGTAGAGGCCGCAACTTGCCTGCTGATTTCTGTGACAGACGCGGACAACTCCTCTGCGGCTGCGGCTACAGTTTGAACATTGACGGACGCATCCTTTGATGCCGCCTGTACATTATGAGTGAGAGAGTTTGTTTGTTCAGCAACAGAAGACATGGAATTTGAGTAGGATTCAAGTTGGTCGACATTATCTGCAATAGAGGTGACCACACTACCGATAACTGTCTCAAAATTACTGGTGACTTCCGTTAAGAATGATAATTTTTCTTCGTTTTTCTGACGTTCATTTCTCTCGCTGATTTCCTTATCCTGACGTATTTTTTCTTCCATCTGGTGAAGGCGCTGTTTTTCTTCCTCTGCCGCTTGGCGGTTCTGCGCTGCCTCTTCTTCCAGACGTTTGTTTTCGAGAGCATTTTCCTTAAACACCACCACAGCACGGGCCATGTCTCCGATCTCATCTTTGCGACGGCTACCCCGTATCGAAGCATTAAGATTACCTTTTGCAAGGGACGTCATGTCTGAGATCATTCGGGTGATTGGCAAGGATAAGCTTACAATAATAACGACGACTAAAGTTGCAGTGATGAGGAGAAGGGTTAGGGAGACAGCTGACATCATCAAAAACGCAGTATGAGCTGTTGTTTCGATTTCAGTCGCTTTTATTGCGAGGTCCGAAGCAAGTTTATCTTCAACCTTTTTTAGAAGATCAATTTTTTTGGTTATCGTTGCAAACCAGACAGAAGCTTCTATGCCATCGATAGATCCAGTCACAGGGCTGTCGGTTGCGATTTTTCGCATGCGGGCAACCTCATCGACATCACGACTTTGTAGTGTGGCTGTAAGAAACGATATCTGCTCTGGCGTTGCGTATAAGTTAAAGCGGTCCATGTAGGTTTGCTGCATGGCAATTAGTTGCAGAAATTTAACGTAAATAACGGGTCTAAATTTTCCTGCACCAAATCCGGCACCGCCCATAGCGCGCTCAAGGCCTGCTCTCTCTTTTCCTTGCAAAAAGGCGGTATAAGCAGAGATCGATTTGGAAATTTCGTTGTTTGAACTTAAAGAACCCAGCTCCTCGATAATAGCAAGAAGCTTTGCAATCGTCGGAGTGTAATAAGCCGCCATTTTTGGCAAAGTGATTTGTAGATCTTTAACATCAGATCTCATTGACCCAAGAACCTTTAGAGACTGTTTTGCTGACCTTATTTTAGCTAAGAGGGAAATGTCAAAGGCAGTCGAGTCAAAATCTTGAAGGGCTTGATGTTGCTTGTTGATAACAACATCTGTATCGAATGTTTGCTGAAGAAGTTTTTTTGAAAACTTTTTGCCATGGCTCCCAATATATACTGCGGACGCGCCTCTTTCTTTTTGTAACTCATGGACAACTGCGCTGAGGACTGGGGCAATCTCTGTCAGTTTTAGAACGTGATTCATGTCGGATGAGGTCTGGTATTTTTCACTTACATTTAGCCCGGAAAAGAAAAGCATACCAAGAACTGGTAAGGCTAGGGCGAGGGTTATACGAACCGCAATTTTCGTATTGTTAATAAAGGCAAACATGGCACTACACATCCTTAGTAAAACACCAGAAAATACTGCTGGCTAGCTGCCTCCCTTTTCTTTGTCAGTCGAGAAGGTAGGGCCGCATAATTTATTAGTTCATGCTGAAATAATGGTATTCTGGAGGGAAGGCATTGATCGTGGTCAATAACATTTGTTCTTTACACATGTAATGTTGTATCGGATGTGTGTATTGCGTGGATCAAATAGGATGAGTTTCTTAAATTTGGTGGTTTTGCACCGTTTTTAACTCAGCTAGGCGTTGATGTGATCAGAAGATTTAGCGTCAGCGGTTTTTTCTTCGAGAAAACGAGGAAAATAGAGACGCACAATCGTCCCATTTTCAAGCTCACTATCTAGGGTGACATATCCTCTAGATTGTTTAATGAAGCCATAGATCATGCTAAGTCCTAAACCGCTTCCTGTGCCTACATCTTTGGTGGTAAAAAAGGGATCAAACACTTTCTCTTGCATTTGAGGGGACATCCCTGACCCCGTGTCCGTGACGGATAGCATCACATATTCCCCGGGCTCGGGGCCATTTTTATGGCGTTTTGAATAGGTTTTGTCAGCTGGGAAATTAGCTGTTCTTATGGTAAGGCTTCCACCATTTTCCATAGCATCTTTGGCATTTTGAAGAAGGTTGAGTATTGATTTATCAAATTGTTGCCGATCAAGGGAGGTTGGCCACAAATCCTCAGATAATTGGGTTTCAAGATGAATATTGTTTCCAAGTGCCCATACCATTTTTTCCTGATTTGACGTTATTTCGGCGTTAAGATTTATAATAGAAGGTTTTAATGTTTGCATGCGTGAGAAGGAAAGAAGTTGTTGAGTAAAAGCGGCGGCACGGTCAATGTTGCGCATTAAGATTGCAAGATGTTGCTCGCTTTGTTTATCCTTTGATACAGACGTTTTTAAGGCTTCCGTATGGCCGGTCATGACAGTGAAGAAATTATTGAGATGGTGCGAAATACTGCCCGTTAGTTGACCAACGGTTTCCATCCTCTGAGAATGATGAAGTTGAACAGCCAGATTTTTCCGAATTGAAATATCTCTACCTTCTGCGACAAGATACTCGATTTCTCCCTCTTCATCAAATATCGGCTTTACGGAAAAGTCTACGTAAATAAAACTGCCGTCAGGGGCCGCATTTGTGGTCTCAAAACGAGCCAGTTCACCGCCGGCCGCGCGGGCAATTGCTTTTCTAAGCTGATGCCGTGCGGTAATTGAATGGGACCACCATGGAGTTTCCCAGAAAGGCATTCCTGTAACTGAATTTTTGTTTGTGCCAGCGAAGGCTAGAGACGTCCGGTTACACTCAATCACTGTGCCTTCTGTGGTTAATAACCCTATAAATTCAAAGGTTTGATCAAATATAATTCGAGATTTTCGCTCGCTTTCCGTTAGTGCTTTTTCAGTCTTCAAGCGCTGTTTGATGTCGTCCAGCATCCAGCCCAATATAGCTGTTGCAATAGAATAGGCTACAAAAGGAATAAGGACTGCATCGAGCTCGATATTCACATCTACTTGCCCTGCCCCGTAGAATAGCCAAACAAAAGATGTCAGTTGAACAAGGACCCCAAGAACTAGATATTGAGTAAAATTTGTTGATACCCAATTACGGTAGCTTCCGTATCTATAGGCAAGGCCCATTGTAAGACTTGTCGTAATAATGCCGATCTCTATAGTAATCCCGCTTTCAAGCCATATACTGAAAAAGGCAGCAGACAAGGCTGCTATCAGCCCGACAACAAGGCCTCCGTAAGCACCGGCCACCACCAGTACTGCTGAATGGGCATCAAGGGTTAAATTGAAGTGCTGATTGAAGTGGGGGCCCATGCTGACAATGCATATGACAGCGAAAAGTAGGCCTGATGTTATTTTTCCAGCCAACTGGCTATCTTGCCAGCGTCTTTCAATGAATTTTTGCAGTAAGCTAATGACTAGGAGTAGGGCTATGCTTTTTATGAGTTCAATTAACACTTAACGTCCAATCGCTGCACTTTTTACAACAGTACTTCAGAATTTAAGTATGTCAGTCACAGACAAAAGTCTGCCTTTAAAGTAGTAATACTATAAATTAGAATAAAATGAATACAAAAAGGCCTGTTTTTGTGCGATTGAACGCATCTTTATTCTTTCTTGATACCTTTGCATTCGATGATTGACCAATAAGGTGGAGAGGCTACAATCCACTTTTTAGTATAGAATTTACCGGGAGTGACTTTATGACTCAATTGCCTGAAACAATGCGTGGCGTGGTGCTTACCGGTCATGGTGATTTTACAAAATTGGCGTTGCGAGAGGATATTCCCGTGCCAACACCAGCCCCCAAAGAGGTTCTTATTCGAGTTGCAGCCGCGGGCGTCAATAATACAGATATAAATACGCGCACGGGCTGGTATTCAAAAAATGATGGTGCAAGTGATGATGCTGGTTGGTCCGGCTCCCCTCTACAGTTCCCGCGCATACAAGGCGCAGACGTTTGCGGAAAAATTGTTGCCGTTGGGGCTGAAATAGATGCCGGTCGGATCGGCGAGCGGGTTTTGATAGAACCCTGCCTTCGTGAGGTGCGGGGAGAGGTCAAGGAATGGCCATGGTATTTTGGGTCGGAATGTGATGGGGGTTTTGCCGAATATACAGTCGTGGCATCAAGACATGCCTGCAAAATTGAAAGCAATTTAACGGACGCGGAGCTTGCGTCATTTCCGTGCTCATATTCCACAGCAGAAAACATGCTGACAAAATCGAATGTAAAAGACGGCGATAAGGTGCTCGTCACCGGTGCGTCGGGGGGCGTTGGTTCGGCTGTTATACAGTTGGCGCGGGCGCGGGGTGCAAAAGTAATTGCAGTGACAAGTCCGGCAAAATTTGATGATCTTCTGCGCCTTGGTGCCGATCAGACCCTTGCACGAGAGGACAAAGTTACCGACGTACTTGGATCCAACAGCGTTGATGTTGTCATAGATCTGGTGGGCGGGGCGCAATGGCCAGACCTACTTGAAGTCCTTCGCCCTGGCGGCCGCTATGCCGTTGCCGGCGCCATTGGGGGAGAGATAGTCGCGCTGGACCTCCGTACCTTATACTTGAAGGATTTGAGCTTTTTTGGTTGCACGGTGCTGGAGCCAACTGTGTTTAAAAATCTGATCGATCGGATCGAGAAGGGGCATGTATCCCCACTTGTTGCCCAAACTTTCCCTCTGAACCAAATAGTGACGGCACAAACTGCCTTTTTGACTAAAAAACATACGGGGAAAATCGTGCTTGAAGTCGTTACTGAGGGCTAAAAGTTTTTCAGCAAAAAATTCAGGTCTATAGATTTAATCGACACGATAGACCTTATAATCTCTCTACCAAGGCTCCCCGCCAAGGAAACTAACAACTCTTCCTCCCTGTGGAGGAAGAGTAAGTCCGAGCTGCTTATTTAACACACCATAACGACTGATGTGTGGCGGTGAAGGTGAAATTGGCTAGAAATCTTTGGCGAGGTTCATGCGCTGACGGCGCGAATTAATAGTTAATTAATTAGTATATTATATTCATTGTACTATATCTAGGTTTAGATATCTGGATACTTATTCTAGTGTATTTTTTACTGATTGATGTTCACTTTGGCCATGCCGTATTTATCAAGAATTTATCCAAAAAAGATGTGTTCTGAGGCATAGTTTTGTCCCCCAATTTGTTAGTCAAATGCACCGGTCCTGTTGCGTAAAGTGGATTATTATTCAATCTGCATATTTGCTGATTTCATGTTTGAAAATTAACAAAAGTGAAGAAGTACTATGGAAAAAAATACCGAAAACTCAATTGCTAATTGGTTTAACAACCTGAAAACTAAACCGAAAATCCTAATTGGAATTTGCTCTCCCTTGGTTTTGTTGGTTTTGCTCGGTGGCGTATCGATCTTTAGTATTTCATCCATCGTCAATACCAATGAACGGGTTGATCATACCCATGAGGTTTTAACGGATGCAGCATCCATTGTTGGGTCCGCTGTTGATATGGAAACAGGCATGCGCGGGTATTTGCTGGCGGGAAAAGACGGATTTTTAGATCCTTATAAGAACGGCGAAACAGCAGTTTATGCAGGCATTAAACAATTGCAGGAAGCGGTTAATGACAATCCGGGTCAAGTGGCACGTTTAGGCGAAGTGGAAAAGGTTCTGCGGGTATGGCAGAAAGAAGTAACGGAGCCAACCATTGGATTGCGCGGTCAAATTGGTGATGCGCAAACAATGAACGACATGGCAGATTTGATCGGAGAAGCGCGCGGAAAAGTCTTTTTCGATAAAGTACGCGAACAGATTGCATTATTCGCTGAGAGGGAAAACAAATTACTAACGCAGCGCCGCGCTGAGTTTAAATCTGCACAGGATTCAGTAACAACGAATTTTGAAACAGTATTGAAGACCCTTGAATGGGTTGACCATACCCATGAAGTGCTTGCGACCGCTCAACGGATACTTGCCCATGCTGTTGATATGGAAACGGGTATGCGCGGGTATTTACTTTCCGGTAATGAGGAATTCCTTGATCCGTATAAAAGTGGAAAGTCCAATTTTTATAATGAACTTAATAAATTGGAATTTACCGTTGCAGATAATCCCGCTCAAGTAACCCGGTTAAAGGAAATCGGAAAGCTGATCAAAGGCTGGAACACTGAAGTTACAGAGCCTGCAATTGCGAAACGACGTCAAGTCGCAGCCGGTAACGGTAGTCTGGCAGACATTGAAGCCTTGGTGAACAAGAAGGCTGGCAAAAAATATTTTGATGTTTTTAGGGATAAAATCGCTCAATTCAGTGATGTTGAAACTCAATTGATGGGAGAACGCCAAGTCGCTGCAGAAGACACAGAAAAACTAGTGTCATCAAACTTGGTTATCATGCGCACGAATGAAAACTGGGTAACGCATACTTATAAAGTTCTCGCACAGGCGGATGCCGTTATGGCTGCCGCTGTTGATATGGAGACAGGCATGCGCGGGTATTTGTTGGCGGGGCAAGAGGCATTTCTCGCGCCTTACACCGATGGCAGCTCTCGTTTCTTTGAGCTGGCAGGCAGTTTAAGCGAAACTGTGAGTGATAACCCAGCTCAGGTTAAGCTGTTGGCAGAGACACAGGCTTTGATAAAGGATTGGACGATAAAAGTCACGGAACCTGCAATTGCACTGCGCCGACAAATTGGCGATGCAAAAACCATGGATGACATGGCAGATTTGATCGGTGAGGCGCGCGGAAAGAAATATTTCGATCAGTTCCGTAAGCTAATGGGCGAGTTTTCAGGTGAAGAGACCGTGCTGATCGAGCAACGCCAAGCAGGTAACGCTACAACAGTTACATTCTCTAACTGGCTGATTTCCCTGAGTGTTGTTAGTGCAGTTTTGATCGGGCTCGGGCTGGCTTGGCTTATTGGAAATGGCATTGCCAATCCTATAACAGCGATGGTGAAGGAGATGTCGAAACTTGCAGGTGGTGATCGCACAATCGAAGTTCCGGGAACGGGTCGCAAAGATGAAATTGGTGATATGGCGAGTGCCGTTGAGGTATTTAAGGAAAGTGCAATCACACAAGATCGATTGGAAGCGGAACAAGTAACGGCGCGCGAGGAACGAATAGCTGCACGCGAGAAACAGAAAATACTGGATGACGAAATTGCTGAGAGGCAAGAAAAAAGACAGAGCGAGAGAGAGAGCCGAGCCAAACATATCGAAGAACTTTGTGAGACGTTTGACAAGACTGTGAATGCCGCCTTGGTACTGGTGGAAACATCATCCACACAGATGGAAGCAACAGCGCAAGGGATGACTGTTGCGGCCCAAGAGGCGGGCGAGAAATCGCAAGCCGTTGCCGCGGCATCAGGACAGGCTAGTGGAAACGTACAGACTGTGGCATCCGCATCGGAAGAAATGGCCGCTTCAATTCAGGAAATATCCACTCAGGTAACCACATCTTCAACTATCGCAAATGATGCCGTAGAGGCCGCCCAGAATGCGACAGAACAGGTGCAAAGCCTTGTTCTAGCTTCACAAAAAATTGGTGATGTTGTCAGTCTAATCAATGACATTGCATCCCAAACCAACTTGCTTGCTTTGAATGCGACGATCGAAGCCGCTCGGGCAGGGGATGCCGGTAAAGGATTTGCGGTTGTCGCCTCCGAAGTTAAGAGCCTTGCTAGCCAAACGGCGAAAGCGACAGACGAGATTGCAAGTCAAATCTCCTCAATTCAAGGGGCGACAGGGGCGGCCGTTTCTGTAATTGAAGAAATTGCATCGACCGTTGGTAAAATCAGTGAAGTATCAAACGTTATAGCGGCGGCGGTGGAAGAGCAGGGAGCTGCCACCAATGAGATCAGCCGCAATGCTCAGGAAGCCGCGCGCGGTACGGAAGAGGTCAGCTCCAATATCATGGAAGTTAATAGCGCAACTAACGAAACCGGTAAATCTGCTGGTGAAGTTCTAACCGCTGCGAAAGGCCTCATGGAACAATCTGCAACCTTAAAAGGTGACATCAGCTCTTTCTTGAGTAATGTCAAATCAGCCTGATTTAAGTTCAGACTGACCTAAAAAATAAATGATGGCGGCTCCGGTTTAATAAATCACTCCGGAGCCGCTGACTTAACTAACAATGTTGATGTCATTCCGGCAGACTTTCATCCGGCCTGAATGGACTTTCAAAATCCTGATTATCAGCTTGAGTTTTAGACTGCCTATACCAATATTGAACTAGTTTCTCATTGTTTTCAATTTTTGGCAGGGCTAATGGGATGGCAGCAAAATCTGGTTTAAGTTATTTCACTTTTCTTGGCATTTGCCTATTCCCGTTGCTACTTGTTACGGGGACGAAAAATGTTGATGCCGAGGATAAAGCGGAAGCTCAAACCACAACTATTTCTCTCTGTGAATGGCATATAACCCATCGGTTCGCCAAGGAAGCAGTGCGAATAGCCTACCAGCGGATTGGTATTTCTCCTGAATTTGTTGAGCTTCCCTGTAGGCGTTCGTTGGTTGAAGCCAATGCCGGCGCTTTTGATGGAGAGGTCGGACGAATTTCGGGAATCCAAAAAATTTACCCAAGACTGATACCCATGGATAGTCCCACAGTCACCATCGAAGGGGTCGTCTTTACCAAATCCATTGATCGCGCAATTACTAAATGGCGGGATCTATCGGGGCTCAAAATAGGTATTATACGGGGAGAATTGTACGCTGAAGCAGGGACAGCCGGGTTGGGCCCGGAAGTCGTAAACTCCTACCATCAATTGTTAATTATGGTTGCAAAAGGACGTCTGGATGTTGGCGTTGTGATTAAACGGGACTTTGAAGTGGAAATCGGCGGCGGCCAGTTCGTTGGGCGAGGCCTCCATATCATTGGCGACCCAGTTTTTTCGGCGCCGCTTTTTCATTTGGTCCACGAAAATCATCGTGAGCGTATACCAAAGCTCAACGCTGTTTTTAAAGAAATGTGGGAAAGCGGAGAGACACGATCTATTCACCAAGAAACAATGCGCCGAATTGCCAGTCAAGCAGTCACACCCAAATGAAGGGCAAGCAGCAAGGCGACACAAACTTCTGTTTTACCCAAAAAAACAAAGAGGAAGAGAGTGCTGAATGTCATTTGGGAGGGTTGAAAATACTCTGATCTTAAGTAAAAATAATTGGTAGATCATCGAGGTTGGTTTTTATATTTCGTAAATATTATAAATAAGTTGTAGATTTATTCTGTAAGTCTAATATACCACATTCTGGATCGTCAGAAAAGCAATAAGCCAGAGATCAAAAACCCTTATTTGGAGAATGACATGAGTGCATCGGAAATTGCTGCTGTAAATAAGAAGTTCTGTGCATATGTCGCAAATGGCGACTTGGATCAGCTGATGACCCTTTATACGGAAGATGCTCGCTTTATCGCCCCCAATGCGGATTTTTTTCAAGGTCGCGATGAAATCAAAGGTTTTTTCCAGGCTGTGCTTGATATGGGCATTAAAGAGGTAGGGCTCAGTACAAACGAAGTCGATCTACAAGGAGACACCGCCATAGAAGTTGGGACATATGAGCTGTTGGTTGATGGTGGCGCCCAAGCTGACCATGGCAAGTTTATGGTTGTCTGGAAAAAGACCAGCGGGGAATGGCAATTGCATCGCGACATGATCAATACCAGCACGCCGGCTCCTGAATAAAACATGCCAAATTCTTTGTTCCAGTTTGTTTTAATGACACTTAAATATGAACGGTAGTATTTCAAAGGACTGCGTTTTGTGCTGTGGGAGATTGACGATTTGGCGCCCGCAAACAAGGAAGCATGGGCCTCATTCTGTCTCTCTTCAACCAGATTTGGTTTGTAAGGGCCTACTTTTCCTTGCAGCCATCAACAGATGCATTGAATTGCTCAAGAAATTTGGGGGCATGGTTCAAGTATTTGTTGGAGAAGTAGACACCAACAGGATGAGTCTTGATCACATAGATCTCGAAATCTGATGGATCAAGTCCGGTATTAGTAAATGCTTTTGTTAATTCCCTGCCATTATCCAAACCAACATCAATGCGGCCGATACTCAGCAGTTCCAGTACATTTTCAGATTTGTATCTTTTGATAATACTTCCCGTCGCTTCGAGTTTCTCCAGTTTATTCTTCAGCCATTTAAGTAGGCCGCTCCCATGAACGGCAGAAAATATGCGCTCGAAAAAATCTGGGTCAGACGGATCAATGCCACTATTCTTCCGTACTACATACATCCAGTTGATACTAAAAAATGGTGCTGACAGGGTCGCATATTTATCTCGGGCATTGCTATGTACCGCCAGAAAAAAGCCGTCATATATCCCTTGTTTCGTTGACCGTTGCGCTCGCTCCCATGGAACCGCTTCAATCTGAAATTTTTTCCCCATCTTGTTAAGGGCACAAGTAATGAATTTAGTATGTGCATTTGCGCGGGTCGTTTCTGCGGCCAGCCTAACAGGGTGATCTGCGCGAGCTGGCGTTGAGATCAATAATTGGGCCAATGCTATAGAAGAGAATAGAAATACGACGATAATAAATCTGATATGACCTACCTAAAAACACAAACATCTCCAAATTCTGAGAAGATAGGAGAGGCTAGACTGTTTTATTTACTACATTAAACAATACATATTTTAGTTAATTAGCATAATGTGTATATAGGCGCAATTGTATATCTAATATTAAACAGTTTCATCGGTTGGGAAATAGTTCAAAAGTTCAATGCTAGTCGACAAATCTACTAACAATTTCTTTGATTTTACCGCTTTTCTTTAGTCTATATATTTCAGTGTCAAATTTGATTGAAAAATCCTTTTTAAAGGGAAAATTCTTTTCGTCATTAATGTCGGTATATCCTAAATACCCATCATTACTGGAAATTATAATGGCTTCTTTCAGGA
>Ga0105358_10001583_pt1 | contig 12126 bp, 8 predicted proteins | sample GOMGulsemesocosm_5_FD_83509 | JGI IMG/M metagenome (GOLD analysis project Ga0105358, IMG submission 83509) | Methane-oxidizing microbial communities from mesocosms in the Gulf of Mexico - GOM15C Gulf of Mexico | ecosystem: Environmental > Aquatic > Marine > Cold seeps | place: Gulf of Mexico...
GCAAAACCTACTACAGGAGATATGGATGTCGCACTGTCATGCTCATACAACGCATGAGGCCTACCATGATAATGATAACTTCCATCCGGTTGCGAATGGGCATTATGGGTATCAACCCTAAAACCATTTGCAACAAACATTGGGTCATATCGCCATAGTTGATTCATGTCATTACACCCTATTTTACCATCGCCAACCCCAAAACAAGCTGCGGCTAGTAAATCGACCTTAACGCCATTAAGTAATATCGCATTGTCTACCATTAAACTAATATTGGTATTTTGCGCTGCATTACTTGGCGTGGCTGTCATTTCAAAGGTTATGTCCTGGGAACTAACATCGTTAGGAAAAGATTGACTACCATCGTTAAAATCATGATTGGGAATATTATTCGTTTGGAAAATACATTTGCCACTTTGAAGTAAAATACTTAAATCACCGTTAAATACTTTACTGTTATTAACATCGAGTACTGATGATTGATAGCTCTCTACATAATCAGCACAATTTGCACTACGATTAATTAAGGTTGCATTGGTGATATCTATCGGCGAAGCACTTTGCTCATTCCTTATAATTTTTGCTTGCAATGATAAATCAGTAACAAGCGATGTTGTATCGCTATTACCTAGCAATAAATCATTCGTTTCACCAAGGTCGTTATTAACTTGATATAACTCTTGTGATCCATCACTAAACTCAATTAATTTATGAGTTTGGTCTCGCACTGTCCAGCCGATAACATCATCACTTTCAAATTCAGAATAGTTAACTTGTCGCAACCCTGTACCACTTTGTTCCAATAAGCTTAGGAAACTGTAACTATCATTAAGTTGCGTTATTGTGCCACCAACAAAATGGCTAAACGTTGCATAAAAATCGCTACTATTTATTAATGCACTTTCTCGAACATTTAAGCGTTCGACGCCTTTGCCAGATACAACCATAGGTACCCGAATACCACCTTCATATAAAGAGCCTTTACTATGCGCTTTACTATAAACATTCGCATCTATCACACTGGTAGGTGTACCGTTATCACCAATGTAAACAATTAAGGTATTGTCACGTTCTGCTGTAGGCAATGAATCAATTAAACGCCCTATTTCACTGTCCATCGCTTCTATCGCAGCTAGATAATATTCACGTTTATTTGCGGTAATATCAGCCTCAATTCCTGTTAAGTAGTCACGACTGTGTAGTTCTGAGGGCGGTAAATGAAAAGGAGAATGCGGAGCAACATAAGCAAGCCACAAAAACCAAGGTTGCTGTTGTTGATTTTGTAATGCTAGCCAGTCTATCGCCAAATCCGTTATTTTACTGGTGTGATATTCCGTACTTGTACTATTTGTACCATCTTCTGTTAATTCCCAACTATAATAATCATCCAAAGTCCCTTTAATAGTTCCTGCGTAGTAATCAACGCCACTATCAGTAGGGTGGCTCAACTCAGGATTAGCACCACCCAAATGCCACTTACCTATTACCGCAGTTTGATAATCACTACTTTGTGACAGTGATTTTATATAGCGTTGTAACGTTTGTGTACTGGTGTTCATAATTGCAGGTACAAAACTAATACCACTGTTGATGCCATGTTGACCGGTGATCAAAGTACCGCGTGTAGTGGTACATGCAGGGGTTGCCCAAACATTATCAAAAACAATACCTTGCTCTGCAAGGGTATTAATTGTTGGTGTTGATGGCAAATCTGAAGAATACGAATACTGTGCCGAGGCATCTAAGCCTTGGTCATCAGCAATAATTAATAAAATGTTAGGTTTTCCTGCAGAGCTATTATCCGTATTATCCACCACAACAGTCGTTTGCTCACTAGTAACAACTTCAGTAAAATTATTACCGTCGGTGTAACTCACTTGTGCCGAAATTGTATAGCCTATATCTTCTGAAATTATTGTATAACTGGATGTAATGGCATTCGTAATAGCTTCTGCAGTGCCGTTAAGTGTTTTTTGCCATTGATAATCAAACGTCCCTAAACCATCGGCATCAGCTAAGGTATTGTTTAAGGTGAGTACTTGATCAACCTTTGCAATTCCAGAAATAGTTATTGCCCCTGTTGGGCTACTATTTTGTATAACAGGTGTTGTAGGTGTTGGTGTTGCATCATTTGAACCACCAGAGCCGCCGCAAGCAGAGTTGATAATGGTTATCAACAAAAGGATTATATATTTATTCATCTTATACCTTGGTATCTAGTGATTAAATTAGTAAATAATTAAAATGTATTTTCACGCTCTTTGAATAATACGCTGTCTTTAATTTTAGTCATCGGTTTATAAAAACAAAAGAGTCGTCATAACAATTAATTTTAAAAGAAAGGTCGCTCTTAATTGACAATATCTCCAATAAAGTGAACAAATCACACAGCCACTATGAATGAGGAGTACAACCATTTCACAATGATTTCACATGCAGACCTGTAACCTTGTATTTAACTTAACGAGGAACAATTCATGCTAAATAAATATCCAAAAACCAAAATCACCTTAATCAGCCTATTGAGCTTGATTACCATATTAGTGGCTTTTGTCTTTTGGTTAAGGAGCCTTATTCCTGCTAATACTAATCCTCAAGACCTTACGATAACCCAACCCCAAGAACTTGTTTATCTATCACAAGGCGTAAAAGAACAGCGTGGAAAAATACTTGCCGTGGTAACCAGTACCGACGTTATGGGCGCTAGTGGCAAAGATACTGGATATGAATTAACTGAATTGGCTCGCGCCTATTATGTTTTTAAAGCTAATGGTTTTGATGTTGATATTGCTAGTCCTAAAGGTGGTAAACCGCCTGTGGTTATAGATGACGATGATATGGGCAAGTTCGATTATGCTTTTTTAAACGATACAGTTGCGCAAGAAAAAGTCGATAATAGTATTGCCATGGTCGATGTAGATACGAGTCAATACAAAGCTGTTTATTTCGTTGGTGGCAAAGGCGCGATGTTTGACTTTCCAGAAAACACAGCGATCAAATCCTTAGTGAGTAATTATTATCAAGCGGGCAAAGTGGTTGGGGCGGTATGTCATGGCCCTGCGGCTTTGGTCAATGTCACCTTAGATGATGGCACCTCATTATTAGCCAACAAAACAGTGGTCAGCTTTACTAACGAAGAAGAGTTCTTACTCATCCCTGATGCTAAAGAAGTTTTTGGCTTCTTATTACAAGATAAATTAATTGAGCAGGGAGCAAACTTTGATACCGGTTACGTGTATTTAGACAACATGGTTCAAGATGGTAATTTGGTCACGGGGCAAAACCCTTGGTCTGTATGGTCAGTTGCAGAAGCTATGATTGAACAATTAGGTTACCTCCCAGTTAAACGTCAGAATACTGCTGAAGAAAATACTATCGACATATTAATAGCTTATGAAGACAAAGGCATTCAACAAGCAAAAACGAAAATAGCATCGATGTTAACCAATGATGAGCAGTCGTTTGATAGAATTTTACTTGTTGTACACACTATGGTTTATGCAATGCAATGGGAGGTTGGCAAATCTATTGATGTGTTACGCTTACTTTCTTTTGCTGATAATGATTAATGTTTACCACTCCCAATCAGACTCACAATAAATTAAATGCGCTTTGGGCTCGGCACCTAAATTAAGCTTTTCGCCATTAATGGTACCTCGGTATTTCGCAAGACGCTGGTCATCAGCTTGCTGCCACTGTCGCGGTAAGTTTTGTTTAAAGTCTTTTAAAACATTGATTGCTTGTTGTGTTTCACCTTTTTCATAAAAAGCACGGGCAAGGAAACTCGCTTGTAAACGTGTAGTGACCTTGTCGTCGGCCATATTAATCACGGCGTCATAATCCCCCCGCTCAAGATGAATACGCATAATTGAATAACTGCTGTAACCAAATGTCGTTGGCATTTGGTACTGCTCATTAATATTTTTAGCTTGATTCAATTGTTGTAATGCTAAATCAAAATGTCCTAATTCAGTATTCGCCCAACCTAAAAACACCAGAGCGTTAGCTGTCATGATCATGCCAGGTTCGGTTTCAATAAAACGCTCTAGCTGATCAACCGCTGTAAGCAATTTTTGTTCATTTTTACCATGCCCTCCTAATGCCCTTTGATCTAAGCCTTGGTCTAAATTAGCAAAAGCTAAATAAAAATCACTGTTCACAATAAGGGGCTTAACATTCAATGCAACAGCAATAGTTTTAGCTTCACTAAAATACTGACTTGCCGCAATTCCATCATGTAATTGCATTTGATAAAAACCTGAATAAATAAGTGCCATCGCCAATTCATAAGGCTGTTGAAGCTCACGATACAAACTCAACGCTTGTTTTAAGGCTGGCTCACGAACATTTAGTGCAAAAGTATAGTTTTGAGCAATAGCAAATTGACTGGCAGCGATCATACTTTGGTCGCCCAATTGTTGATAAAAATTTAGTGCTTTAAGTAAATATTGTTGGTTGTTTTGCAAATCATTATCTGGATTAACTTCCAACCCAACATTGGTTGGGTTTCCTAAATAAAAAAGCTTGTCCGCTTCAATACCTAAATCATTTTTTAAACCAAACAGTCGGTCAGCCTTTGTTCGCCATTGATGATGTTCAGGCCAATCCATTTTTTGCCAAGCAATTTTGGCTTTTAAGCGGTAACTTAACGCCATTTGTTTGCTATCAACAGCAAACTCCGCTTTTTCTACCGCACGATTAACTTGAATACTAAGGTCATTGTCACCACGACGAAAAGCTAATTCAGCGCGCCAATATTGAACAAAAGCGTCTAAACTAGGATCTTCTGCAATAAATTCAGCTGGAATTTGAGAAAATAATAGTTCTGTCTCTGACCAATCACCTAGTGCATAGTGACTTCGCGCAAGATAAGCTCGCGTCCATTGACTTGTATCATTGAGTGTTAACGAAGCCTGAAAGTATTTTTTTGCTTCTTTTGCTCCTTCCTTTTGTAACGCTTGCATACCCTCAGCCAATGCCAGCGCCGCAATAGGGTTTTCATCTGGCAGTGTTTCTTTAGTATTCTCAGGTAATAATAAATGCAACAATTGTTGCCTAATAGAGCGAGCTGCACTCGGCAAAGAAGGGTAACTCATGCTGCCCTGCTGTGTTTTGCCATTGGCATGAATTAATTGAAAATCGAGCACTTGCTGCTGTTTATGAATACGAACACTAGCGAATAGTGCGACCTGAATTTGATGTTCTTTGAGTAAGCTACGTATATGCACCGGCAAGGTTGGCCAAGATAACTGGGCTTCTAGTAAAAATGCGTTAGCGATTGCAGGTGGAGTTATTTTGAGCTGGTTATTTCTTTGCATATCAATAGCCAACATGTCGGCAAGACCAAGCTCCAACCACGCCATAGCAGGATCATCAGTAGCATTAATGAAAGGCAAAACTAATAAAGATTGCGCTTCATTATTGATGACTGTAGTTGGCTCTTTGTTTGACCGTATATTTTCACTTGAACTAAAAAAATAACCAATAGCCACAACAATAAATAAACACACTAAACCGATAAGCATTTTTGGGCTAGTATGAGAATTCTGTGTAGATAAAGACTCGATATGGGAATTATCGGTAGCTTCAGTATTTACGTTGTTTGTACTAGAATGATCAATTGGTTTATTTTCGTCGACATCTATTAATTCACATACCCATTGATAACCCCTTTGTGGGTAGGTTTTAACAAAAGAAGAGTTCTTTGCGGTATCACCTAACGCGGTACGTAGCTCTCGTATACTTTGTGTTAACGAATTTTCTCGATAGTCGCCATGTTGCCACAACTCACTTAATAACTCTTCTTTACTGACAACACGCTCTCGATGAGCAATTAAATAAGCAAGTAAATTAGCGACTTTATGACGCAACTGTATTTCTTGTTGTGAACCAGTATTTCGTTCAACAATCAAACTGCCTGAGCTGACATCAAAGTAAAATTGTGAAAATTGACAATTAAGCATTCTTTCTACTTGTTAACTAACTGCTAAAAGAAACTATATTCTACTCGAACAATACCACAAATAACAATTTAAGCGTCTTGACCGAAAAACATAACCATATGTTTTAAATAGACAAATAAAAATATCATAAAGATTTTATTTCGATTTCATCTAGGTTTGATAACTCATTTATAAATATTCAGTATAACTAATGTCATCTAGTCACTCACAGAGTTTTAATGATGGAACAAATGATTCAAACCGCTTTGCAAGGTGGGCAACATTCTTTTTTTATTGTTGTTGCAGTTTTTGCAACTGGCCTATTAACCAGTTTAACGCCTTGCGTTTATCCAATGTTACCAATCACAGTTTCAGTAATTGGTAGTCAAACCAAAACAAAATTACAGGGATTAGCCTTTTCATTAATTTATGTTTTTGGTTTGGCAATGGTCTATGCAGCTTTGGGTATTGTAGCCGCAAGCACGGGGCAACTATTTGGCAGTATTGCTAGTCATCCAGCAACATTAATTTTTGTTGCTCTTTTTTGTCTATGTATGGCCATGTGGATTTTAGGCTGGTTAAAACTACCAAACATCATGGTTAACCATCAAATAAAAACCCGCTCAGTACCACTCAATATTTTTGTTACTGGCTGCTTATCAGGACTAATAATGGCGCCCTGCACCTCGCCAGTTCTCGGAATGCTTCTAATGTATGTCGCTTCTTCGGGTGACCAATATTGGGCAGCATTATTAATGTTCGTTTTTGCTTTTGGCATGAGTGCATTACTGATATTAGCAGGCAGCATAAGTGGCTTATTAACCTCCCTTCCACGCTCTGGTACTTGGCTTAATATCAGTAAATGGCTGATGGCGGCGATGATGACAGGCATAGCAATTTATTTAATTTTACAAACACTTTAGGAGAAACCATGAAACATTTATTCAAAACTTACTTATCAGTCGCCGCAATATCATTAAGTTTGATTGCACTTAACCTTAACGCCAAGACGTTAAAAATAGGAGACAGTGCACCTGATTTCACAGCAACAACAATTAACGGAGAACATATAAAACTAAGTGAACTAAAAGGTATCAAACCCGTGTATTTAAAATTTTGGGCAACATGGTGTAGCTATTGTAAAGCAGAGCTTCCCCACCTGCAGAGTATTTATGATCAATATGGTGATGACATCGAAGTTATTGCAATCAATGTTGGCATTAATGACTCTATTACCAATATAGCAAAACTCTATGGCGAAAACGGCTATAAGTTACCCACTGTTTTTGACCAAGAAGGTAAATTAACCAACCGTTTTGGTGTTATAGGAACTCCTCACCATATCTTAATCGACCGTGATGGCAAAATTGCCTATCGCACTTTTTTAGCAACAGACCATTTAGACCAGCAAATAGAAGATTGGTCACATCAACAGCCGCCTACTAATAACCAGGTAACAACTAACACTAACAACATTGACATGAGAGAGACAAAATGAGAAATATATTAAACCTAATAGCCATCATTAGTTTTTCCTCTTTTTTATTTTCAACACAAGCGGCAACCTTGGCAGAAGAAATAATTAATTTTCCTGAGATGATAGAAAAACACGTAGTTGTCGATAAGTCTAAGATCACCCATTTAGTTTTTATCGATTTATGGAGAAGTTATGGGGGACAAGGTGATGAAAACTTAGTTGCCAAATTACCCCACAGCTTTTTAGGTGATAGTCAACAAATTTGGCTGCAGCCCGAAATTAACGTTACTCAAGCGCAGCTGTCTGAGTTCCAAAAGTACTTTCCTAAAGTAACACCATTGATTTTAGATCGCGGCTCAAAAATATCGCAAAAATTCACCGTTTGGCAGTCTCCTTATCATGTATTACTTAAAAATAATAAACAGTTATTTTCGGGTGATAAAAAGGCACTCGTTCGCTTTATGGCCAACAAATACCCACAAGATAAGTTAGCAGTTAGTGAGCTAAATAAGTTGCTAGATGCTCCATCTCTAACCGTGGTTAAGAAAATAGCCAAAAAAACTAACAAAGACGAATTAAAGAAGCCGATGCCTGGAGATAATGCTCCTCACTTTTCAACACTATCAATGCAGGGAGAGCTTATTACTCTGTTAAAAACACTCAAAAACGTGGGTATAGACAAACCGCTTAGCATTATATTTATGGATTCACTCTGTCCGATGCCGCATTATCCTGGCTGCCAGAAAAAATTCGCGCAACTTAATGAGCTAGTTAAAAACAATAGCGATCGACAGTGGTTGGGCATTATCAGCTCTTTTTATGTAAATGAAGACTCAGCAAGACAATTTTCAAAGAGATTCGCTCTTAAAGTCCCACTTATTTTTGACCAAGGTAACGCCATTTTTAAAGCTTATGATATTTATGCAACCCCCTATCAAGTTGATGTAAATAGTGATGGCATAATTACAACTCGCACAGACCAAATGCACTAGGAGCAATGAAGTGGATACTAAAAAGGACAAACTCACTAGAAGCCTGCATTGGGGGTTTGCGTTTTTTTGTTTTGGTCATGCTTACTATTGGTTTTATAATGACCAATACCAAATTTTCGCCGTATTTATACTATTTCCATAAATCACTGATCGTAATTTTCAGTCTATTCATAGACTTAAGGATATATTGGCGAATAGCTCACCCTTGGCGAACATCGACCATTAAAAATAAAAATGAGGCACTAGCACGAACCACACACAGGCTATTAATAGTGTTTCTCTGCATCATGCCAATAACTGGATTGTTAAATAGCGGTTTCAGTGGCTTTAGTGTGCATTTTTTTGATCTTATTCTTATTCCCGAGAATACAGACGCCGCAGGTAATAATGAACCATTCAACATAACTATTTATGAAACGGCCAAGCTTGTGCATAAACTATTGGCGTATTTCTTTACACTGCTTATTTTCTTACATATTGTTGCTGCTCTAAAGCACCATTTTGTTAACAAAGATAATACTTTAAGAAATATGTTGAAGGGAAAATAATGAGTAAGTAAAACGCAAAGTATTGGATCAGCGTTTTGATGTAATACTTTGCAACATTTAAGCGCTGTTTTTTTCGACGAATATATTATTTAACACGATAAAGTACCAAGCTAAATTTTTCCATTCACTCTAGACTAAGTTCTGTTGAACTAATAAAAGCAGAAGAGTGTGATTATGGGAATTTCTCGACGTCGATTTTTAAGCCTATCAGTATCCGCTGGCGCTATGTTGATGACCATTAACATGCCAGTATTTGCAAAAAAAACCAAACAAAACACTGAATTAGCAGAGCAAAACTGGTCTGTTTATCTCCATATAAATCCTGACAACTCTATTGTTATTGCATCCCCAGTACAAGATATGGGACAACACATGAAAACCACTGGCGCGATGATGATCGCCGAAGAGTTGGATGCTGATTGGTCGCTCGTTTCATGCATTGCCGCTAAGACTTATCTTGAGAAATCTAACGATGGCATAAAATATAAATATGCAGATATGGATACAGGTGGTAGCCATGCCGTGCGTCGTAACTGGGATTTTCTCCGACAAGCAGGAGCAACTGCAAGACAGATGCTTATATCAGCGGCTGCACTTCATTGGCAATGCCCAGAATCACAACTAAGCACCGCACAAAGTCATGTTTATAGAAAAAATACCAATCAAAAAATTAGTTACGGTGAACTCGCCATTAAAGCAACAACTCTCCCTTTACCCGATGGAGAGCTTAAATTAAAAGACAAAGCAGACTACAAAATATTTGGTCAGGATATCACCACCGTTGATATCGATGAAATAATCACAGGTGCTCCATTATTTGGGTTAGACATGGAAATGCCTGATATGGTTTATGCTGTGATCGAGCGTTGTCCATATTTTCACGGAGAAATAGAATCTTATGATGATAAGAAAACGCTTGCTATAAAGGGCGTTATAAAAACAGTTAAGATTGACAAAGTTATTGAAAGTGATGGCATCAAAGAAATAGCTGCAGGTATTGCTGTCATCGCGACAAATTATTGGGCAGCGGCTCAAGGACGCAAAGCGCTAGAAATCGCATGGCAACAAGGCCCTTGGGCCAATGAAAGTTCACAATCATTGATGAATGATTTTGAAAAATTCTGCTTAGGTGATGAAGAAGGCAATAACCGAATAAACACTGGTAATATCACTAAAGCTTTCGAAGACTCAACACAGATTTTAGACCAATGCTATCAAGTTCCATTACTTGCACATGCCTGTATGGAACCTTTTAATGCCATTGCTCACTTGCAAGGTAACAAAGCCAAAATAATTACAGGGCATCAATTTCCCACTCGAGTTGCCAACTCCGTGGCACAATACACTGGTCTGGATCCATTGAATGTAGAAGTTATCGCGACACGCGCGGGTGGAGGTTTTGGCAGGCGTTATTATAACGACTTTGTTATCGAAGCAGCTTTACTCGCAAAAGAAATAGATAAACCGGTCAAACTTGTTTGGACACGTGAAGATGAAATGATTCAAGATTATTTTGGTCAATCAACCTTTACTCGACTTCGTGCAGGAATTGACAAACAAGGAAAACTTATTGCTTGGCATCACCGCCAAGGCCAAATTGACGGAGGCTTACGTGAACAATGCTTTCCGTATCAACTAATAGAAAACTTCAAAGTTGATAGCTACAACCAAAAAGCCGGTACACCCACAGGTGCTTGGCGAGGTCCCGGTCATCTCCAATTTGCATTTGCCGTGGAAAGCATGTTGGATGAGGTGGCTCATGCAAATAATCAAGACCCGCTTACTCACCGTTTAGCACTTTTGGGAGAAGCTAAAGAATACCCTTACAAAGGTTATGGCGCGAAAGTTATCGACAGCGGTCGTATGGCTAAATGTTATCAAGAGGCTGCCAATCTAGCAAACTGGAAGAATAAACGCCCTAAAGGTGTTGGTCTTGGTTTAGCCGGTCACTTTACCTTTGGTACGTATGCCGCTTTTGTTGTTGAAGTGGATAGTCGAGCTGATGGTCCTATGAAAATAACCGGAATTTGGGGAGCAATAGATTGTGGACTTCCATTAAACCCAAACCATATTCGAAATCAAATGGAAGGCGGCTTTATCGATGGCTTAAATGTCGCGCTGTTTAATGATGCCAAGGTTAGTGGTGGCCGTGTTGTAAATGGAAATTTTGACCAACAACCTTGGATCAGAATGCTTGATACTCCTGCAAAATTTGAAGTAAGCATTATCGAAAATGATCACCCACCGGCTGGTGTAGGTGAACCACCGACAGCACCAGCACCGGCAGCATTAGCAAACGCTATTTATGCAGCTACAGGCAAACGAATTCGTAAACTACCTATTTCAATGGAGAGCTGAATTATGACTATTTCATTTACTGTTATTGGTATCGCTCACAAAGAGAATAAGAATAACGAGCAATTAGATATGCCTTTAATTATCATACTTACTGGGAACAGGAAACGAACCTGCAAGTTACCAACTTCAATGGAGAGCTAAATTATGACAATTTCATTTACTGTTAATGGTGTTGCTCACCAAGTGGACGAGCAATTAGATATGCCTTTATTATGGTATTTACGAGACAGTATTGATCTTAAAGGTACCAAATTTGGTTGTGGTATTGGCCAATGTGGTGCTTGTACTGTGCACTTAAATGGCCATGCAGTACGTTCTTGCTCAATCACGTTAGCCTCCCTTGATGGTCAAAAGATAAAGACTATTGAAGGATTATCAGATCGCGTTGAAAAGGCAGTGCAAACAGCTTGGAGAAATGTCGATGTACCGCAATGTGGTTACTGTCAAAGTGGACAAATTATGGCGGCAACGGCGTTACTAAAACAAAACCCCAGACCTACTGACGAAGACATTAATAACGTGATGACCAACATTTGTCGCTGTGGCACTTATGTTCGTATTCGCAAAGCAATTCACCAGGCAGCGGATTTGGCTTATGATGTTGGCTAGAGACTATGTACAGCAGCTACAATATTCGCTGGCATGCCAAAGGTGTAACTGTTTAATCAAGTTAATGACCAGGAGGTATAACAACTCCTGAATTGGGAATATGCCAAACATCGTTTTCAAAGTCGATGTTTCCTCCCATTTCAGCAACAACTACTCGGTCAATAATAGCCACGCCACGCTCGGCCATTTGCGCAAAGTTA
>Ga0105358_10001585_pt1 | contig 12123 bp, 15 predicted proteins | sample GOMGulsemesocosm_5_FD_83509 | JGI IMG/M metagenome (GOLD analysis project Ga0105358, IMG submission 83509) | Methane-oxidizing microbial communities from mesocosms in the Gulf of Mexico - GOM15C Gulf of Mexico | ecosystem: Environmental > Aquatic > Marine > Cold seeps | place: Gulf of Mexico...
ATTGGCATCTCGCCAGTCGTTCAGTTTTCCATTAAACCAAATAAACCCGTCACGGTCGGCGAAGGAGGAAGTATCCATTGTCATACACCTTGAGTTATAATATGTCGTATTTTCACACACAGAGTTCGATTATTTCGAATCTGCCCCTGTATTGGTAACATTATGAGAAATATAAGTCAACATGGCTGACATAAAATCAGGAACAAATCCCCTCTTCCTTAGAGAAGAAGAACTCAGACAATGTATCGAATTGCTTTTTTTCGCTTATAGGGACTTTACGGCGGGACCAGATGAGATTCTCAAAGAGTATAATTTTGGACGTGCCCATCACAGAGTGATTCACTTTATTGGTCGAAATCAAGGAATGACCGTATCAGAATTGCTCGACATTTTACGCATAACCAAACAAAGCCTCAGTAGAGTTCTGAATGCGTTGGTTGAGCGAGGATTTGTCGAACAGCGCCCGGGCGTCGTTGATAGACGACAAAGGCTTCTCTATTTAACAGAGGAGGGAAAACAACTTGAACAAAAAATAAGTGCTGTTCAACGAAACCAGGTTGCTAAAGCTTTCGTTCAGGCCGGCGGTGATGCGGTTGCAGGTTACCGAAAAGTACTCTCTGGTTTGATTAATGAAGAAGATCGAGAAAAAGCTCTTAGTCGAATTCTCGACAGATGAATAATTTGGTATATAGGATTTTGTATGCTTGATAATGCCCATCACATTCTGATTGTTGATGATGACGCACGGCTAGCTTCACTGCTAAAACAATATCTAAGTGATAGTAAATATCGAACAACGGTCGCAGAAAGCGCGGAAGCCGCTAGACAGAAAATGGCAGGATTATCCTTTGACTTAATTGTTTTGGACAGAATGATGCCGGGTGAAGACGGCCTTTCAATGGCATCAGCACTGCGAACCAGCACGTCAGAGAATAAAGATGTTCCCATATTGATGCTAACGGCAATGGCAGAACCCTCTGATCGGATTGACGGTTTAGAAGCAGGTGTGGATGATTATCTGACGAAACCGTTTGAGCCACGAGAGCTCTTGTTACGGATTGAAGCCATCCTTCGAAGGTCGGGCAAGGAAACTGTAACTAATATCTGTTTTGGTGACTTCGAGTTTAACATCACACGAGGTGAGCTTATAAAAAATGGAGATATTATTGCTCTGACAACAAGCGAACAAATTCTCTTAAAAACCCTAGCAATGACAGCTGGCGTTCCAATCTCAAGAGAGAAGCTCTCTCAATCCAGCGGTGCGCAAGGCCGTGCAATTGACGTGCAAATCACACGCCTGCGCAGGAAAATTGAAAGAGATCCTAAAATCCCGCAATATCTTCAAACTGTTCGTGGAGAAGGATATGTTCTTTGGGCGGATTAAAGCGATGAATCATAATTCCAACCAACGAGGGCTAGTATGATTAAGTTTCAAATTGGCATCGACATTCTGAAACGAATATTACCGCGTACTCTGTTTGGTCGCTCACTACTAATTGTCGTCCTCCCTATCATTATGTTGCAGGTCCTTGTGACCTATATCTTCTATGAACGGCATTGGGATAACGTCGCACGGCGACTAGCCCAAGGCGTATCAGGGGAAGTTGCCGCAGTCATTTCCCTGACAGATCGGTTTTCAGGAAAAGAGGCGGAAGCGTTAATTTTGGCTGTTGCTCGCGATCAAATGCGATTATCCGTAACTTTTGAACCCGACCAGAGCCTTTCGATTGCATCCCCTCCGCAATACGCATATAGCTTCCTGGAACAACACCTCGCTCGAGCCCTGAGAGAAAGCCTGCCTGGGCGTGCGTTTACTCTTAAGACCAATGATCTTTTGGAAAGTGTCATTGTACAAGTCCAGCTTCCAGATAATGTCCTTCAAGTGATCGTCCGAGACAAACGTCTTTTTTCAAGTACGACTTATATATTTGTAATGTGGATGATTGGGATTTCTTTAGCTCTCTTAGGGATTGCCATTGTCTTTTTACGCAATCAGATGAAACCCATCAAGCAACTTTCACTCGCGGCTGAAAAATTTGGAAAAGGGCACCAAGTAGAGGATTTTAAACCCAGCGGAGCACAAGAAATTCGCTTAGCCTCTCGCGCCTTTCATGAAATGAAACACCGGATCTCCCGACAAATTACACAACGAACAGAAATGCTTGCTGGGGTCAGTCATGACCTTCGCACTCCCCTTACCCGTATGAAACTCCAACTGGAGATGATGCCACAAGGAGATGCACGACGGAACCTACAAAGTGACGTTGAGGACATGAAGAATATGGTCGAAGGGTATTTGTCTTTTGCCAAAGGACAAGTTGCTGAAGCCGTTGCATCCGTTAATCTTGCAGATTTAATCAATGACGTTACTGATAATGCACGCCGGCAGGGCGTCAATATTTCCCTCTCCACACCAGATGCAATTCCAACCTCTATGCGACCCAACAGCATAAAACGATGTTTGACAAATTTGGTGGAGAACGCTCATCGGTATGCGCAAAATATAAGTATCAATGTACAATTGACTAACGATCAAATCATTGTCTGCGTGGATGATGATGGCCCAGGCATTCCGCGCGATAGACGCGTTGATGTATTCAAACCATTCTATAGACTTGATACATCACGAAACTCAGAAACTGGGGGAAGCGGTCTTGGTATGACTATAGCCCGTGATGTTGTCCACGGTCATGGCGGTCAAATAAGCCTTTCAGATTCCCCTATGGGCGGTTTGAGAGTTGAGCTCTTATTCCCTTGCTAATGAAATAGCCTAGGGTTTGAATTCACTAAATGTGACTTCTATTGCAGAAGTTGCCACTTGATCTGTCGCCGTTGCTTTGGACAGCGCTTCATTTGCCGCGGAAAGAACAAGGGGCACGGACAATAATGCTGTCGGCGGGTTGATCACTTTCTTTGCAATCTCAAATACCTTGATAATCTCTTCAGTGTAGACAGCATTAAGCTCGGTTAGCGCTGAATCTCGTATTTTAAAAACATCGAACGCAGAACTGGAGGCTTTGTAGGCCTCCTCCAGTTTATTCTTTTGTTCTTTGTATAGAGACGCTAAATCCGGCGGAGAGGGCATATGCTTATCTGCTGTGTCCTCATTTTCCTCGTCAGTCATTGTGTCCCTCTTTAATGTAAGCGCCCTCCAATAGGCACATCATGATCTGGTGTCACCAGCGAAATACGCCCTTCTTCATCACTAAAGCCAAGAACCAAAACTTCCGACATAACAGGCCCAATTTGGCGAGGCGGAAAATTTACAACTGCCGCAACCTTTTTCCCAACCAGAGTCTCAAGTGTGTATAAATCTGTAATTTGCGCAGAGGTTTTTTTAACGCCAATACCCTCACCAAAATCAATTTGCAATTTGAAAGCTGGTTTTCGAGCTTCTGGGAAATTTTCCGCTAAGATGATAATCCCCACTCGAATGTCTACTTTCAAGAAATCATCGAACACAATCTCACTCGTTTTACTCATTATTTTGCTCCTTTTCAGTAGATGCTAAAACAACAAGCCTCATTCAGCAATCATTCCCTATAAACGTATTACCCACCGGAGAATTTTTCGGCTGTTTCCACGATCTTGTTAAAGGATTTATTAACAGCTTCAGTGAGCATTTGAACCGAGACTGCATTTGTTGCAGTTATGGTTTCCGCTGTCGCACTGAAATTATCCACGGACAATTTCAAGTTATCAATATTCACCTGCAAATCAGGAACTTGTCCCGAAGGGATGTTAGCTTGACTAGAGCTTTCTTTTAACGACGCTTGAAAGCTAGATAAAGCAGATTTCAACATGGCCTGCTGGCCCACGACAATCTTTTGTAAATTTTCAGAAGCGCTTTTCGATATTGCTGTCATTGCAGCAATATTTTCGCCTTGCCCAATTGTCATTGGTGTTAAATCAGGAAGGATTAATTTTCCAGCTTCCACTGGAGCCTCTCCCACTGGCGCCGCCCGAGTAGATGACTGCTCCGCAGCTGTTGGCTCACTTAAAGGCTCTGCCTCGAGTGGTTCTGATGTTTCACTTCCCATAAATACGCTCCTTCAATAAGGAGGTATATAATCAACAAAACACAACTTTAAAGTGTTTAAATTTAATTCACCCTAATTCACGTGACCTTTTAGCCGCCGCAGCAACTGTTTTTGTCATAAGACTGTTTAAACCATCCTGCCCCATAAGCACGTCCAACCCCGCGGCTGTTGTACCATTGGGGCTAGTTACGTTTTTACGAAGCTGTGCGATATCAATATCAGATTGGAGCGCAAGTTCCCCAGCGCCAGCAACGGTTACTTTAGCCAGAGTAACTGCTAACTCTTCGGGTAAACCTTCAGCAATCCCAGCAGCTGTCATCGCTTCGATCATGTGAAAGACATAGGCTGGTCCAGATCCAGAAAGCCCGGTAACGGCATCCATATGGATTTCATCATCTACCCAAGCGGCAACACCGATTGCGTTCATGAGCGTATCGCAAATTTCTCTTTGCTCGTCGCTCACGTGAGAGTTAGCACAAGAAACCAGCATGCCTTTTCGAATTGCCGCCGGAGTATTAGGCATCGTCCGAATGACAGCTGTATCAGCACCGAAATACTGCTCGAACAATGAAATGCGTGTACCAGCTGCAATCGAAAGGATCAGTGCCCCCTTTTCAGCATAGCGACGATACGTTGGAATTACATCTTCCATGACCTGAGGTTTCACGGCTAACACGACAACATCTGGTTGGTAGGTTTCCTCAATGAGCAAGGGAGATGAGAAAGCTCGACATCCTTTCATACGAGCGGCATCCAAATTTTTAGACACAGGATCCACAACGAAAATATCATTGGGTTTTACGTTCGTTTCAATCCACCCGCCAAGCATCGCCTGACCCATATTTCCACAACCGACAAGAAGAATTGACTTACTCATTTTCAGGCTTCACCCATCGTTTCAAACATTGCGGCTTCAATTGCTTCTTCTGGGGTACATCCTCCCCAAATGCAGAATTGGATAGCCGGATAAAATTTTTCTAACTCGCCCATACCAATTTCCACAAGATTTTTCACTTGTTTGCTAGTTACATCGAAGTTTTCGTTCAACAGTAAAGCATGGCGGTACAGAATCATTCCTTCTTCACGCCAAGTATCAAAGTGACCAACAAAAAGTTGCTCATTCATCCGAGCAAGAAGTTCATATATAGCGTCATACTTTTTTGCAGGGATCTTTAGATCATAAGCACACGAAAATTGAACAGCACCAATGTCAGATCTCCAGGAAAACCAAAGATGATACTGACACCAATCGCCTTCAACGCCTACTGTGAGCTCATTGCTTCCTTGGCGTTCAAATGCCCAATTATTGTCAGCAATAATGCTTTCCACAAGCTCAAGGGGATTATGGTCTTCAATTTCTTCTTGGGAAAAATCAATAGTCGTCATGATTAGACTCCTTTTCAGAAAACCCCTGCCATCCTGACATTTGCACGTAGGTGCCAAAACGCCAACGGTCATGGATTCTACTACAGGCTATATATGGTATCATTCGCATCTAAATACCGCATATATAGCGTAATCTTCCTTTTAACCAGAAGCAACCATGAATACGGGAACACTCCATATATGTTGTGGATAACCTTAATTCCCCAACCATAGCTTTATTAAAATGCAGACAGCAGGAACTAATTCTTTATTTTGGATTATTCAGCACTTTTTTTGCTAGAATTCGAAGCCTTATTAGTCGTTTTCGTCGCCTTTTTAGGCGCTGCGTCTTTCATAAGCTTCGCAATTTGTGCATTTTGTGTTTCGACAATATCAGTTAAGGAAACGACCATTGCTTTTACGGCATCAAATTCTTCACGGGGAACGAGGTCCATACTAGAGACCATTTTCTCTACCCGTTGATGGAATAGATTCTCCCACTCGGTTTTCACTCCCTGAGCAGTTCCAAGCGCACCAGAGGCCAATTTGGCAAGATCATCAAATACGCGGGAAGTCGTTTGCATGGGAAATACCTTTCTGAGAATTCAATAACTATGACTTTCAAGTCTAAAAAATGCAATCTCTATTGGGATAGAGCATCTTGCGATTTTCTACGCTAGGTTTATATAGTATCAATCATGACATTAATCACACAATTTCTTGCCCTATCATATCCGGAAATCGATCCGGTCCTTTTTCAGGTCGGCCCGTTCGCCATTCGCTGGTATGCACTCGCATATATAGCGGGACTGGTTATAGGCTGGCGAATGATGATTCATTTTGCCAAAAGCCCAGGCTCCTATATTACGCCGCAGCAAGCGGATGACTTTCTGGTATGGGCGACTGTGGGGGTAATGCTTGGTGGTCGACTTGGATATGTACTCTTTTACAAACCTGGCTACTATTTTGCAGATCCACTGGAAATTTTTATGGTTTGGCAAGGTGGCATGTCGTTCCATGGCGGTTTTCTAGGAGTTGTTACAGCCGCATATTTGTATGCCAGAAGAAATGGTATTCCACCCTTAGCTCTTGCGGATATGCTTTCAACTGTGGCGCCTATCGGTCTTTTCTTCGGTAGATTGGCCAATTTCATTAACGGAGAGCTTTTTGGCCGGGTATCGGATGTATCTTGGGCTATGGTTTTTCCAAATGGAGGCCCTCTTCCCCGCCACCCAAGCCAACTCTATGAAGCGTTGCTTGAAGGAGCACTTCTATTCGTTATCATTTTCCTTTTAAGAAAAAGCCGTTTTTCAAGCAAAGCGGGCATCCTTACAGGGACATTTTTAGTAGGCTATGCTGCTGCCAGAGGATTTGTTGAGCTGTTCAGACAACCTGATGCCCATCTCGGTTTTCTTGTGGGAGGAGCCACAATGGGGCAGTTATTATCCATCCCCATGATTTTGATCGGCCTTTATCTAATTCTCCGTCCCAATAGAAAAGCTGTATGACAGAACTATCTGACATTCTAAAAGAAAAAATAGCTGATACGGGCCCAATTTCCATATTTGAATTTATGGAAATGGCCCTTGCACACCCAAAATTTGGTTATTATCAAAAGACCGACCCTTTTGGGAAAAGTGGCGATTTTATTACGGCTCCAGAGATTAGTCAGATGTTTGGTGAATTAATTGGCTTGTGGTGCGTGGACTGCTGGGTGAAGCTGGGAGAACCCGCTCATTTTCATTTGATTGAATTGGGGCCCGGCAATGGAACTTTGATGAGTGATGCCCTTAGAAGCTCAGCACTAGCCCCTAAATTTCTTAAAGCTGTGAAAATACATATGGTGGAAACGAGTGACCGGCTGCAACGAATTCAAAGACAAAATTTATCGTCTTATGAAGTTCAGTGGCATTCTGAAATTCCGAAAATTGAAGACGGTCCACTCATCGTTATTGCTAACGAATTTTTTGATGCGCTCCCGATCCAGCAATTCGTGCATCATCAAGGAAATTGGTTTGAACGCCTCATAACCATTAAAGACAATTTTTTTTCTTATACCAAAGCGGAAAAAGCGACAGAAACAGGCCTTTTCAATTTTTCAGAAAACACTGTTTTTGAAGAAAAAGGTATTGCAGAAGTAAATCCTTTAGCCCGTAAAATTGTGTCTTGCCTTGCAACAATGATTTCAGCGCAAGGCGGCGCTGCGCTTTGCATTGACTACGGCCCTATGACATCGACTATGGGTGACAGCTTTCAAGCTGTTAAAAATCATAAATTTGTTGATGCCCTTCAAGCCCCAGGCTCTGCAGATCTTACGGCGCATGTTGATTTTGAAGTTTTATCAAATATTGCTGAAAATGAAGGCTGTACCCCTCTCTCCCTTTCTACTCAAGGGCGATTTCTGGAACGCTTGGGTATTGAAGCGAGGGTTTGGCAATTATCAAAAGATGCAAGCACCGAACAAAAAGAAAAAATTGCAAACGACTTGAAGCGCCTTGTCAGTACTCAGGAAATGGGAACACTTTTTAAAGCGCTGAGTTTCTATAACGGGATGCAAGAGCCGCCCTCAGGTTTTGGTGAATAAATGATCATAAGCAACGCATTTGACTCTTCGATTGTCAGCCATCAATTTTTCTCTAAAAAGGGTGGTGTTTCTTCAGGGATATACGCGAGCCTCAACTGCGGTGCAGGATCCTCAGACGATTCAGCCAAAGTGATTGAAAATAAAAAAATAGCGATGGGTATGATAGGGATTGAAGAGCACAACCTTGCGTCCCTTTACCAAATCCATAGTGCAGACGTCATAACAATTGCTTCAATAGATCAACTCCTTGAAAAACCCAAGGCAGATGCAATGGTCACCCGGCAAAAAGGCATCGCCTTAGGGATTTTGACCGCAGATTGTGTCCCAATTCTTTTCGCTGATACCAAAAACAAAGTTATTGGAGCAGCACATTCTGGCTGGAAAGGCACTCTTGGGAATATATCGGAAAATGTTATTGAAAACATGATTTCCTTGGGGGCTACCCGTGAAAGTATTCGTGCCGTCATTGGACCAGCTATTCAACAGTCGTCATACGAAGTAGGGCCTGATTTTCCGAAGGCTTTTATCGATGCAGATATCGCATTCAAGGAATTTTTCAAGCCCTCCATAAAAAATGGGCACCATATGTTCGATTTGACAGGTCTTGTTCAGCTTCAAATTGAGAGAGCAAAAATTATGTCTGTTGATCGAATTTTTAGAGATACTTGTGCAGAACAAAACCAATTTTTCAGTTACCGTAGAATGTGCAAAAATGGGGAAGCTGATTATGGGCGACAGCTGTCTGCGATTGCCCTAAAACCATAAAATCAACACATAAACTATTGCCTGTTTTGGCGTAACTAGGATAAATACAATGCCTCACATGGTGATATTCATTATTCTCTGTCTTTTAGGATTGCTGGCAACCTGTGCACTATAAATTGATTTCACATGTTTTACTTGCGGTAATTATTTCTACCCTAATATCGGCATGCCAACCCCTTGAAAGGCCATTCCAGCCAGAAGCCAAGGCACGTCTTCAAGCGACAGCAGGCCCCAGAGCCTCTCTCTACATCGCTCCAATAAATAATGGTAATGAAGAGATGAGCGCAATTTTAGCTAAGCTTCTTCAAGACCTCGGTATTGCTGCCTTTTCAGGTGAGGCACAACCAAATGTCTACCAAATAAAAAGCAGTATTTTTCTAAAAGAGGGTTCCAGTTTTATAACTTGGAGAGTTATTGATCCCTATGGGGCAGAAACACAGCTCGAGACGACACAGGAAATAGGCACGATTACCAATGGTCCTACTTTTTCTAGCCCCGACCTGAAACAAATTTTTCTTAAATCAGCCAGTGAAATCGATATCATGCTTGGTGGAGCAGGTACCAATTTTGCGTCCCTTGAGAAACCGGTATTATTTGTACCTATTGTCCAGAATGCACCGGGGGACGGCTCAGAAACACTTTCCGCAGCGATGCAAAGCCAATTTGTAAAATATGGCTTCGATGTCTTACCTGAACAATGGGGAGCAACATACTTCATTAAAGGGGAAGTCTCTTTAACTGAACCAAAAGGAAATTCTCAAATTGTCTCCATCCTCTGGAAGCTGGAACGACCTAATGGGGAATTTGTTGGAAAAGTAGAACAAAGAAACAGAATCAGGGCCGGTACTTTGAACGGACCATGGGGCCCGGTGGCAATAGCCGCGGCAAAAGGCGGCGCAAGGGGCATCCTAAAACTACTAAGACAAGTAGAACCGGGCTACTTTGGCAAGAAAAGCTAAAATAATACAGCACAAAGCCAATTTACAGCGTTAAAGGCGTTTACACAATTGAAGCTCCTTGTTAAGTTCCGCCCGTTATTGGAGGCAATAAAAATTGGCTCCAGATTTTTTTGTCGTTTGATTGAACCGAGCCCACATTTGGCTAGAGGACCGTTCACATGAAAGTGCTTACGGGGAACAGCAATCTCCCATTGGCTGAAGCTGTTACTGACTATCTAAAACTCTCCCTAACTAAAGCCTCCGTTCGTCGGTTTTCTGATCAGGAAGTTTTTGTTGAGATCGATGAGAATGTTCGTGGTGAAGATCTCTTTATCGTTCAATCCACCTCATTCCCGACCAACGACCATTTAATGGAACTCCTGGTCTGTATTGACGCACTGAAACGTGCTTCAGCAAAACGAATCACGGCCGTGATCCCTTATTTTGGTTATGCGAGACAAGATCGTAAGCCGGGCCCAAGAACACCGATCTCCGCAAAACTTGTTGCTAACTTGATTACAACAGCCGGCGCTGATCGCGTTTTGACCCTTGATCTTCATGCGGGTCAAATTCAGGGTTTCTTTGACATTCCGACTGATAACTTGTTCTCTGCCCCAATTTTGGTACCTGATATTGCAGAAAATTATGGTCGCGGCGAACAAATTACCATCGTCTCACCTGATGTTGGGGGTGTTGTTAGGGCTCGCGCTTTTGCTAAAAGGCTTGACGCCAACCTTGCAATCGTCGATAAGCGCCGTGAAAAAGCAGGCGTTTCAGAGGTTATGCATATTATTGGTGATGTAGAAGGCCAGACTTGTATTCTGGTTGACGACATTGTTGATAGTGCGGGCACTTTATGTAATGCAGCGGCCGCGTTGATGGAACATGGCGCAAAAAGCGTAACAGGCTATGTGACACATGGTGTCTTGTCTGGTGGTGCGATTGCGCGTATTAACGCATCTGCTTTGACCGAAATGGTGACAACAGACAGTATTTTAGCAACAGAAGCCTTTAAGGTTTCCAGCAAAATGCGCCAAATTACAATTGCCCCCTTAATCGGTGAGGCAATGCATAGAATTTCAACGGAAACATCTGTTTCCAGCCTGTGGTTGACTAATTAAGCAGGTTTTCCGGCGTGGGCACCCCTGGAGGCACACGTCATCCCAAACACCGGGAATATCCCGGTGTTGCTCGTTAATAGGAGAAGAATAATGAGCGAGAATGCAACATTGATTGCTGAGCCACGCGAACGGGTAGGAAAGGGGACCTCCCGTGCACTGCGTCTCGAAGGCCGTACCCCTGCGGTTATTTATGGTGACAAGAAAGAGCCAGTTACGATCTCTCTTGAAGCTAAAGAAGTTTCTAAAGCAATGCACACAGGTACATTTATGTCCACTGTGTACACTGTGCAAGTTGGCAAAACGAAGCATAACGTTATTCCCCGTGACCTACAGCTGCATCCTGTCAAGGATACGCCTGTACATGTGGATTTCCTTCGCGTTTCTGCCAAATCACAGATTGCTGTGAACGTGCCGGTACATTTCTTGAACGAAGAAGAATGTGTTGGTCTGACACGTGGTGGCATCCTGAACGTTGTTCGCCATGAAGTCGAATTGATGGTTCCTGCAGGAAACATCCCTGAAGCAATCGAAATTGACCTGACCAAATTCGACATTGGTTCCAGTATTCATATTTCAGATTTCGATCTGCCTAAGGGCGCAACACCAACGATCACTGATCGTGACTTCACTGTTGCAACAATTGCATCACCTGGTGGCTCAACTGAAGCTGCTGATGAAGAGGGCGAAGCTGCTGAAAGCGAAACCCCAGCATCTGAAGAATAAGATTGGATTGATCGATGATTTTGCTGGTTGGCCTCGGCAACCCTGGTAAGGGTTATGTTGATAACCGGCATAATTTTGGATTTATGGCGGTGGATGAGATCATCCGCCGCCATTCCTTTTCTCCCGGCAAAATTCGTTTTCAGGGAGTTGCTGCAGAAGGACGGATTGGGGCTGAAAAAATTCTCGCCTTAAAACCGACGACCTTTATGAACGAATCTGGCCGCTCTGTTGGAGAAGCCGTTCGTTTCTATAAAATTCCACCAGAAAATGTCATCGTCATCTATGACGAGCTCGATTTGCCTATGGGTAAAGTTCGGGTAAAAAAGGGCGGCGGCCATGGTGGAAACAATGGCATTCGATCTGTTGAAGCCCATCTGGGCAAAGAATTTTACCGCGTTCGGCTTGGCATTGGTCATCCCGGAGACAAGGCCCTCGTGTCAGGTCATGTATTGAAAGACTTTTCGAAAGCAGACAGAAAAGTTGCTGACACTATTATCGATAGCATCTCCCGCCACATTGAATTGATGACCAGCGGTCGAGATAGCGAATTTATGAACAAAGTAGCATTAGACACTGTTCCGCAGAGA
>Ga0105358_10001587_pt1 | contig 12116 bp, 11 predicted proteins | sample GOMGulsemesocosm_5_FD_83509 | JGI IMG/M metagenome (GOLD analysis project Ga0105358, IMG submission 83509) | Methane-oxidizing microbial communities from mesocosms in the Gulf of Mexico - GOM15C Gulf of Mexico | ecosystem: Environmental > Aquatic > Marine > Cold seeps | place: Gulf of Mexico...
AGCTTCTCGAAGCTTCATGATGATTTGTTCTGGTGTGAGACGTTTCTGTTTTCCCATGTGTTTTCTCCTTATTCACATATTTGAATAAGCCAAAAATACTAATATTTCATGCGGATCACATTTTGGGGGCTATGCCAGTTATTACATGTACGTTAATAGGTTGAGTCTTACCAAGTTTACTTTTTAGATTTGGAGAAGAGCCAATGTCGTTGACATGTAGATTGGTTTTTTCTGATTGTTGTGTCATGATGAGTCGCTTACTTTTATGTGAGGGGGTAGTTTATTCATTATGGCTAATAATCAAAAGATGCAGGTCGCTGGCTGCACTTACTTGTACTGCTGTGCTTTGGATTAAATCACCATTTGAAACTTTATGAGTTATGGAATTTTTTCCATTTTTTTGTTCACTAATTTCAGCTTCACCAGTAATGATATAAATAAGTGTGTTTTTGTTTATGTTCAGGTTTTTCCCAACTTTCAAATGTGCGATATCCATGATTGTGTGACTGTCAAACGTATCATTTTGCGATTTTTCTCCGCCATAAATCCGGGTCGTACCATCCAATTTAGGGGTATATGCTTTATAAGTTGCGCGTTGACCTTTTTCTTCTGGTAATGCCCAAACTTGCAGCATTCTGTTTTCTTGGTTGTCAGGGTTGATTTCGTCATGAGAGAAACCTTCTCCACCAGCACGTTGTACTTGAACATCACCAGCAACCAAATTTTTACCGTTTTCCATTGATCCTTTATGAGAGACGCGACCATCAATGATGATAGAAATCACATCAATTTCACTATGTGGATGCATACCTGATGAACCAAAAGGATTATATTGAGCATCTGCTAAATAAACCATATTGCCTAATCCTTCAAAAGCTTCGGCTTTTTTACGTTTACCAAAAACGCGGCTATCGGTTACAAGGCGCTGCTCTTTGATGCCCGCAAATCCGCCTAACGTTAGTGAGTCTCGTGATAATATTTTCATGATTTAATCCTCGTTTGTGTGGTTGATGAAATCATTCTATGGATTTAGTATTGTTTGATATATAGTCTAATTTTAAAAACATTATTCCAAATATGACAACAATAAGTCTGAGAGCCAAGATGAGAAAAACTACGGATTTGAATGACATGATGTTGTTTATTGCGGTGATTGATGCTGGAAGTTTTACTTTAGCCGCAGATCGCTTAAACATCCCAAAAGCGAATTTGAGCCGTAAAATTTCTCAATTGGAAGCGCGATTAGGCGTAACATTACTAGAACGCACGACGCGTTCACAACATATCACCGAAGCTGGAAAAAATTATTTAAAGCACTGTCGACGCATTCATCAGGAAGTCGATCTGGCGGAAGCTTCAATCGCCCAAATCTTAAATAAGGTTGAAGGCGACCTCAGAATAGGTTCATCTGTCGGAATGGGGCATGAAATTTTAAAACCTGTCTTGGGCTTATTCATGCGACAATATCCTTCGATCAATTTACAGCTAAACTTACTTAATCGACGGGTGGACCTTATAGAAGAAGGGTTTGATTTAGTTATCCGCATTGGTGCGCTTGAAGACTCACGTTTAATTGCCAAACGTTTAGGCCAAGTCAGTCGAAAAATATACGTAAGCCCAAATTATTTAAAACACCGTGGAAAAATCACGTCTATTGAACAACTGAGCCAGTATGATTTTCTACTGATGACTAACTTGCATAATGATGGACGGATCGTCTTGAATTCCGGTAAGCAGCAACAGACATTTCGCATCGTTCCTAAAATGTTAGTCGACGATTTTCTTATCCTTAAACAAATGGTGATAGAAGGTGTAGGAATTGCGATTATCCCCGATTACATGTGCCACCAAGAATTAAAAAGCGGTACTTTAATCCCTTTGTTTGAAGATTGGGGAATGCCAGATGTGGATGTATATGCTCTATACCCCAAGCACAGATTAAATATACCAAAAGTGAGAGCATTCTTAGAATATATCCAAAAGGTATTTAATGATAGGTTGTGATTATAACAGGCATTGTAAAGTTCATTGTTGCTACAGAGTCTTTTTAATAAGTAATGGGTAGTTGTCACCGATTGTTTCCCAGGAGAGATCACTAGTTCCAAAGATGTTTGAAGTTTAAAACGCCCCATACAACAGCACATACGGTTGTTATAGCTGGAACAGTGAATTCAACAAACCCAATTCGCAGGATTGTGAAAGCACGATATTTGTCTTTATAGTTTGAGTAGGTATCTATCAGTTCTTTTGATGTTTCTATAGCTTCTTTCACTAATACGTGGTTTTCAAAATCAACTCCGAGCCTTTTTAGGTGGTATTGAAGTTTTTCCAATTGTTTTTCATCCATGTTGGGAAGCTCAGGTATTTGTTGTTCAATTTCAAATACAATTTGACTAATGTGTTGGTTCCTATCCCTACCTGTTTCTAGTCTTTCAAATTTTTGATGTAATTGAGTGATGAGCGTCCATTGTTGTTTATCTGCAACCTTTAATCTCCAATGTTTAAATTCATCAAATGAAGCCCAATAGAAAGTAATAAAGTGGTATATGAGCATGGAGAGAAGAGAAAACTCAACTGCCTTTTGCGGGAGGTTGATTTTCAACCCACCTATTGGCACTTGACTTATTGAAATATTGAAGTGACCTACGCAAAAACATAGAAGAGAAAAAATTAGAAGGTTTCTTCTGAGGCGTAGGGTTTTATCTGTAAATGTAAATAAATCAAACATAAGGACCATAGAATTATATAATTAAGCTTAAGTATATATGATATTACAAAAAACAATTAATAATTGCTTTTGTTTCTACAAACAATCCGGAAACAATTAGTGACAGCTAGCTATTAAATATATTATAGGTTCTGGTCATGATTTTTTGATTAATCATTAACAAGGTCCCCTAGCACTTTCGTCAGTCGGTTCAAATGAGCAGTTATTTAACCTGCGACGGATAGCTCATTTCCATAATGAGGACATCTTTCCATACAAGTTTCGGGGGCGCATACGAAATTATCTTTCAAGTTTTAGGATTATATTAGTACGGGTACCGAGTGCATTTTTGCGTAATTTTTGTATGAGTTTTAAAATATAAATGAATTGAATTTTTTTTATTTAGAACTTATAAGGTGTCTCGTTTGGAATTTGGTGGATTATATGCCCAGTTCTTTTTGCAGTTTTTTTGTCAACTTAGCTTTGATGATGTCATAAGCATCATGGATATATTCTTTGATTTGTTCATCACTCATCACGCCTTCTTCTAGAACCTGAACCCATTGGGCGCGGGCAAGGTAAGGGGCGGGGATGATGCCGTCTTGCTGGCAGAGTATTTCATAAGATAATTCAGAACATTTAAAACTGATGCGTTGATATTCAGCTTTTTCATAAAGCGGCGCGATGGTAAATATTTTACCGCCGATTTTCCACACACTGGCACCACCCCATTGCACAACATGGGTGGTGGCTTTTAGTGATTTACAATAGTCATCAAACTCTTCGCGGGTCATCAGCCAAACAAAGTCCTTTGCATTTCTTCTTGTGCGTCAAGGAAGGGTTCTTCAAGGCTTTCAGGCAAGTTATAGATCGCCAAACCCGTGCCATACATGCCACGTTCTTTTTCAGGCCCGACCAATTCAAAGAATTGCGCGCCTTTTAAGCCTTCTTTTAATTCTTCATGACGTTTGGCAGGTAACATTGGATACCAGACCATAACAACACCATTTTGCCAGCGTTTATGTGCAAGCTTTGCAAGTCGGGCAATGGTATTATATTCGCCTTTGAGCTCATATGAAGGATCGATTAAAAGTGTGCCGGGTGATTTACGATCAGGCAGGTAATCGACCAAAAAATTCATCGCATTTTTATCAAGGATACGCAAGCGCTTATCAAATTCAAGGGCTTTGCGCAGTTCAATATATTCAGCAGGGTGAAGCTCGAACAAAACAGCACGATCATTGGGCTGCATCATTTGATGCATTAGGGCAGGGGAGCCGGGGTAGGTTTGACTTGTATGTTTTTCTTGAAAGTCAGCTATGGCACTTAGGTATAATTTTAAAGCATCTGTCTGTACGCCCTCTTTTGTGAATTTGGAAATACCATCTTTCCATTCACCAATTTTGCGGGCTTGTTCACCTGTTAAATCATATTGCCCGCGTCCTGCATGGCTATCGACATAAGTTACTAATTTCGCTTCATTGGCAAAATGTTTCAACAACAAGCATAAGGCCGTGTGTTTATGGACATCGGCGAAATTACCTGCGTGATAACCGTGTTGATAGCTCAGCATGGGATTTGATCTTTATTTTGATGGATGGAGTACACCGTCTACTTCAAGTGCCATCTTTTGTAAATGGTTGAGACGGCCTAAGCTTTCACAATTAAGCTTTTTACGGGTAAGTTCAATCTCATCAAGGTGTTTTTTCACACCGCGCAGACGGTTACTTGCAGCGGATTTCTTATCTTTTTTGACGTCATCTAACGCAAGTTTTAATTTTGATCTATAAAGAACGAAAGTTTGATACTCAATAGCCTGCATCTTATTATCCCCCTAAAATTTGATTGATAAAAGGCTACGCGATGGGGAGATAATATGTCAAAGAAAAAGGGCGTATGGATAAATTCCACACGCCCAAAATCTTTGTAACTGAAGGTGCCTTAATAACGCTTACGCGCCACAAGCAGCAACCATTGCTTCAGCAGCAAGCAATTCGCGCTCGGCTACTTTTTTAACAACATCGCTTTCCGCAGCTTGAAGGGCATCATTGGCCTTCTGCAAACGGGCTTCAGCATCGTCACGGTCAAGTTCTTCAACCGCGATAGCTTCCTCGGCAAGAACCGCACAACGGTCCTCAGAAACTTCAGCAAAACCGCCTACGACAAAAATGCTTTTGACAACTTTATCGTTTTCGTAGATGTCGATGATCCCCGGGCGAACCGTGGTCAACATAGGCGTGTGTCCGGGTAGGACACCGAAGTCGCCTTCGCCACCCGGAACCACAACCATTTCGACTTCTTCAGACAGAAGCAGCTTGGCCGGGGAAACGAGTTCGAACTGAACTTTATCAGTCATGGTATTGTCTCCTGGCAAAATTAACTTCAGTTTGATTAAGCGGCTTCAGCAGCCATTTTCTTAGCTTTTTCGAGGGCTTCGTCGATACCACCAACCATGTAGAACGCAGCTTCTGGTAAGTGATCATATTCACCAGCAACAATGCCTACAAATGCTTTGATTGTATCTTCGAGTTTCACGTATTTACCAGGCGAACCTGTGAAAATTTCTGCTACGTGGAAAGGCTGAGAAAGGAAACGTTGGATTTTACGGGCACGTGCCACCAACATTTTATCTTCTTCAGACAATTCGTCCATACCCAAGATCGCGATGATATCTTGCAAAGATTTGTATGTTTGCAAGATACGTTGAACTTCACGAGCTACTTTATAGTGTTCTTCACCAACAACGCGGGGCTCAAGCACACGAGATGTAGAATCCAATGGATCCACAGCAGGATAAATGCCGAGTTCAGCGATTGAACGGTTAAGTACTGTTGTTGCATCCAAGTGGGCGAAAGACGTGGCCGGAGCCGGATCTGTCAAATCATCCGCAGGAACGTAAATAGCTTGTACAGACGTAATGGAACCTTTTTTCGTAGAGGTAATACGCTCTTGAAGGTTACCCATTTCCGTTGCCAAAGTTGGCTGATAGCCCACCGCAGATGGGATACGACCCAAGAGCGCTGAAACTTCTGAACCAGCTTGTGTGAAGCGGAAGATGTTATCTACGAAGAAGAGAACGTCTTGTCCTTCTTCATCACGGAAATATTCAGCCAAAGTCAAACCAGTCAAGGCAACACGAGCACGCGCGCCAGGAGGTTCGTTCATTTGACCATAAACAAGTGCCGCTTTTGATTGATCTGTATCCAGCTGAATAACGCCAGACTCGATCATTTCATGGTAAAGATCGTTACCTTCACGGGTACGTTCACCAACACCAGCGAAAACAGAGAAACCACCGTGACCTTTCGCAATGTTGTTGATCAATTCCATGATAAGTACAGTTTTACCTACACCCGCACCACCGAACAATCCAACTTTACCACCTTTTGAATAAGGTGCGAGAAGATCGATGACTTTAATGCCTGTTTCTAAAACTTCAGAGTCCGTAGACTGATCAGCAAAAGAAGGGGCCAAACGGTGAATAGGTAAAGTACCTTTAGACGTAACCAATGGGCCACGTTCATCGATAGGTTCACCAATTACATTCAAGATACGACCCAAAGTTTCTGGTCCAACGGGAACAGAAATTGGTGCGCCTGTATCAAGCACGTCTTGCCCACGAACGAGACCGTCTGTGGTGTCCATTGCGATACAACGAACTGTATTTTCACCAAGGTGTTGAGAAACTTCTAACACCAAACGTTTGCCATGGTTGGTAATTTCCAAAGCAGACAGGATTTCTGGTAATTCATCACTGAACTGAACGTCGACAACGGCGCCCAATATCTGTGTTACTTTACCTGTATTTTTTTTGCTCATCGCAAAAAGCTCCTACTCGCAAATATTTGCATCTAACGGTTACAGCGCTTCCGCGCCGGAAATAATTTCGATCAGCTCACTTGTAATGGCAGCTTGACGTGCGCGGTTGTAAGTCAGTGTCAGGTTATTAAGCATGTCACCGGCGTTACGTGTCGCATTGTCCATAGCAGCCATACGTGCACCATTTTCAGAAGCGTAAGATTCCAACATGGCGCGGAAGATTTGTATCGAAAGGTTCCGTGGTAACAATTCTTCCAAGATGTCTTCTTCTGAAGGCTCGTATTCATACAAAGCTTTCAGTTCTTCATCTTCGCTCTCTTCTTCACTGCTTGTTTCTTTTGCAAGCGCAAATGGGATTACTTGAAGAGGTGTTACGACTTGTGTAATGGCAGATACAAATTTATTGTAAATGACGGTACAGACATCGATTTCGCCTTCTTCGAACATGGTCCGAATACGAAGAGCGATTTCATCTGAGTCTGAATATTGCGCACCAGACTTGGTCAAGTTTTCCATCGTATCGATGATATTATCTTCGAATTGACGGCGAACTTGATCGCGACTTTTACGCCCTAAGCACAAGACTTTTACGGATTTGCCTTCGCCTTCTAGCTCGGCAATTTTATTCCGTGTAAATCGGCCAATCGTTGCATTGAAACCACCGCATAAGCCCCGGTCAGATCCGACAACCACCAAAAGGTGTTTCTCGTTTTTACCGTTACCAGCGAGGAGTTCCGGAGCGCCATCAACACCGTCAAAGCTCTTAGCAAGAGCACTAACCATTGTTTCCATACGCTCAGCATAAGGTCGTGCATTTTCTGCGGAAAGCTGAGCTTTCCGCAGTTTGGCTGCAGCAACCATTTTCATAGCCGAAGTGATCTTCTGTGTCGATTTGACACTTGCGATCCTGATTTTTAGGTCCAGGAGGTTGGCCATATGCCGGGTCCTTTTTCTTCAACGATGAATGATTAAGCGAAAGACTTAGCGAAGTCCGTGAGGAATTTTTTAAGTTTTTCGGTGGTTTCACCGCTGAGGGCCTTTTCTTCACGAATAGTCGTGAGGATGTCAGAACCGTTAGCGCGAAGGTCATTCAACAAACCAGTTTCAAAGCGAGTCACATCACCAACAGCGATGGGGTCCAAGAAGCCGTTGACACCCGCAAAGATGGAGACAACTTGCTCTTCAACAGGGAACGGAGAGAATTGAGGCTGCTTGAGCAACTCAGTCAAACGCTCGCCACGTGCCAACAACTGCTGCGTCGAAGCATCCAAATCAGATGCGAACTGAGCAAAAGCTGCCATTTCACGATATTGAGCCAATTCCAACTTAACAGAACCCGCAACTTGTTTCATGGCTTTGATCTGTGCAGATGAACCTACACGAGACACTGACAAACCAACGTTCACAGCAGGACGAATGCCTTTGTAGAACAATTCAGTTTCCAAGAAGATCTGACCATCCGTAATCGAAATTACGTTTGTCGGAATAAATGCAGAAACGTCACCGCCTTGAGTTTCAATAACAGGCAAAGCTGTTAAAGAACCAGCACCCATGTCGTCAGACATTTTACAAGCGCGTTCAAGAAGACGAGAGTGCAAATAGAATACGTCACCAGGATAAGCTTCACGGCCCGGTGGGCGACGAAGAAGCAAAGACATTTGGCGATATGCAACCGCTTGCTTAGACAAATCATCATAACAAATCAATGCGTGCATTGCGTTGTCACGGAAATATTCACCCATTGCAGCGCCACAATAAGGAGCCAAGAATTGCATTGGTGCAGGTTCAGAAGCAGTCGCAGCTACAACGATAGAATATTCCATCGCGCCGTTTTCTTCTAGAACTTTAACCAATTGCGCAACAGTTGAACGTTTTTGACCAACAGCTACATAAATACAATAAAGCTTATCGCTTTCTGTTTTTGCATTGTCGTTAACGTTTTTCTGGTTGAGCATTGTATCCAGAAGGATGGCTGTTTTACCTGTTTGACGATCGCCAATTACCAACTCACGTTGGCCACGACCTACAGGGATCAAGCTATCAACAGCTTTCAAGCCAGTTTGGACAGGCTCATGGACTGATTTACGTGGGATAATCCCAGGTGCTTTCACTTCCATTAGCGTCATTTTAACGTCTTCAAGTGGGCCTTTGCCGTCGATCGGGTTACCCAGACCGTCAACAACGCGACCTAAAAGGCCACGGCCAGCCGGCACTTCAACGATGGCGCCAGTACGTTTGACTGTATCACCTTCTTTGATGCGACGGTCATCACCGAAAATAACGATACCAACATTGTCGGTTTCGAGATTCAGTGCCATACCTTTCAAACCACCAGGAAATTCAACCATTTCCCCAGCTTGAACGTTATCCAAACCATGTACGCGGGCGATACCATCACCTACGGACAACACTTGACCAACTTCAGCTACATCAGCTTCAGTTCCGAAATTTGCGATTTGATCTTTGAGAATCGCAGAAATCTCCGCGGCGCGGATTTCCATCACCCAGCCCCTTTCATGGTGAGTTGAAGGTGTTGCAACTTGGTTCGCAAGGAACTATCTACCATGCGCGAACCTACCTTGACGATTAAACCGCCAAGTAGTGCTGGATCCACCTTCTGTTCGACAGCGATATCACTGCCAATAGCTTCTTTTAAGGAAGCGCTTAACGATTCAGTCTGCTTTTGCGTCAATTTTTTAGCAGAAGTAACCTCAGCGGATACCTCGCCTTTATATTGAGCAAGAAGCGATTGAAAAGCATTAATAATGCCACCTAATTCAAAGAGACGTCGATTTTGTGCGACAACCCCAATGAAACGGTTCGTTAAATCTGAAATTTTTGCCTTTTCCATGACGGCAGTCATGGCACGGCCTTGTTCTTCACGTGCTATCACGGGACTTAAGATAAGGCGGCTTAAATCTTCGCTTTCGCTCAACATAGTGTTGAGGTCGGCTAGATCTTGTGCCACTTGATCAATCACATCGTTTTCTACCGCAAGCCCGAATAGAGCATTGGCATAACGACCTGCAAGTCCGCTTGCACTCTGTACTTTGGAAGCCACTTGGGACAGCCCTCGAATTCTTGTTCACCCGAAGGGATAAGCGAAACCCATCCCCGAACGAAAAAAAGTCTCAAACACATATCGATTTGATACGCAAATGAGTGGCCCCGTAATAACACACCGATGTAGGATGATGCAAGTAGGCATCTCGCACATGCGCAAAAATCCGAAAAGCTAGGTAATATAAGAACAAAATGAGATGTGGTCATACCAAAGGTGGGTATTTTTGCATTTGTATCTTTGCGAATCGGACCTAAGTGTAATTTTTATAAGAAGTCTTTTAAGGATCTGAAATGTAGCTTTCTTGTTCATAAAAAGCTATAGGGGTCGATGTCGACTTGTACTCGAACCGCGCGATGAAATGTCGTCTTTGCAAGCCAGTCTTTAATGATGGCTTGAATGGGGAGCGATTTATCTGTTTTTAAGAGCAAGCGACGTCGGTGTTTCCCTCTGATCATTGATAATGGGGCAGGGGCAGGGCCAAGTGCAAGTATCCCTTTGCCATGGGGGGATGTGCGACCCAAAGCATTGGCCGTATCATCAACCAAAACTTCATCTTCGCCTGAAACGATTAGGGCTGCAAGCCGCCCGTAAGGAGGCATGCCCGCGCCTTTTCTTGCTTCAGCCTCCGTTTGTAAAAACCGGTCACGCAAGCCTGATTTCAAGGCTTTCATAACAGGATGGTCCGGCATATAGGTTTGTAACATGACCGTGCCGGGTTTATCCGCACGTCCGGCACGCCCCGCAACTTGATATAATAATTGATAGGTGCGTTCACTTGCGCGTAAATCACCACCCGATAAACCAAGGTCACCATCCACAACACCAACAAGGGTCAGCAAGGGAAAATGATACCCTTTGGCAACCATTTGAGTGCCGATTAAGATATCGATATCATGGTTTTCAACCCGTGCAACCATATCGCCAGCTTGATTTGGGGTTGTGACAGTATCACTGGCCGCGATTAAGTAACGCATTTCAGGGAATCGTTCTGCAACTTCTTCGGCCAGTCGTTCCACACCGGGTCCGCAGGCTGCAAAATTACCTTCAGATTCGCAACTGGGGCAGCTAGAAGGTGGGCGGGTGAAATAACCACAATGGTGACATTGTAGTTTTTGTTTTTGTCGATGTTCAACCAGCCAGCTTGTGCAATGGGGACATTGCATGCGATGGCCACAAGATCTGCATAACGTTAAAGGGGCATAACCGCGCCGATTGAGGTAGAGCATTGCCTGTTCACCGCGGGCAACGGTTTCCTTAACGGCATTAATCAGCGTTTCTGATAACCATTTTTGGCGTTCAGGCTTATCAAGGCGTAAATCGATTGTTTCAACATGGGGCAGGGGCACGTTGGCATGGCGCGCGGGCATGTGAAGGTTGTCATAACGCCCATCCCATGTATTGACCACGGTTTCCAAGGAAGGTGTGGCAGAGGCCAAGACAACAGGCAGTTTACCCATTTGGGCGCGCACGACTGCCATATCACGACCATTATAAATAACACCTTCTTCTTGTTTGAAGGAGGCATCATGTTCTTCATCGACAATGATAAGTCCAAGGTCTTTATAGGGCAAGAAAAGTGCGGAACGTGCGCCAACAACCACTTTGGCTTGGCCGCGAATGATGGCACGCCATGTGGCCTTTCGTCTTGAAAGTGAAATATCTGAATGCCACACAGCAGGCTCACAACCAAATCGTTTTTCAAAACGAGATAACCATTGAGAGGAAAGCGCAATTTCAGGCAAGAGGACAAGGACTTGTTTACCAAGAGACAAAGCCTTGGCAACAGCTTCGAAATAGACTTCGGTTTTGCCCGAACCGGGGACGCCATCCAATAAAGTGACGCTGAAACCGTTTTCGTGACCTGCATCTTTTGTTTTTTCAACAAGGTCATGGGCGGCGACTTCTTGTTGTTCTGCCAAATCAAATCCAGATTTTTGCCAATCAGGTTCTTTAAAGGGAGATGGATCAAATTGTTGAACGGTTTTAAGAGCGCCCATGTCAACCAATCCCTTGATGACAGATGTGCCAACGCCTGCTTCACGTGCGATGTCGCTTGCGAGAAGGGGAGGCAGGCCTTCCATAAATGCCAAAACACTTTTACGTGCCTTGGTTAATTTTAAGGCGTCAGGTGTCTCACCTGCTTTAATATAGGCGGTTTTAGGTGCCGGATCCTTTAAGGCATCTGGAAGGCTCATGACCATTTTTAAAATGGAGCCTTGAGGATGCAACGTATAACGCGCGACCCAATCAATAAATGTACGCGAGGCTTGGGGGATGGGAGGCTGGTTATGTTTGAATAGAACATTTTTCAATTTTTCAAAAGGAACCTCAGCGTTTGATGGGTCCACATCCCAAACAACCCCCGTTCTTTCACGCGGTCCAAGGGTAACTGTGACGAAATCGCCCAAAGCCAATTCCATACCCGGAGGGCATGCGTAATCATACGCACCGCTTAAAGGCAGGGGGAGCAAGACGCTTACACGTTTTTCTTGGTCAGCGAAAAGGGACAAAATGATTCCTATGAAT
>Ga0105358_10001588_pt1 | contig 12116 bp, 8 predicted proteins | sample GOMGulsemesocosm_5_FD_83509 | JGI IMG/M metagenome (GOLD analysis project Ga0105358, IMG submission 83509) | Methane-oxidizing microbial communities from mesocosms in the Gulf of Mexico - GOM15C Gulf of Mexico | ecosystem: Environmental > Aquatic > Marine > Cold seeps | place: Gulf of Mexico...
AGTTTCCTCGCGGTGATGAAGGCCCAGGGTTTGCTTGAAAGTTTGAGTGCCGGCCCGGCCTTTGACTCTCGCGAAAGTGCCGCTTTTGCAATCACTATTGGCTTGACGCCCCAGGGCATTGCCGAGCGCGAGCAAGTGCTCGCACTTTTTTATCAATGGCTGAAACTGGCCACCGAGCAGGGTATAGAAGCCTGGCGCTACGATGAATTAACGCAGCTGCAGCACAGTGCCTTTCGCTTTTTGGATAAGAGTGCTGCGTCCTCTTATGTGCAGGGCCTGAGTATCGCCCTGCACGACTATCCGCCCCAGGAAGTGCTGCGCGGCCCTTTTGTATACGACGATTTTGATGCATCTTTAATCAAAAAGTTTGCCGGCTATTTACGCCCCGATAACGCGTTGGTGACCTGGGTGGCACCCGAATTGACGGTCAGCGCTAAGACATCCCGACGCTATGGTGCGCCTTATCAGCGACTGGCCACGAGTAAAGCCCCTCAGGCAACGCCGCTGTTGGGCGACTTGAGCTTGCCGGGTGCCAATGTCTTTTTGGCCACGGCCTTTCCTGTGGGCGGCAAAGACGGGGAGGCGCATAACCCTGTGCGGCTGCCACTATTAAAGGGTGAAGGTGGTACTGAAAAGACACAGCTTTGGTATTACGCCGACCAGCAGTTTGCCAGCCCACGAGAGAGTTTCTCAGCGCAGCTGGTTGTCCCCACCATGTCGAGCTGTGCCGTAGAAGCCAGGACTGAGCTGTATATCGCTCTGGTTGAAGATCAGCTCGATGCGGGCCTGTACGCCGCTCGCCTCGCCGGGCTCAATTATGGCCTGTCGCGTTGGAGTAATGGCATCGCCATTTCAATGGCCGGTTATGCCGATAAGCAGCCGGTGTTGCTCGACAGAATACTCAAAGTGATGGCGCAGCCCGACTGGAATAAAACCCGTTTTCAGCGCGTCAAAGAGCAGTTGATTCGCGAGGGTCGCAACAGTCTCAAGCAATGGCCCATACGCCGGGTATTTGCCGAGCTGGACCCGCTGTTACGGGGTAATTGCCGTGTTATTGAGATGGCTGAGCAGCTGACGACGGTTGCCATAAGTGATATGCAAACCTTCACCGGCAGTCTCTTCAATAAAGGCCATGCCCAGTTTTATGTCGGCGGGGTACTGAGTCCAGAGGTAGCGCAGGAGATGGCGTTGAACACCCTGAAGCGTTTGCAGCTGGGCAGCGGCGGTGATCTTGAGCTGGACTATGCCGTGTTGAAATTAAAGCCGGCCAAGCAGGCCGCGTTGCGGCAGATTCCGGTCGAGCACGACGACAGTAGTGCCGTACTCTATATTCAAGGGGGCGATGACAGCCTGCGTGAGCGCGCCCAGGTGGCGGTACTCGATGGCATGATGTCGGCACCGTTTTACAGTGAAATGCGCACCGAGAAAAAGCTCGGTTATGTGGTGGGCAGTCGCTTGGCACACCGCCAGCGCGTGCCGGGTTTGATGTTCTTTATTCAGTCACCGGTGGCCAGTGCGCAGCAATTGCGCACTGAAATAAATGGATTTATCAGTGGTTTTGAGCAGGTGATTGAGAATTTGAGCGAGGAAGAACTGGAGCGCTATCGCCGTTCGGTACTGGTTAATATTGAAGAGACGCCGAAAAGTCTGGCAGAGCTGAGTGCGCGCCATTGGGAATCGCTGCAGCTGGACTTTGATAATTTTGATTTCCGGCCCCGACTGGCAGAGCAGGTGCGCGCAGTGAGTAAAGAGAGCTTGCTGGATGCCTACCGGCGTTTATTGGGGCACAGTCGCCGGGCACTATGGGTGACAACACGCGATGACGGCGCTAAAAAAGCCGCTGCCGTGGGCGTTGATCGCCAGCAGTTGAAGGCCGCCAGTGAGGGGAGTTACCGTTATCCACAATAATATGTAAATAAATTAGCGGAATGTAAGGCCTATTAAACAAGGGATTGAGGCTTGTATCGCTGTTTTTCTGCGCACTGTGTTTACGGTGTTGAGTCATTTATGTAAATTAACTACAATTTAATAATTACTACGGATTAAAGCGAATAGCTGGTTTTTGTTGTATGTTTGATCCGTGAACTCGAGAGCGAGCCTTGTCAATCGGTGATAGGTAGAGAAATAGACTATGAGTGAACTAGAGCAGAGCCTGATAAAAATAAGGGAATGGGTCGATGAAGATCCGGTTGAAACAAAGGAATGGCTCGATGCTCTCGATGCGGTGATTAAGACCCAGGGTGAAGAGCGAGCCGCCTTTTTGATTAAGCAACTTATTGATCAGGCCTACGATTACGACCTACCTTTACCACGGGCCATTACCACGCCCTTTAGAAATACCTTGCCCCTCAATCGTGAAAAACGCATGCCCGGTGATTTGTTTATGGAGCGGCGCATCCGTTCTTTAATCCGCTGGAATGCATTGGCGATGGTGATGCGGGCGAATAAAAATGATGAGGGTCTGGGCGGCCATATCGCCAGCTTCCTGTCGGCGGCCACGCTTTACGATATCGGTTTTAATTATTTTTTCCGTGCCAAAACCGATACCCAGTTGGGTGATTTGATTTATTTTCAGGGTCACTGTGCACCGGGTATTTATGCGCGCTCCTTTCTTGAGGGCCGCTTTGACGAAACTCAGCTCGATAACTTCCGCCGCGAGATCGACGGTAATGGTCTGTCGTCCTACCCCCACCCCTGGTTAATGCCAGATTATTGGCAGTTTCCCACCGTATCGATGGGGCTGGGGCCAATACAGGCGATTTATCAGGCTCACGTGATGCGTTATCTCTCGGCCCGAGGTTTGGCGCCTCGGGGTGATCGACAGATTTGGGCCTTTCTGGGTGATGGTGAGTGCGATGAGCCGGAATCCCTCGGTGCTATTTCATTGGCCGGACGAGAGAATCTGGAAAACCTCACCTTCGTCGTCAACTGTAATTTACAGCGGCTCGATGGTCCGGTGCGCGGCAACGGCAAAATTATTCAGGAATTAGAAGGTGTTTTTCGCGGTGCCGGCTGGAATGTCATTAAAGTGGTGTGGGGGCGACTCTGGGATTCACTGTTTGAAAAAGACACCACGGGGCTGCTGCAAAAACGCATGGATGAGGTTTGCGACGGCGAACTGCAGAACTATAAATATAAAGGTGGCGCTTACACGCGAGAGCATTTTTTCGGTAAATACCCCGAGCTGCTGGAGCTGGTCGCAGACCTTAGTGATGACGATATTATGTATCTCAATCGCGGTGGTCACGACCCCTACAAAGTTTATGCGGCCTATGCGGAGGCTGCTGCAAACAAGGGCCAACCAACCGTTATTTTGGCGATGACCGTGAAGGGCTACGGTATGGGTGAGTCGGGTGAAGCGGCCAACGATACCCACTCGATTAAAAAGCTCGACATGCAAAGTTTGAAAAACTTTCGCGATCGCTATGGCCTGCCGATTAGTGATGATGAGCTGGTCGATGTACCTTATTACCGCCCCCCGGAAGACAGCCCCGAGCTGAACTATATGCGCAAACAGCGCGAGGCCCTCGGTGGTTATTTGCCTTCGCGGCAGACGGAATCTCGCGCCTTGCAAATACCGCCATTGACGGCTTTTGCCAAGCAATTGCAAAGCACCGGCAAGCGCTCTATATCCACCACCATGGCCTTTGTCAGAATATTGTCGACGCTGGTTAAGGATAAAGAAGTTGGTCAGCGCATTGTGCCTATCGTGCCCGATGAGGCGCGGACCTTTGGCATGGAGGGCATGTTCCGCCAGTTGGGTATTTACTCCTCCGCCGGCCAGCGTTACGAACCCCACGACGCCGACCAAATGCTCTATTACAAAGAGGACAAAAAAGGTCAGATTATGGAGGAGGGCTTGACCGAAGCCGGTGCCATGTCGGCCTGGATTGCCCACGCCACGGCCTACAGTAATTACGATTGTCCGGTGATCCCCTTCTATATTTTTTATTCGATGTTCGGCTTTCAACGCATTGGCGATTTAGCCTGGGCGGCGGGTGATATACAAGCGCGGGGCTTTTTAATCGGTGCCACAGCAGGGCGTACCACTCTCAATGGGGAGGGTCTACAGCATCAGGACGGTCACAGTCACTTGCTGGCCAATACCATTCCCAATTGCCGCAGTTATGACCCGACCTTCGGCTATGAACTGGCGGTAATTATTCAGGATGGCCTGCGGCGCATGTTCGAAGCCAAAGAAAACTGCTTCTACTACATCACCACGATGACTGAAAATTACGTTCACCCGGAAATGCCAGCAGGTGTAGAAGAGGGCATTATTCAGGGCATGTATTTACTCGAGGAAGTGGCGGCTAAAAAAGTCGCGAAAAAAGCAGCTAAAAAAGTACAGCTCATGGGCTCGGGTACGATTTTGAATGAAGTGAGAGCGGCAGCTGAGATGCTCCGCGATGATTATGGGATTAGCAGTGATATCTGGAGTTTACCCAGTATTAACCAGCTGACTCGCGAGGGGCAAAGCTGCCAACGCTGGAATTTATTAAACCCCCTCAAAGAACCCAAAGTGCCCTACATTACTCAGCAATTAGCCGGGCATGATGGCCCCGTAGTGGCTGCGACGGACTACCTTAAAGCCTATAGCGAACAGTTGCGGGCATTTATACCCGTTGAATATTTAACCCTTGGCACCGATGGTTTTGGCCGCAGTGATACACGGGCGAAACTGCGTGACTTCTTTGAAGTTGATCGACGCTATATTGTCATTGCCGCTCTATATAGTTTGCACAAGCAGGGGCAGCTGCAGGGAGAGGTCGTCAACTCTGCGATTGAAGCCCTGGGCATAGATGCCAATAAAATTGACCCGATACTTTTGTGATCTTGTCCCCTACAGCCAAATAATAATCAGCGAGAGGTAAGACGTGGCTAGCGAAATAATTGTTGTACCCGACCTGGGTGGTGCTGAAGAAGTTGAAGTTATCGAGGTTTCTGTCGCCGTTGGCGATAGCATCGACGTTGAGCAGACCCTGGTGGTGCTCGAATCCGACAAGGCGACGATGGAAATACCTGCACCTCTCGCCGGTAAAGTGTTAAAGCTGCTGGTGAAAGAAGGCGACAAAATTACAGTGGAGGGGGCACCGCTGGTTGAGCTGGACGTTGTCGAAGGTAGTGATACTTCCATCGCGTTGGAACAGCCGGCTGAGTCATCAAAGCCCACTGGGCTTGTCTCAGAGGAAGAGTCATCCAGCCCACAGCCTGTTTCAGCAACTCCGGAAGTGACACAAGCGCCGCCTGAAACTCCTTCCCCTCAGAAAAAAGCATTAGCGATTGTGGAAACACCGCCTCCTGCGCCATCGACTCAAGACGATACAACATCAGTCTACGCAGGCCCACTAGTTCGAAAACTGGCCCGTGAGATGGGTGTCGACTTTGCCAATGTCAGTGGTACTGGCCCCCGGGGCCGTATTCTCAAAGAAGATATTCAGGCCTACGTAAAACAAACGCTTGCCCAGCAAGCCTCAGCACCTTCCTCTGCTAGCGGCTCGGGTATTCCCGCCGTCCCCGATACTGACTTTAGTCAATTTGGTGCTTGCGATGTCGTGGCCATGAGTAAGGTTGAAAAGCTCATCGCCACTAATATGCATCGCAGCTGGCTCAACGTGCCCCACGTTACCCAGTTTGATGATGCCGATATTACCGAGCTGGAAAGCTTTCGAAAGTCACTTAAAGCGGAGGGTGAAGCCCGCGAGGTGAAGCTGACACCGGTGGCTTTTATTCTCAAAGCCTGTGCGGTGGCACTGGCCCATAATCCCGTTTTGAACCGCTCCATTCACAGTGACGGCGCCAACTATACTCAAAAACACTACCTGCATATCGGCATGGCGGTTGATACACCACGGGGCTTGTTGGTGCCGGTGATTCGAGACGTCGATCAAAAAAGCCTGTGGCAGCTGGCGGAGGAAATAGCCTCGCTGGCGGCAAAAGCCCGCGACGGTAAGTTAACCGTCAATGAGATGCAGGGGGGCTGTTTTACGGTTTCAAGCCTCGGCGCAATGGGCGGGCAGGGCTTTACACCTATCGTCAATACTCCCCAGGTGGCGATACTCGGTGTCTCAAAAGCTCAGATCAAACCCCAGTGGGAGGATAGTGAATTCGTGCCGCGCAATATGCTGCCGCTTTCCCTCTCCTATGATCATCGTGTGGTAAACGGTGGTGATGCCGGGCGCTATATGACGGAATTAGTGGCTCTGTTGAGTGATATTCGCGGTTTGTTATTGTAGGAAGCGTTGAAGGCTTTATACTGCGTATCGATAAAAACAGGCTAATGCAGGTGTCGTTCGTTGAGTAAAAAGCGCAAAAAAAGTAAAGCAGAGGTTGCTCAGAAATATTACCGAGCGGGTCGCGATGAAATGCTGCCCTTCATCCCAGAGGGCATAAAAACCGCTATTGAGGCGGGTTGTGGCGATGGTGCCTTTGGTACAGCGCTGAAAGCTCAGGGCAAAGTAGGGGAATATTGGGGCCTGGAAATACATCCGCCCTCGGGTGAAGCCGCACGGCAAACACTTGATAAAGTCCTTGTCGGCAATGCTGAGCACTTAGTTGATGAGCTGCCCGACGGGTTTTTGATGTGATAGTTTTTAATGACAGTCTCGAGCATCTCATCGACCCCTTCCTGTTTTTAGAAAAAATAAAGCACAAGCTAAAACCGGGCGGTTCAGTAGTCATCTCCATTCCCAATGTGCGACATTTCAGGAATCTGTATCAACTGATCTTTAAGAAGCAATGGCGCTACGTCGATTCAGGTATTTTAGATCGAACTCACTTGCGCTTTTTCACCTGTGAGTCAATTAGAGATATGTTTGAAGAAGCAGGGTTTTCTATCGTTCAACGCAAAGGTATTCATGGCACTCGTAAAAGAAAAGTGAGAATTCTTGCGCTGTTAAGTTTTTGTTTTCTGAGTGATATTCGCTTTTTGCAGTTTGCGGTGGTGGCAAGAAAAAGTAATGTTTGTAAAACTTAGGAGTGATTATTTCTTGAAACGGATAATTAAATGAAGATGATGAAAAGTTAGTTCTTGGTCAATTAGGAAGCGAATGAGGTGAGGGCTGGTAATTAAACAGCGAGGCTATAGTTGGCTTCGAAATATGTAATAGAAGGCTAGTAATTTAAATGCGTGACATATTTGTTCTATTGATTGTTTTTGGGACCTTGCCCTTTATCTTTAAGCGCCCGTACATTGGTATCTTATTGTGGTGTTGGTTGGGTTATATGAATCCCCACAAGCTATCGTGGGGTTTTGCTCACGATTTTCCTTTTGCTCAACTAACAGCATTAACAATTTTATTTAGCTTGTTAATCTCAAAATCCGAGAAAAAAATACCACAAACTAGAGAAACAGTAGTCCTGATGGTGTTTATTGGCTGGATGCTAATTACAACACTGTTTTCCATGTACCCCGACCTGGCATGGGGACAATGGAATAAAGTTTGGAAAATTCAATTGATGACATTTGTTACCATTATTATCATGAATAAGAAAGAGTATGTTCATGCCATGGTATGGATTATTGCGTTATCGCTAGGGCTGTATGGGTTTAAAGGTGGTATTTTCACAATTTTGACAGGTGGTGCATATGCGGTATATGGGCCAAGTGGCACCTTTATCTATGGGAATAATGAAATTGGCCTAGCCTTGATTATGACGATTCCTCTGATCCGCTATCTGCAATTGAATACGGCTAACTTTTTTATCAAGAGGGGGCTGATGATCACTATGTTTCTTTGCGTGGTTTCGGTCATAGGAACTCAGTCAAGAGGGGCGTTAGTAGGGTTGGCTGCTATGGGTTTTGTTTTAGTATTAAAAAGCCGAAGTAAAATTCCGTTGTTATTAAGCCTGTTGGTGGTGGTCCCCGTGATAATTTCGTTTATGCCAGAGACATGGCATAGCCGTATGTCGACAATTGATGATGATGTGGTTGATGCTTCGGTTATGGGTCGATTCAATGCTTGGGGTATGGCATTTAATCTTGCAAAATCTGAGCTGTTTGGCGGAGGGTTTGAGGCTTTTCAGCGGGCAACGTTTTGGTTGTATGGGCCAAATCCAAATGATGTTCATGATGCTCATAGTATTTATTTTGAAGTGTTGGGTGAGCACGGTTTTATTGGGCTATTTCTATTCCTACTGTTGGGTTTGTTCACGCTGTTGTCTTGTTCAAGGATTATTAAGGAATCAAAAAAGGTAGAGGGCTTTCAATGGATGGGGGACCTTATGGCAATGATTCAGGTATGTCTCATTGGTTATGCTGCATCGGGTGCTTTTTTGGGGCTTGCTTATTTTGACTTTTATTATAATTTAATTGCTATCGTGATTATTTGTAACCAGCTACTAAAGGATGCTTTGGAAGATAAAAATGGTGACATGGCATCTTTGCCGGTTGAGCCCGAGAGGAACCTATATTATCGCCGACTCGGCAATAGCATCCATAGAAAGTAAGTTGAAAGGTGTCATTGTTATGGTCTTAGAATTGATAGTGGCATGTCTGATATGGGTGTTTTTTTGGATGCTAGTGTTGAGTTTGCGTTATAGGCAAGTGATAGTAGCCAGTTGGAAGGAGCCCGTATTAAAGAAGCCGGTTTTGATTTTCGAGAGTGATGATTGGGGGCCAGGCAGGGCCGAGGATGCTCGTCAATTGAATTTAATTGCGAACCTTTTTGGCAGATATAGTGATGGCCTAGGTCGCAATCCAGTAATGACTTTGGGTGTTATTTTGGCTGTGCCGAATAGTTTGAGGATTAAAGCATCAGGTTATAAATCTTATTATTACGAAACCTTAGGCGAAGCGAAGTATAGCTTAATATTAAAAGAAATTAAGCATGGAATTGAAAGGGGTGTGTTTTCTGTGCAACTCCATGGCATGGAGCACTATTGGCCAAAAAATCTGATGAAGGCTTTAAACGCCAGTGAAGAAGTTAAATCATTATTGGATATAGATCTTCCACTTAGAACTGAACTTCTACCTGATAGCTTACAAAGTCGCTGGTTTATGGGGGGCGGGGATTGTTCTTTATCACAGGCAGAAATAATCAAGGCTGTTGAAGAGGAGGTTAGCACTTTTCGTGAGCTTTTCAATCAATTGGCTAGAGTTGTTGTGCCACCAACCTTTGTTTGGAATGAGCAGGTGGAGTTGAGTTGGCGCTCTTTTGGCTTGAAGTATCTAGTTACCCCCGGTTTTATTGCCACAGGCCGAGATGCCCAGGGTGCAATGGGTGTCGGTGGAAAGTTGATTTACAATAGTATGAAGTCGACCGCTGGGTTAACTTACATTGTAAGAAATGATTATTTTGAACCTGCACTCGGGCATACAGTAGAACAGGCAATGCTGGCAATGGAAGAAAATACAAGGCTGGGTAGGCCTACTCTTCTGGAGATCCATCGTTTTAATTTTTGTGATCATGAGAGACAAAGTAAACTCAGCTTAGTTGAATTAGAGCAATGTATCAAATGTGCGATAGTGGACTTCCCGGCTTTACGGTTTATATCAACGAGCGAGCTTGGGGATATGTACCTTGATACTGATTGTGAAGAAAGTGTGATTGATAGGCGGATATTAAACCGCTTGCTGGTATTTATGGCTAGATTATGGGCTTGTGATGTTATGCGTAAATGGTTGTATATCAGTGGTATTTTTATTTTTGTTAAAACATTGTCGGTTGTAAATACATGGCGTTAATTAAGCACGAAATATTAGTGATCAGTGAGTTGTTTTTACCGACAAAGGGCGGTACGGCTATTTGGTTTGACGAAGTTTATCGTCGTTTAGGTGGTAAAAATATCCATATAGTTACAGCAAAAGTAGCGGGAAGTAATACTATTGACGATGTTCATCCGAATAGTATCTATCGAGTTAATTTGAAAAGGGTATGGTGGTTAAAGCCAGAATCATTAGGTATGTATCTAAAATTGTTTGTGTTTTCACTTGGTATTGCTGCCAAGTCTAAAGTTAAGGAAATTCATGCAGGGCGGGTGCTTCCTGAAGGGCTTATAGCGTTAGTTGTGGGTAAGTTACTAAGAAAAAAAATTGTCATTTATGCGCATGGCGAAGAGATTACAACTTGGCGACAAGCGATGAAGTTCCGAGTAATGTGTTTTACCTATCGCCACGCAGATGTGGTGATAGCCAACAGTGAATTTACACGTCAAGAGTTAATTCAACTAGATGTTAATGAGAAAAAAATTGTACAGATAAACCCTGGGGTTGATATTCATCGTTTTACCCCGCATTTGGATTACAGCGATTTACGAAAATCTATAAATCTATCAAAAGAACAGTCTATGGTTTTATCCGTTGGTCGTTTAAGCCGCAGGAAAGGCTTTGATCAGGTTATCAAGGCTCTTCCTGCATTACTTGAGTCCGGTCTAGATGTGAAATATGTGCTGATTGGCATTGGTGAAGACGATCAATATCTTAGAACCTTAGCCGAGGAATATGGTGTTATAGACCGAGTGTGTTTTCTTGGTCATGTCGAAGCGAGCGACTTGCCGCGCTGGTATAACGCTTGCGATATTTTTGCGATGCCGAATAGAGAAATTGATGGCGATACAGAAGGTTTTGGTTTGGTTTTCCTCGAGGCTGCGGCTTGCGGAAACCCTTCTATTGCTGGCCTAGCCGGCGGCACGGGTTCAGCTGTGCTAGATGGAAAGACAGGAATACGCGTGGACGGGGAGTCACTCGAACGAATTACAGAAGGCCTGAAACAACTGTTAGAAGATGATCTGTATCGGGAAAAACTTGGTCGGAACGCCATGAATAGAGCCGTCACTGATTTTTCCTGGGAGGCTGTTGCAGAACGCACATGGTCTAAGGTTGGTTAAACGAGGTGTTATATGAGTAGTCGATTATTTAAATACTTACGATTTCTTTGTGTTTGTCTATTGGTTTCAATGGGCAGTGATAGTTATGCTGTAAAAAATTATTTTGAAATTTCAGCTTCTGAAATGAAAATGCTGCCAAATTTTTGCAAAACTGGTATTAAAGGAGTGCCCCAGAAAGAGAGGATTTGGATGAACCACCTATGTCCGGGACTTAATGCTTTAAATCATGCGAAATTGAATTTTTCTAATCAAAGATCAAAAAAGTATGCTCTTGAGGATGCTGAAAGGCATTTTACCTACACTCTTGGTCATATAAAAAATAAAAAATATAGATCATTCGCTTTTTTAAAACGAGGTGAGGTATATAGTGCGAATGGTGATAGGGTGGCAGCCCTAGCTGATTATAATCAAGCCCTGACACTTGCTCCAAAAAACATAGCTGTTCATCTTGCCTTGATCGATACTTATATCAAGCTGGGGGATATTGATGCAGCCAGGAGGATTATAAATCAGGGGCTAAAAATAAAGCCGAATTCAAAGTCTTTGTTGAGAAGAAAGAAAAAGGTCAATTAGATATTTAATCTTAACGTGATTTACTATCTATTCCTTTAATGCACTTAATTTTTCGACAATATTGGGGTGTAGGTTAGCAACATTTTGTTCACAGGCTGGATCATCTGTTGTATTAAACAACTCATATTTAGGTCCGTTTTTTAGGGGGTGGCATTTTAAAATCCAGTTATCAACCCAAACAAACCAGTCCCGTGCATTTTCAATTGCATCAGCATATTCACTTCTAAGTGCTAAAGTTCCGGATTTTTTTTCTGGTATTTCGATAAGATTGAAAATATCGGGGTAGCTGAGGTGATCTTTTCGTTGCATTGGGGGTCGTGCAAGCCACAGCCCCGTTTCAAAAATTATGGGTAAGTTGTAAGGGCTGTTTTTCCCAAGGAGTACAGGTGCGAGAGATATACCATCAATGTTACTGGGTATGTCAACGTCAGCCAGTTCCAGTAGTGTTGGCATAATATCGATGTTTCTTATTTTATCAGAGACTATTTTACCTTTTACTGAGTCAGGGGCATGAATGATGAAGGGCGTTTTTGCACTGGCATCGCTAGCGATACTATTACCTTGTCCCCATGTATCACCTTCAAAGAAGTCAATGCCATGATCACTGTATATGACCACGATCGTGTTATCACTCAGGCCTGATCGTTCTAAATGCGTGATAATTTCTTCAACCTCATGGTCAAACTGTCGAATTGAGCCATCATATAGAGCAATTA
>Ga0105358_10001590_pt1 | contig 12113 bp, 12 predicted proteins | sample GOMGulsemesocosm_5_FD_83509 | JGI IMG/M metagenome (GOLD analysis project Ga0105358, IMG submission 83509) | Methane-oxidizing microbial communities from mesocosms in the Gulf of Mexico - GOM15C Gulf of Mexico | ecosystem: Environmental > Aquatic > Marine > Cold seeps | place: Gulf of Mexico...
CTTAATTCTGCTGCCTTAAAAGCATTGCGATTGGAGATGGACAAACGCGTAACTGTTTTTGAAGAAGAAAAAAACGAAGCTTTTTCAGTGAGCGAAGATGGTTATGTTTTATGGCGTGATGTTGTGTGTGCTCGCCTCTATAAAGGCAGCGATATTTTACATCCACGCCTAGAAACGATGTCCTTTGATTTGTTGGAAGATCGTTTACGTGTACGGGTTCAAGCACGCTTGCAACGATGGTTGTCACAATTGATTGAAAAAACTCTGCGGCCCTTGTTTGTTTTACATAAAATGGAAAATAAAGGAGCTGCCCGTGGGCTGGCCTTTCAATTGTGCGAAGGGTTGGGCACGGTGGTTCGAAATCATGTTTCCGATTTAATCAGTGATGTTGAAGCGAATGATAGACGGATTTTAAGAAAAGCGGGTGTGACGATTGAACGTCATTCGATTTTTTGTACAAAATTATTGAAAGCCCCAGTTGTAAGATTGCGCGGCATATTATGGTGTTTATATCACAGGCCTGAAATTCAACCTGCGCAACCTGCTGCGGGCTTGATGTCTTTTCCATGTGAAGTCGATGCACCTGTTGGTTTTTATGAAGCGATTGGATATCGGGCGCTGGGCCAACTTTGTGTGCGTATTGATATGATGGAACGCATTGCGAGTCTCGCTTGGGATAGGACAAAGAAGAAAGCAAGTCCCATTAATACAGATTTTGTCAGTTTAGCGGGCTGTTCGGTGGCTCAAATGGGCGAAATTCTCATAAACTTGGGCTATCATGTTGAAAAATCAGGTGATGGACTTACAGTTGCTCGCAAAAAACACCATATAAGAAGGAAAGGTTCACAGGTTCGAAAAACGATGAAAACGAAAAAGAAACAAACGGCTTATGTGAACCCAGACTCACCTTTTGCTAAATTAAAGGACTTGAAATAAAAGCGATGAATAAGGAGAAAGCGCAAACGTTGCGAATAGATAAATGGCTATGGCATGCCCGTTTTTTTAAAAGCCGCACTTTGGCCGGAAAATTTGTAAATTCTGGCAAAGTTCGTGTGAACGGAACACAATTGACCAAAGCGCATTATATGGTGAAGGCGGATGAAGTTCTGACTTTTCCCAAAGGGCCTTATATCCGGTTGATTAAAGTACTACATATGGGAACCCGCAGGGGGCCTGCGCCTGAAGCACAGGCTTTATATGAAGATATGGATCCGCCTCAACCTAGACCCAAAACAGTAAAACCACCCGCTGTTGCAGAACGTGAAGCGGGAAGTGGCCGCCCGACAAAAAGGGAACGCAGGGTGATGGAAAACTGGTTGGAAGATGTCGAATAGTTTTGATTAGGCGCGATCGTCATCGTCATCGTCATCGTCATCTTCTTTGCGTTTCATGCGCATAAAGGCAGCGATGGCGACAACAAAAACCCATGCGCTCACCCCAAATAAACCAAGACGTGCATCATGGTCTTTTTCCAAGACAAACATGGAAAAAACGACACCCATCAAAAAGACAACGATGGCAAAGACAAAAAGATCAGCTTTGAAGTTCGGATTCTTACTCATAAGCAAGTGATATAACTTTATTTTTTACGAAAAACCAATGAAAAATTATTGGCAGGCATTGGAATTTTTTGATTGAGTTCTAAACCCTGTTGATTGGCTTGGTCTTCCACTTCGCCCATATCACGTACACCGAAGCAAGGATCTCTTTCTTTAAGCCAGCCTTCAAAATTTTGATTACTCGTACTGGTTTGTTTGCCATCAATACGAAAAGGGCCGTAGAGATAGAGAAAATCCCCTTGGCTTAGAAGTTGCCCCGCCTTATGCATCAAACCAATCGTTGCTTCCCAAGGGCTGATATGGATCATATTGATGCATAATATCCCATTCACGGCTTCAAGGGGCCAGTGAGGGGCTGTGGTGTCTAATTTTAAGGGGGGGTGAATGTTATTCAACTTTGTGTGTTCTATCCAAGACCGAATGGAATCGATTGATTTATCTTCTAGATCACTCGGCTGCCATGTCAATTTTTTAAAATGTTCAGCGAAATGAATAACATGTTCTCCGCTGCCACTGGCGAGCTCAAGGATTTGGCCTTGTTCTGGCATGATGGTTTTTAAGACATCTAAAATAACATCACGATTTCGTGTCGTGGCAGGGTAAAAGAGGCGATGGGGCATGGTTGTTTCAGTCTTATTATTATGTTGATGTGCAGTGTGCCAGAAAACTATTAATTTGTGAATTATTCTAAGTTACATTTTCAAATGGTAAAAATACATACCCACATAATTGATATGGTTGCCGTTGACTAATGTTTGTGCTACCTGAGACGGTGAAAAATAGGGGCATGAGCAGTTTCTTGAGTGAAACATGCTTTTGGGGAAGTTGATTTTTATGGTTGCCTGCTTTGAATAAAACCCGATGAGGGCTTTAAAGCGGCTAAAAGAACGGAGATACTAATGACCTACGTTGTCATGGATAACTGCATTAAGTGTAAATACACCGACTGCGTTGAAGTGTGCCCAGTCGATTGCTTCTATGAAGGCGAAAACTTCTTGGTCATCAACCCAGATGAATGTATCGACTGTGGTGTGTGTGAACCAGAATGCCCTGCTGAAGCGATTCTACCAGATACCGAAAGCGGTGTTGAAAAATGGATCGAGATCAACACGAAATTTTCAGAAATCTGGCCTAATATTACAGCTCAAAAGAAACCTATGGAAAATGCGGATGCGGAAAATGGCCGCAAAGGCAAAGAACCTGAATTAAGTGAAGCCCCGGGCGCTGGCGACTGATCTTAACCGGCTTCAAATCAAGGGTACCTTTTGAAGAATGAACCGATTTCTCAATCATGAGAAGTCGGCCCTTGTCATATGGCTGTAACAAAGGGGTGTCTTTTACCCCTATCTTGTGTTATATACTTATGTAAGAGCCGGTCCATATCGGGGTCGGTTTTTGAGCGCTCAGAGTCAATCTTACCTGTCAAACCTAGAAAAATGATGGGCGCTTCAAAGATAACCGAAATCAGGCATTTCTTTGCCTCAGTGCACTATCTGCTCTTGAAGCGGGTGGGCTTTTTTGTTGCTGAGGTTTCGCTAAATAGGCCTTTTGTAACCTATAGCGCTTTGAAAAGTCTGTATTTAAGAATGAGAGAATAAAATATGCCTCAGACACTTCCTTTTGATTCTGGCGATTTCGTTGTTTATCCAACACACGGTGTTGGTCGCGTTGTTGGTGTTGAAACTCAAGAAATTGGTGGTCACGAATTGCAATTATTCGTTATCACTTTTGAACATGAGCGCATGACCCTGCGTGTCCCTGTTGGTAAAATTAAAGCAGCGGGTTTGCGCAAACTCAGCTCTAATAAAGTTATGGACAATGCGGTACAGACCTTAAAAGGTAAAGCCAAAGTAAAACGCACGATGTGGAGCCGTCGCGCACAAGAATATGAAGCAAAAATTAATTCGGGTGACCCTTGCTTGATTGCAGAAGTTGTTCGGGATTTATTCCGTAATGTTGGTCAACCAGACCAATCTTTTTCAGAACGTCAAATTTATGAATCAGCGCTTGAACGCTTGGCCCATGAAGTTGCTGCTGTTGAACAAATTCCTAAAGAAGAAGCTACTGAAAAATTAGAAGAAGTTCTACAAAAAGAAAAAGCGGCGTAAGTTTTTTTAGACTCCGCAATATGAATAAGGCAGGATGGACAAAAATAGTCCTCCTGCCTTTTTTCATTGAGGCTGGGTGTCATAATTGAGGGATGAAGGAGCCTTTGATGTCGCAAGACACAAAGTTTGCAATATTAAGTAACAAGCCGCGTATTTGGGCGATATCTTCTATTCATGGAGAGTTGGAAAAATTACGCGCGTTGCACGGGCAGCTCGCTAATTATTTTTTACCCGGTGATGCTCTCGTCTATACGGGGAATATCATGGGACATGGGCCGAATGTAGGCGGCTGCATTAATGAAGTTTTAAATTTCAGACGGCTTGTTTTATTGCAAGACGGTGCAAAAATGGACGATGTAATTTTCTTGCGCGGTGGACAAGAAGAAATGCTGTTTAAGCTGCGCCAAATCCCTTTTGCTCAAGAACCAGAAGACGTTTTGGTCTGGATGAATGATCAAGGGGTTGAAAGCACGCTTCATGCCTATGGCACAAGCTGTGAAGAAGGTTTACGTGCTGCACGCGAGGGCATGTTGGCTCTCAGCCAATGGATGAACGCCTTGAAGGCCGAAATGCACAAAATAGATGGGCATGAACAATATATGGATGCCTTAAAACGTGCCGCTTATAGCGAAGATAAAAAAATGCTATTCGTCAATTCAAACGTGGTTCTCGACATGCCGTTGGATGCACAGACCGATGCCTTTTGGTGGGGAATGCAAGAATTTCGCGAATTGGACCACCCCTATGGTGGGTTTGAGCGCACAATACGTGGCTATGACCATCGCCATGAAGGTTTCCATATGGCAGATCATCAATTATGTATTGATGGCGGCTGTGGGTTTGGTGGCAAGCTTATTGCTGTTTGTTTTGAAAGCAATTCGGCCTTGGTTGAACGCATAGAAGTTTAAGGTATTACTGAGCAACCAATTTGACTGCCTCGCCCTGTTGTAATCCATCAATCAGCTGTTCTTGATTTAAAACTTTAAACCAATCAGATTGCAATTTTTTTACTCGCATTTGATTGGCAAGACTTGCAATGGTTTCACCACGTTTGACTTTATGTATAGTAATATAGCGGCCACTGACTTTTTTAGCTTCACGCACGGAAAGGCGCTTGAAGCTATATGTGGTTTCACGTAAAGGGACTTCCATTTGAGATGTTAGGTGTGTTGGTGTCAAAAAACGAAAGCGGAAAATTTTACCTTCATCTGCAATGGCAAGATAGCGAATGTCGCGCACACCCTTTGATGTTTTTAAGCGAACCATGCCTGTTGCGGCTGCTGACCCATTGATTTTAAGGGACTGAAGGTTACGTAAATTATATTTACTTGCCCACACTTCTTTGAGGTAACGTTTCATCGGAGTTTTTGCAAAATCCGATCGTCCCATTTCAAAAACGATGGCTGACCCATTGTTGTGGGTGGCTGCAACAAATGTTGGTTTGTTCGTGTAAATAAAACCAGCTGGAACGCTAAATTTCATACGTAAACCGGGATGGATGAATGTTTGTCCTTTAATGATGCCTTGACTTGGGTTTTCACCATATACGAGATCATCAATTTGTCTGAGATAAGGATCTCGGTGTAAAAGAGTTAAATGTGCAGGGTAGGTTTTTGCAATTTTTTGAGAGGCGATGACGCGCGATTGTGTGTCTGGATGGGATGCAAAGATAGAATAATGTCCTTGTTGAGCATTTTCGCCTTTCATGCGTGCTGAAAGTTCGGTATGTGCGGCCAATTTTTTGAAGAAAGAGGCGGATGCTTTTGGATCATAACCAAGTTTGGTCATATAACGCATGCCCAACATATCTGCTTCCATCTCATGTCCGCGTGAATAACCTGCCAAATAGGCTTGACCTGCATAATTTGCCAGATCGCCTGCGGGTCCGCCTACGATAATGCCAAATAAAGTTGCGCCAACGTCGGTCAGTACGGACTTGCTATAACGCTGTGCCGTGTGGCGTGCGGTTACATGGCCTATCTCATGGCCCAAAACGGCCGCCAATTCTGCTTCATTTTCAGCCAAAGCAATTAAACCCCGGCTGATGTAGATGAAACCACCGGGCAAGGCAAATGCATTGATGATCGGGTCATCTAATACGGTGAATGTCCATTTTAAATCGGGCATTTCAGATTTTTTTGCTAGACGTTGGCCTAAGGTATCAATATAGCTCTCAATGGCTTTATGGTCATAAGCGCCGCCAAATTGTTGCAATATTTTTGGATGCTCTGATTTACCGACCTGTAATTCTTTATCAGATGACATCAGGCCTGTGAAACTTTGTTGTCCTGTCGCAGGGTTCACAGTACAGCCAGATATACTCAAGCTGATGAGAGTGAGGAAGGCAATCAGGACTATGGGTTTCATGCTGGGATACTCTGACAGTTTCAATTAGGCTTTTAAGATAGGCAAAAAAACGATAAGATCAAAGCATGGATTAATCTAATTTCCACGAAACATAACTTGTCGCGTGAGTTAAAAAAGGTTAAGTCGGTGTTTCTTTATGACGATATAATGGCCAAATTCAATGATCCACTATCAACTTCTTTGTGAACATGAACATAAATTTGAAGCATGGTTTCGAGACAGCGCTGCATTTGATGAACAAGCAGCGCAAAGTGAGATCGAATGTCCTTTTTGTGGGGATGCACATATTCGGAAAGCGATGATGGCTCCGGCTTTAGCGTCCCATTCAAAAGAAGAAAAAAAATCGCCTAATCAACAGCTTGCAATAGATGCCGCTGAAAAAGTCGTTGTTGATGTCCGTGAAGGGTTAGACCCACAAGTGGTTGCAGAACAGTTTTTGAAAGTGGTGACGCAATTACAAAAACATGTGGAAGATACATGTGATTATGTCGGTGAAAAATTTGCTGATGAAGCGCGCGCTATACATTATGGTGATGCAGAACCGCGCGATATTTATGGCGAATCGAGCGCGACAGAGGCCGAAGAATTACGCGATGAAGGCATTGAAATCGCCTCAATCCCTAAACTCATCGATAAAGATCGCACCAATTAATAATTATTAAGCATGAATGCAAAACGCTGGGTAATTTAGCCTTTGCATTATATTTTCTATATCTCTTGGCTCAGCGCAAAGATTTCTTCGGGTGTTTCGCGGACATGTAAAATGTCGCCATTGATCATGCTGATTTTTGTACAAGCCTCAGTTTTTACATCAAAGCCACTGGCGTCGCCTTCTCCAAATAATTCAGATGGATAAGCGCAGGCAACTTGGTCAAGGCGGACCAGAACCATCTCACCTTCTATACCTGTTAATTTTGTCAGGGACATATTAGGTTTCTTGCTTGGTTGCGAACAGTAAATAATTGACGCTCAAATCATCGCTCAGAGACCAGGTATCGCGAAAAGGATTAAAGGTCATACCGTTTAATTTTTTGATTTCTAGGCCGTTCTGGCGCAAGCCATCGGCAAATTCTGATGGTTTTACGAATTGACTGAAATTATGCGTACCACGGGGTAACCAGCCTAAAATATATTCTGCGCCGACTTTCGCCATCGCAAAACATTTGATCGTGCGATTTAATGTGGCGCCTAACATGGCACCACCGGGGCGCACAAGAGCGCAAGATGCGTTTAAAAAGGCATCAATATCTGCCACATGTTCGATGACTTCCATGTTTAATACGGCATCGAATTCGACGCCTTCTTTGGCAAGGTTTTCTGGATAGACACAACGGTAGTCAATATCCAGCCCGCCTTGTTCTGCATGGACCATGGCTGTTTTGATGTTTTTGTCGCCCGCATCAATGCTGGTCATCTCAGCACCCATGCGGCACAAAGGTTCCGAAATTAACCCGCCACCGCACCCGATATCTAATATTTTCAAACCCTTAAGCGGTTGATCGGCATTTGGATCCAGCTTAAAGTGATCGCATAAGGTATTGCGAATAAAGGTTAAACGTGTGGGATTGAATTTATGCAAAGGGCGAAATTTACCATGCGGGTCCCACCACTCATCTGCAATGGCCGTGAACCATGCAACTTCTTCGGGATTTACAGTGGTGGTAGACATGGAAAATCTCCTTCAATTTTCATCTAGTTAGACTTGCAAAAACAAGGGGTTTAAGAGTATGTATACCCGCGCGGACATGGATGCCAGTTGAATTTTAATTTTTTTGCTGGCCAATATGTACGCTCACAGCTTTTGTTTTAAGACTAACGCCTAAGGAACATTTCTTCAAATGGCTCGGATTGTAATGAAATTTGGCGGCACTTCGGTGGCTGACCTAGAGCGGATCAGGAATGTTGCCCAACGTGTAAAGAACGAAGTGGACGCAGGTAACGAAGTGGCTGTTGTCGTATCAGCAATGTCTCAGGTTACCAATCAGCTCGTCGGTTATTGCGAAGAGGCATCACCGATGTATGACGCACGTGAATATGACGTGGTGGTATCTTCTGGTGAACAAGTCACTTCTGGCTTATTAGCGATCGTTCTTCAATCCATGGGCGTGCCAGCACGTTCTTGGCAAGGGTGGCAAATTCCAATCCGCACAGACAGCGTGCATGCAAAGGCACGCATTGCAGACATTGGTACGGATGAAATCAGTACCCGTATGAAAAAGGGCGAAGTTGTCGTTGTGCCCGGTTTTCAAGGCGTGGGAACGGATAATCGTGTGACGACCTTGGGTCGTGGCGGTTCTGACACATCAGCTGTTGCATTGGCGGCAGCTTGTGGTGCGGATCGTTGTGATATTTACACGGATGTGGACGGCATTTATACGACCGACCCCCGGATTGTGTCACGGGCGCGCAAGCTTGATAAAATCACATATGAAGAAATGTTGGAATTGGCTTCACTTGGGGCCAAAGTTCTTCAGACCCGTTCGGTTGAAATGGCGATGAAGCATGATGTGCGTCTACAAGTGTTGAGCAGTTTTGAAGATAAGCCCGGTACTTTCGTGTGTAATGAGGATGAAATTGTGGAAAAAGAACTCGTAAGTGGCATTGCCTATTCACGTGATGAAGCCAAAGTAACCTTGATCGGTGTGCCTGATCACCCCGGTATTTCTGCTGGTATCTTTGGGCCTTTGGCAGATACATCCATTAATGTGGATATGATCGTACAAAATGTATCTGAAGATGGTCAAACGACGAATATGACCTTTACGGTGCCGCGCGGTGATTTAAAACGTGCGATCAAATTACTGGAAAGTAAAAAAGAAAGCATCGTTTATGAGCGTATGATTTTTGATAGTGATGTTGTTAAGATATCTGTTGTTGGCGTGGGGATGCGAACACATGCAGGTGTTGCGGCGACGATGTTTGAAGCCTTGGCAGAAAAAGGCATCAATATCCAAGTCATTACAACGTCAGAAATCAAAGTATCTGTTCTGATTGCAGAAGAATATTTGGAATTGGCTATCCGTGCGCTGCATACAGCCTATGGCCTTGACGCTGACGAAGAATAAGATAGATGAATGAGAAGCTCTATTTTGAAAGGGGCCTCTCTATACAGGGGATATGATGATGAGTGATATGGCCAAACAAAAGTTGAACAGTTTGTGGCAACGTGGCCGAGACTTTTTGGGTTCTGAATATGCGATTCTAGGCGGGGCAATGTCTTGGATTTCGGAACGTAATCTGGTCTCTGCTTTGTCAAATGCGGGTGGTTTTGGCGTTATTGCTTGTGGGTCGATGAACGCCGATCAATTGTCGGCAGAAATTGCGGCAACAAAAACAATGACGGATAAACCGTTTGGTGTGAATTTGATCACCATGCATCCTGATTTGGAAAAATTAATTGATGTCTGTAAAGAACATGAGATCACACATGTTGTTTTAGCAGGTGGTCTCCCAAACAGTGCGTCTATTAAAAAAATTAAAGATTTTGGTGCCAAAGTCGTTTGTTTTTCTCCTGCGCTTGTCTTGGCAAAACGCCTTATTCGAAGCGGCGCAGATGCGCTGGTGATTGAAGGCGCAGAAGCTGGTGGTCATATTGGGCCTGTTGTAACCAGCGTTCTCGTACAAGAAATCCTCCCTCATATCAGTGATATTCCCATATTCGTTGCAGGCGGTATCGGTCGCGGTGAATCGATGTTGTCATACCTTGAAATGGGTGCCTCTGGCGTTCAATTGGGAACGCGGTTTGTTTGTGCTACGGAATGTGTCGCACATGAAAATTTCAAAAAAGCCTTCATTCGCGCAGGTGCACGTGATGCCATGCCGACGGTTCAAGTGGACCCGAATTTCCCGGTTATTCCCGTTCGTGCCTTGCAAAATAAAGGTACTGAGGAATTTATGGTCAAACAGCGTAGCGTAATTGAAAAATTCAATGCAGGCGGTGTTGAAAAAATGGATGCACAGTTGGAAATTGAACATTTCTGGGCTGGTGCTCTTAAGCGGGCAGCCATTGACGGGGATGTGGAAAATGGCTCTCTCATGGCGGGACAATCGGTTGGTATGGTTAAAAAAGAACAACCCGTTTTAGAAATCTTAGAGGAGTTGGTCGATCAAGCCGTGGGCGTTTTGGCCGCACGGCAATCAACCTAATAGTTTAAACAATGATTCCAGGACGCTCTCCCGCAGCCCCTAGAAAGCTTTTGTCTCGCTTGCGTTCTGTTATGTCTGCAGATGCGACATCAGAAACACGTCTCAAATTAGTCACCGATATTGTCGCGACTGATTTGGTTGCAGAAGTGTGTTCTGTTTATATTATGCGTGCGGGTGAAGTTTTAGAACTGTTTGCAACAAAAGGGTTGAAAGCAGACGCCGTTCATCTAACACGTTTGCGCGTTGGTGAAGGTGTTGTGGGGGCCATTGCACAGATGGGCCGCCCGCTAAACCTGCCTGAAGCCCAAGAACATCCGCAGTTTGCCTATCGTCCAGAAACGGGAGAGGAACTCTATCATTCCATGATGGGTGTTCCGATTTTAAGATCTGGGCGTGTTCTTGGCGTTATGGTCGTACAAAATAAAACGCAACGCCATTATACCGAAGAAGAAGTTGAAACCCTGCAAACAGTTGCCATGATTATTGGTGAGTTGGTTGTCAGTGGAGACCTTATTGCGCGTGAAGAAAGATTGCCGACAGACGGCATTGCCATGTTGCCTTTGCGTCTTGAAGGTGCAACTTTAAATCCGGGCATTGGCATGGGAACGGCAGTTCTACATGAACCACGCATTGTCATTACTCAATATGTGGCAGAAGACCCCGAAGTCGAACTGGAACGATTGCGCCATGCGCTGAGTGATATGCATGGTGCGTTGGACGATATGTTGGAATCGTCTGAAAGTTTGGATGATGAACATCGCGATATCTTAGAAACATATCGCATGTTTGCAGAAGATGCAGGATGGCTTGGGCGGATCCGTGAAGCGATAAAAGCGGGTTTGACGGCAGAAGCAGCGGTTCAAAAAGTCCATGACGATACTGAAACGCGTATGGCGCAGGTTCAGGATCCTTATTTACGAGAACGCGTAAACGATTTGCAGGATCTTGCAAATCGCTTGTTACAACATTTGGTTGGCGTTCACAAAATGTCACCGGATGAAATGCCGGAACATGCAATTCTTATTGCGAAAAATATGGGCCCTGCTGAATTATTGGATTATGACAGCAGTCGCCTGCGCGCTTTGGTATTGGAAGAAGGTTCCGCGACGTCACATGTGGCGATTATTGCACGTGCATTTGATATTCCTATACTTGGGCAAGTTAAAAAAGCATTAGACCGCATCGAAACCGGTGATCCAATTATTGTGGATGGCAATAATGCACAGGTCTTTGTTCGCCCCGGAGATGATGTAAGTGCTGCTTTTAAAAGCAATGTTAAAGCGCGTTTACGACAAAAAGAAATATATGCAGCCTTAAAAGATAAACCAGCGATCACAAAAGATGGTGTTGAAATATCGTTAAATGTGAATGCAGGTCTTTTGGTGGATATGGAGCATCTTAAAGAAGTCGGCGCTGATGGTGTTGGTCTTTATCGTACGGAAATTCCGTTTATGGCGCGATCTGACATTCCGGATGTTGAAGATCAAGTCACGCTTTATCGCAAAATTTATGATGAGGCTGGTGATAAACCAGTTGTGTTCAGGACCCTTGATGCAGGTGGTGATAAGGTTTTACCTTATTGGGATAATCATGGCGAAGAAAACCCAGCATTGGGTTGGCGTGCCATACGCGTAACGTTGGATCGCCCTTATTTGTTGCGTCAACAAATACGTGGGCTTATCCGCGCGTCAGTGGGTCAAGAATTAAACATCATGTTTCCTATGGTTGCTGAAGTTGCAGAATTCCTTCAAGCAAGGAAAATGGTGGATTGGGAAATTGAACGTGAAATATCAAAAGGGCATGATTTACCAGATAAAGTGAATGTGGGTGTCATGTTAGAAGTACCCTCACTTCTTTTCCAACTTGATAACTTATTAGAAGAGATCGATTTTCTATCTGTTGGATCAAACGATCTTTTCCAATTTTTATTTGC